>Ga0051984_10000787_pt1 | contig 12905 bp, 5 predicted proteins | sample CryGey02umfilter_2_FD_56240 | JGI IMG/M metagenome (GOLD analysis project Ga0051984, IMG submission 56240) | Groundwater microbial communities from aquifer in Utah, USA - Crystal Geyser 4/10/14 0.2 um filter | ecosystem: Environmental > Aquatic > Deep subsurface > Groundwater | place: USA: Utah...
TTTGCTAATATTTTTCTTATCATGTAACACTACCCATGTACAGGATAGAAAATACCAAATAAATACCTGTTTTTTACAAGTCGTCAGACAATATGTGACAGGGATAGCCACACAAATTCTTCCTAATGACGGGTAACTTATTTGCTTTATTTAGCCAAAAATAGAGCACAGAAGTCACCCGCCACGCAAGGAGGTCTTATGTGGCAGACCCTGACCACCTTCCTGGTGGTCTCTCTCGTCGGGCTCTTCGGGGCCTGTGAATCGTCGACCGGCTCCCAGCCGATCGACTCCACCGACACCATCAACCAGAGTGATACCGACAACACGTCCGACACACTCTGTGATGGTAAGCCAGACAACCCGTACTGCACCAACGACGTGCTGGTCAACGACAGCACTGAGACCGATACCATCATCACCACAGACTACTGCGAGCCCTTCGCAGTGATCAATGGTGACTGGTACAACGCGTCTGGTGAGCTGGCCACGGTCAGCTACAGCCAGGTTCCACCTCGCGTCTGCGAGGTTCGGATCGAAGGTCCAGGTGCCGAAATCCATGGCGGAGTATTCACTGATGTCTACGGTCTCCCGATCGTGGCAGCAGATGAAGGTACACGTCTGGAAGTTGGCCTGACCGAAGAGGGTCGGCTCTACCAGCGTTGGTACGATGGAGCAATTCTGGAGCAGGAGTACTACTACTCCAGAACTCCCCCCTCGGCCAACTGACGACTGTGAAGGCACCATGTTTCTCCGGAAACATGGTGCCAACACAATAATCTAATAAATTTTCTTAATCCTCAAAAAAGGATTTTTTTGATACAAAAAACATGGTTATTATTTAAACCATGTTTTTTGTTTTTTTAAACTATTATTAAGGAATAATAACTATAGAACCTTTATAATAATCCCAATCCTTAAATGAACTTGATTTACATTGATCTGAAACAAAAGACTGAGCACTTTGTTGATATTCATTATAACAACCATTACCATCATTATTATTACAACTACCATTACACCAACCCCAGTTATCCAAGACTTGGACGGCTGGTTTGAAGACACATACTTTGTCATCATCTTGTAGATTTTCTTCACCAAGACTCTTCAAAGCAGCATAAGCAGCTTGTGCATTAGCAACACTCTTAGAATCAGAGCTTGGACCAAATAAACGAACTTCAAAATAACTATTCCCAGTTCCTTCTCCATTTCCAATTATACTCTTTACCAAAGCATTATTTTTTATTTCATCAAGAGTATAAGCATCATTACTATTTTCTACATCACAATAATAGTTGTGTGTAAATTCGAAGTAGTCACTCTTACAAGCTCTTTCATCATCACCGAAGTTACCTTGTACAGCAACTCCATCAATATCACACTTATAATTTTCCCCCAATCCCTTACAATCTTCGTCTACACGACAAGTTAACTGTGAATCTCCCTCACTCCAAGTACTATTTAAAGAGCAACGACCAACATCACCATCTGGAGCACAGTATGGTTTTCTGTTCTTATAGAAACCGACACTACCTTGACCAGTTATAATATTATCTCCCCACTTTACCATCACACGTTTGATAGGCATTCTATTGTCATCAGCAAAGCCAAAGAATCTCATGTCAGCAGTGTAGCTACCTTTGGCAATTATTGGATCAATAACATTGTCTCCATTTTTATCTTCATTTGACCTAATATCTGTAGATACATTTGTAATATTATAGTTTCTATCGTTGACAGTCATTCCGTTAGTTGAAGCAACACAATTATCACTCAAAGAATTATTTTGACAAGTTGTATAATTTATAGAATATATTTGAGGTGGTTTAAGACCAAAAGAACTATCAGATACATCTAACTTCAAATCATCAGAATCTGATAACTTTGAATCTTTGAAAAGATCCCAGAAAGAATAATATTTCACAAATAAACCATGTATTGTCCTTGCAGCAGACAAACGTTTATTATTTGAAATAGGGTCATCAAAATAAGAGTTAGTAGTAAAAATATGATTATCCGAAGATTGGACAGTTGTTATACTTGTATCACCTACTTGATTAGCTCTATATTCCTTGTCAAATAGACTAGCACCGGTAGCACTATAAGGAATACCAATATTGTTATCAGAAAAACCATAATATCTAACATTTTTTGACAGATCTACCTGGTAATTTCCATCGACCATGCTACGAATATCATTATCCTTTAAATTTAGAGATCCAAAAGGAGCCAAGTTTGTAGATTTATCTGCAGCTAAATTAACTTGAATAAAACTAGGTAAATCCTTAGCCCCAGCCCAAACCCTATTTGTCCAAGCCTTATTATATCCTTCATATGAATACCATTTTGACTTATCATTTACCACAGAAACTAGTTGTGTACAACGATTATTTAAATCAGCAATTGTTACAAATCTTATTCCCGTGTCTCCACCAGTTCCATTACAGTAACGAGAAATATATCCCAAAAATTCACCATCTTCGTTGAAGTCCATACCTATTGCTAACCAATTATTGTCACTTTTACCCACACAATCAGCTGAAAAAGGATCATTATCGATATTATTTGGTAGGTGCTCTGTTGTATCAAAGTCAAATTTATGTCCTAGACCAAATAGGCTACTATTATAGTATAAAGCAACATACCTAGTATATATTTTACTTTCTTCTGTTACATTTCCATTTTCATAATTACATTTAGACAAAAGTCCATTATCCTGACAGTTAAACTCATCATTTTTTCTAGTAAGTTTATAAAAGAAATTTTTTGTACTACCTGAATATTTATCAGTAACAGATAAAAATTTATCATCTTTTATAGACGGAACGTTTACCATGCCAAAATCTTTGCCACTATTTTTTAAATAAGTGAAGTTTATATAGAAATTTTTAGTTAAAATACCAGGATCAGGACCTTCAGCACCATCCGGATAACTTACGGGTACAAAATATACACTTGATAAATCATTTTCACTCAACTTAGACTCTACATCCAAGTCTATATATAATTTATTTTCTCCATCTTTAGATGAATTAAGTAACTTAAGAGACTGTCTAGAAGAAAAAGCCGTACTTTCCGCATTAACATAATTAGTACTATTGACGGTCATAACATAATTAGGATCATCATTAGCACTGCTAACAGCATCATAGCTCAAACCAGAAGGAAATGGAGGATGCATGATAGTTCCTGAATCGTTTACAGCATTATTAGAACTAAAGAGCAGTGGTGCAAAAGAATATACTACGGCAGTATCATCCCCAGAAGATGCTTTATCAAAACCAAATACATTATCATATCCCTGATTTTTGAAACAATTACCATCAGCATCAAAACGTAAAATACGAGAATTTGGTCCAATATCTAACCAAGCCCAAGCTTGCATACCTTTATAAAATCCTTCTGTACTCCTTAAAAATTTCATAATAAATGCATCCTCATAATTATTAGTACAATCATTCCTTCCCCACTCTTTTTTATAAAGAGGATAAACGTCACCATTATTCATACCTGTGTAAACTTTTTCATTTAAAAGAAACATATCATTAAACCAATGTTTAGTAGCACCTGTGTCTAAATACAAATTATCAAAACCATTCAAATTTGTTGCTCCTTCATTACACCAAATTATATCACCGTTAGCATCATAAGCACCATCTCCACAAGCCTGATAACCTTGACAATCCTCCTGAATTCTTGGGTCACAATCAATTTGATTTACGGTTTTTTCTTCTCTAGTATTTCCATTAGGTCCCAAAAGATCATATTTAAACAACATTTTTCCAAAAGTTTCATCATCATAATAACCAAGATCATAATTAGTAGACTCTGCACAATAAGCTAACCCACCATATTCTGAATCATAACCTCGCTCTGGATAATATCCTGCTTGTACATCTGAATTGTAAAGATCATAGGCTGTAGCAGAAACTTGAATTGGCAACCAAGTAAGACAAGCAAATTGTTGATAGATATTATTATTCTTTTCTACAGTACCCACTGGTCTACTAAGATCATACTCAAGACAAAGACCTTTGAGACCAATATATGTATTGTTACTCTTTTGTTGGTTACAGGTACCATAATTGTTGGTACCACCTATACTACAATCACTATCTTTTTCACAAGGTTCACCGTCTTTGTCACCAGTACCACTACAAATACCAATAGGAATATCCAGATTAGCATTGCGTGGCCAGTAATCTTTCGTACCATTCTTATACTCTACTTTTATATAATCACAAGAACAATCTTCCTTACCTTCAGCATCAAACTGACAAATATTAGCTTTGGCAAAATCATTTTTGATACTCTGGTATTCAAAACGTACAGGACCATTCAAAAGATTATCATTTTTCTTGATATTTGTATTGTTGCTATCAGCAGGATTTCCAGAAATAGCTAGAGAAGTATCATAAGGAGAATCTATTTCTGGAAAAGATTTACAAGTACCAGGTTCCAAGAAAGAAAGCATTTTTTCTACATTTCTAGATATAGTCTCTTTATTATTGTTTGCTACTACCTCTACACTACTATTATATTTACCATTAGTAGGATAAAGACATTTTTGAGAATAACAACGACCACCACTATCAGCACCACAAACATCACCGTCATTTTTGGCCAAAGTACCGTCAGGTTTCAAACCAAAACAACCATTGTTTCTATAATCCCCAACAAACAAAGAATCAGACACTTGATAAGCTAAATAAGCATCGGTATGATTTGGGAATTGTAGATAGACATAATCACTAGGATTGTATTTGTTGAACAATGAATATCCAGAATAATCATAATCTGAAAAATCTTTACGTGAAATATATTTCTTTTCTGTCAGAAGTGCATTACTTTTGTCTAAGACCCAACCATCTGAAGCACAGTCACCATTTGCACCAAGCTTGTTACAAGCCTGATAATCCAAACAAAGTTTTTGAGCTACACCATTTTCATCTACTTCTACTTTACTAGTACGACAAGCCAACCACTCTCCACACTGTCTGTTTCTATCTACTTTTAGTAGAGTATTACTGTCACCTACTGTTGCATCTACAGTTTCAATTTCTACCAACTGGTAATCCTTATTTTTACTACTGTTATAAGTAACAGCACTATCATAAAATTTACTTGGATTTTCTGTCATATCAAACAAGACACAACCATCTCTTTCACTTACTTTACCATTACATTCACTAGCTTTGGCATAAAGTTTTTCATCATTTACGACATAATAACTCTTTTCATCAATAGGGTCTACCAACTCAGTACAACCATTGTAATTTGGTTCACAACTAGCTACCAAACCATCATAACTTTCAGAACCATTGGAATAAACTCCATATTCACCAGAAGTCAACAAATAATTATTATAACAAGGTTGGTTACCAATATTTTGACAAATATTTCCTGTACCACAATCACTATCTTGACGACAATAATCCACCCCACTACTACACTTGCCTACTCCATCTAAAAACCAACCACTAGCATTGCTACCACTTACTTGAGTAGCAGATTTGTACACACAGAGAGCACCTCTACTTGTAGCGGGGTCCTTGAAGAAGCTAACATTGTTACCATTGGTAAATGATTTACAACTCTTTTGTTCTTGGGTACAAAGTGTATTTGCGTAATTGTTTGGATTATTCAAAACATAAGTTTCACTAAAATCATAAGAAGCAGCTTTTGTAGTGTCAGGCAAAACTTGAGTTTGTACCGCAACTTTTTGACAACCAAGATATTGTTGTGTACAAAGAGAATTACTATTAACAGTCAAATAAACCAAATTATTGAGAGTATTACTTTCTGAAATAGGAACTACAACCGTAGAAGCATCGAAATAAGCTCTGTCCAAAGGAAGTACATCTGCACTAGCAACAAAATTACCAATTGAAGAATCGTTATCAAAAGGAATAGGAACTTCTATATGACAATTTCTTTCTCCTTTGACAACACTACAAGAATATTCTTGATCCAAAATAGTAACTTTACAAATATCACTAGTATTATTATATCCTTGTACACAGCGCAAATTATAAGCAACGTCTTTTACACCAACATAAGTATCAGGGCGAATATTGTTTGTATCCACAAGTCCAGTACAACCAACAGCTTCAGCACGACAAAGATTTTGGAAACCTGTAATATTTACAGTTTGATTATCTCTGGTACCATATTCTTTACAACCTAGGTATTCTCCAGGATAAGCATCTGTCGGAGTAGAATCACAGGATGTAGATACGTCATAACCTTCGGAAGTCTTCCAAGAATCCTTGACCAAAGGAACATAATCATTTGGACTATCACTCATACTTACCACTCTAACATTGTCTACAAAATATTCACCTGTAGCACCTGAAGTAAAAGTCAAGATAGAATTGACACTACTATTTTCACCTTCATACATCACTGGACCCAAATTGTATTCTTGCCAATCATAACCAACAGTAACCGGGATAGCATTGCCACTCAAAGGATCTGTTGTAAAACTACCCAAAGCAGCTGAATTGTTTTGACCAAAGAAAATATTTACTTTACTGTTGTCTCCTCTAGCCCAAAAAGAAACTTGATACCAATTACCTTTTTGTAATTTTGAACCTAGATTTAGATAAGTACTACCATTTTTTATTTTCAAAGAATACAAACCAAGTTGAGTGGCTTCTGGTTCAACAGAAATAGTATTATCACTTTCACCAGCACCCCAACCACGTCTAGCGTCTACAAGAGCAGTAGCTCCGTCTCCACTTGGCTCAAAACTTGTACTATAAATTTCGTGTAAATTATTACCAGTATTACCAATATATAGACGACAACCATTTACGACAGCAGGACAACTTTGGGCTTCTTCAGGGATTGACCAATATTTACAATATCCAACACCTTTGTTATCTGTAGAATATTCTCCACCATTCATACAGACCATACAAGAACTATTTTCCCATTTACCATTTCTATTTTCACAAACACTTTGACCTTTTGCTGTCAATTCTCTACTCTTATAAGAATCACTATTTGTCTTACGTAATGGCTGACAAGAATCTGAAACAGTAATTGTTTCTTTCAAAAGACGATAGTAAATATTAGCATCAGCATCATGGAATTCACGACAATCAGTACTAGCCGCTCCTGGTGCATAAGGATTGTGTATCAATATATCATAACTCTCAGCATTACATATTTCATAATTACTATTTAGAGTATCAACACTAGTATCTGCATAACGTGGAGAACCTTCTATCTGACTATCAAGAGAAGCATCAGCCAAAAGTCCAAGAGGAGCTAAACTATCAATAAAATTAGATTCTGCTTGATCCACAGGAGCTAGTGTATATTGTTTCAACACATAACCCTGACTATCAGAACCAACCCAAGCATAATACAATTTTGCATCGTTACCATCTTTTGGTTGACAATATTTCAAATCACTATAATATTCCAAATTTTCACCAGAAACAGTACTCAAATTGGTGAATTCATCACAACCAGCATATTGAGGAGCACAAGATTGTCCGTCGGCAGGTCTCAAATAAAGTGGGAATTCTGCTTTTTCAAATTTTGTTTCTTCTTGTTTGAAAGTATCATAACCCACACACTGACTTGGACAAAAATTGTTACCAACAACACCTGTAAGAGTCACACCACCATCTTTTGGTGTATAAGCTTCACAACCTACTTCATCTTGAATACAAACAGGAGCAAAATCAGCACATTCGACTTGTGATCTTGATTTCAAAGTATTCAAATCAGCGATACTCTTTGCCCATTCAATCTCAGTAGTTGTCAAATCCATATCATAACAACCAAGATAATCTGGTGCTTTTTTCAAATAAACATCTTGATTGGTAGCAGGATAAATAAAAAGACTACAACCATTTTCAGAAGCAGGACATTTCAAATTATTTATATTATCATTAAAATAAAGTACTTGTTCACGTCCAGCTTTTTGTAAAGCCAAATCTACAGTATTATCATTTTTCCAATTACCATTTAGCTTATCAGCACTATAAGCAGTACAGCCTACTGAATCAATATTACAAGTACCATAATCAACTGTACGAGAAAGATAAGAAGCTATATTACCATTCGTACTCGCATAAGTCTTACAAGTATTGTATTCACTTGGACAACTAACTCCTGGAATATCCCAAGCATTTTTTTCTTTAGTACAATAACCAAAATTTATACATTGTCCATTGTTATCATAAGCAATACAACTAGAAAAATCAGCACACTCTGAAATTCTTTGATTAGAATTATCACTAGAAAGTAGTGGACCATATACTTGTGCTTCACAACGAGCTTCTGGTACTCTCAAAACCCAGTTTGGATCTATCAAATGACAAAAAGGATTCTGTGCATCTGGGGTAAGAGTTGTATTACACTGATTATATCCAGCTACAACTTCTGCTAAAGTATAAGGACTGTCCGGATTAGATTTGGAAGCCGCTATCTCAAAACCTAACGGCAAAATACGAGCCTTACGCATTTTTTGAATATTAGAATAACAATAAGCTCCCAAATAGCAATCTGTGTCAGTGTTATCAACAATATTACTAGGAGGAATAAGTTTGTAGTCACCATGTAAAAGTCCAATATCAATAGCTTGCTTGATAGTCAAGGGTGTATCAGAATATTCACGTCCCAAAGCTGAACCCAAATCACTGTCCATAATACAATTATCCAATCCTGGAGTTTCTGGACAGGCTGTAAATCTTGTTACTACGTCGTAACTATTCAAATTACGCTGAGGAATACCTGTTATTAGGAAAGAAAAAGCTTTTTCAGCCGCTTGTCTATTGCTAGAGACACTATAAGCCATAGCATCTACATTTAGGGCATCCCCTGTTTGATTATTGATTATACCTTTGTTCAAAACTCTATCCAACAAACTAGAAACCAGAGTATTTGCAAAAATTGAAAGTGATGTAGGAATAATTTGCCAAGCACTAGCACCATAAAGTCCTGCTACTTGTTCAGAACTAAATTTTGCCTGTTCTTTGGCAGTCAAATTAGTTGCTTCATATTGAACCAAAGAAGCTGGGGTTTTTATATTTCCAGCAATTAAATCACCTACAGATTTGAAACCATTACCTTCTTGTCTATCCAAAATAGCAGCTTGTTGTTTTGTAGTAAGTAACTTATCTAATTTAGACATAGAATTCAAAGTAATTCCCAAATCACTTTGAGTAGATTTGACAGACACAGCAAAACGTTCTGAAATAGAATCTTTATTATAAAGTTCACCTATATCTTGCCAATTGTTTTTGAACTCTGTCCAAGTACAATCTGGAGCAGGTGCTGTACCATCTGTTTTGTTTGCAGCATTATAAATTTTGTCCAAACCAACTTGTAAACTAGCTTTTACTCTAATATCTGGAGGTGAACATAGATTCAACCCAAAAGGCTTACCCAAATTCTCAATAGCAGAACCAAGAGCAGCTCCCCCCGTATCTTTCAAATAACTACCAAAACCATCTTTGAAAGCCAAAGCTTCTTGACCCTTGCCACCTGAAGCAATATATTTGGCACCATCATAAGCAAGCTTACGCATAAAATAAGACACACCGCTGACAAGAGATCCAAGTGCCGCGGCTGTCAAATTACTTTCAATTTTGTCATAAGTCCATTTTGAAACAAAAGCTGATGTAATAGCGCCATCCATCTGAGCATAAGCAGGTTTGACGATAAAAAACACACCAAATATCTGAACAAAGAAAAAAATGGCCATGACCGTATATAATTTTAATTTGGTCTTGAAGTTTTTAAACATAAGATTTATTGAGAATTGTTGGAATTATTAGTTGTTTGATCTTGAAATTGTGTCGAAAATATTTCTTTGGCCAATTGCAACAAAGTATCATCATCAATATTTTGTAAGTCTTCCATAGTCACCTTGCCTGTATCAACCAACATCTCTCTCAAAACATTTGGATCAGTTATTACAGCTCCAATCTCTGTACTAGTATTAGTCTCAACAGTACTTGTATCCAATTGTTGTTGACCATTTATTAAAATTTCATCTGGACTCAATATATCAGCCATCAAAGGTGATACTCCTGTTTGAGTACTCGTTGCGGTAGCAGACACATCTGCCAAACAAGTTTCACCTTCTGGACAAAGAGGATCTGAACCTTTTTTTATTTCTTCATAATCAGTAAGACCATCAGAATCAGTATCAGGTAAATAACGACTAGTATTATAAAAAGTTATTTCTTCATAATCAGTAAGACCATCTTGATCAGTATCTATTTGTTGCAATTTTGTATTTTCATCATATTGCAATGATTGAAGAGTATCAAAATCTGATTGAGAAATCTGCAACGCAAATGGATTATAAATATTATTTCTAATTTGCAAAAAACTCAAGCCAACAGTTAAAAGTGCAAATATAAATAACAAAACAAAGCCAGTCTTCTGACTCCCAGACAATTTTTTTTCTTGTATTGGTTCTTCCATGTGAAACGGAATAAAATCTTGTCTCTATTATAGCAAAAAAATAAAAAATCCACAACAAGAAACAATCCACACGCTAGCTTATAAGTGAGGTTAAACCCACTTGAGTGAATATAAATCAAAAAAAGACAAAAAGCCAAATCACAAAATCCAAATTACAAATAAATCACTAACCCACAATGTCAAAATTTTAATCATTTAACCATTTGAATTTGGTTTGAAATTTGGATTTTGAAATTTGTCATTATTTACCACCAATTTTCTAAACTATACTTTCCACTACCTTTACCCAATCTAAAACATCAAGTTCCTCAGCCCGAATTTTGTCATTGCCACATACATCTTCTAAAACAATCTTTACCTTTTCACCATCCAACTTCAAACCTTGTGACAAATTGCGCCAAAGTTGTTTTCTTTTTTGAGCAAAACCAGCTTTCACCACTTCAAAAAAATATTCATCAGAAAAATCATTATTGGGTGATTTAATATTATCTATAAGCAATACAGCTGAATCCACTTTTGGTGATGGCCAAAAATTTCCTTTGGTAACCTTGGCGACAGTTTTTGGTTGCCCATAATATTGGACAGAGATAGCCAAGACACTCATATCCCCTTTTTTAGCTGTAATCCTCTGCGCCACTTCCTTTTGAACCATGACGACAATCTTTTCTGGTTTATTTTCCAATTCCAAAAACATCCGCAAAATCCCAGACGTTATTTGATAAGGTAAATTTGCGATAACTTTATATTTTGAAAATTGAAAATTGAAAATTGAAAATTTTTTTAATACATCACCCCAGACAATTTCCAAATTTTCAGGGCTATTTTCTTCCCAATATTCTTTCAATTTTTGTTCTATTTCAAAAGAAACAACTTTCTCAGCTTTTTCAGCCAAAGCGAAAGTAAGTACACCAAAACCAGGTCCTACTTCTACAACTAAATCGTCTTTATTTATTTCTCCTGCTTCGAGCATCTTATCAATATAAATTTTTGTCATCAGATAATTCTGCCCATATTTTTTACTAGGAGAGAGATTATACTTTTTGCAAAGTTCTATGAGGTATGATGGTTTGTAGACGTTAGAATGTTCCATAATAATATATTTACATTCGAATTACGAATGTAATCTTTAAATAACTTAATTAATTTTTAATCCAGCACTCGAATAACGATTCGCCGCATTCCACAAAAGCCAGCCAGCATCTGTATATTTTTCTACCATATCTATTTGTGCACGAATTTTAGTCGCATCATAAATGGCTCCAATATTGAAATCTTGAATCCACGGACGAACTTGTGCTTTTGTTTCTTCGAAATATGGTAACCCTTTTTTCATACCATTTTCAATCACAATGCCAGGATATTCTGCAGGATTTGCTAAACCAAGATGACCAGCAGGATAATGAGAAGGATACATCATCGGACAAATATAATCCACTTCGTCGACAGCATCTTCCAGTCTCTGACCAATCGACATACCATCATCACGCTCCATCACAAATCCAAAAAAATCAAGAGAAAGATAAGCAGATGATTCCCCTAGATTTTCATTCAAAAATTGAAAAAACTCATGCATCACATCATACTTTTCTTTGTCACCATTGGTATATACCAGCAAACTCATTGGTCCATCTGTCGGGAAACGCACATAATCAAAATTTACTTCATCAAATCCAAAAGCAATTACTTCTTTGGCAATATCCAAATCATAATTCCAAACATCCTTATTATTGGCATCTACCCAAGCAAGACCTTTGTTGTCACGCCATAGTCCACCATTTTTTGATTTCAAGGCCAACTCTGTTTTTTTCTCTGCCAAAATAGGATCTTGAAAAACTGTTTGTCTAGCAATTACATAAATATCATGTTCATGCAATTTTTTTATCATTTCTTTGACATCACCCAATCTATTACTTTCCAAACCAAACTCATTTACCAAATCAATATCACTATCATACAAAACTTTGCCACTATAATCTTTAACATCTATTACTACAGCATTAAGTTCGGTACTATCTATAAGAGAAATAATATTATCCATTGTTTTTGGACTACCGGCAGAATAGGCTGTCAAATAAAGACCTTTGACAGTTCTCTTCTCTGGTTTTTGTCCTATCAAAAATTTTGGACGTATATCTATAATATTTTTTTGTAAAATGAAACTACTATTTTCTTCTGAAAAAACTAAATCATCTTGCAAAAAATTTGTTTTTTGCCAAAAAATAAAAATAAAAAATAAAACAAATAAAAAACTTCCAATAACAAGTATCAAATATAAAGATTGATGTTTTTGATTCATAAAAATTAATTTAGATAATATTTCCATTCATAGTATCAATTTCTTTTGGCAAACGTAAAAATAAAATTACTACCAACGCTAAACCAAAAGAAATATAAAAAGGGAAAGTTATATCAAATTTTACCATAATCGCAGCCAAAAACAAAAGTGGAATATCCAA
>Ga0051984_10000805_pt1 | contig 12731 bp, 11 predicted proteins | sample CryGey02umfilter_2_FD_56240 | JGI IMG/M metagenome (GOLD analysis project Ga0051984, IMG submission 56240) | Groundwater microbial communities from aquifer in Utah, USA - Crystal Geyser 4/10/14 0.2 um filter | ecosystem: Environmental > Aquatic > Deep subsurface > Groundwater | place: USA: Utah...
TCTTGATGCGGTGGTATTGACAAATATCCTCTTTTGTGCTATACTTGTTAGCTTTGTTAATATTAATTCAATTTAAACAAACGTTTTTTATGAAAAAAATAATCATTTTCCCAATCATTCTACTCATGGTCTTTTCTACAATACAGCCAGCTTTGGCTGCCTCTAGATCTGGAGAAACCAATACTCCAATAACACGAATTGCTCCGACAACGGTAGAAACAAAAAGCCAAAGTACACACGAAAATACAGCGGTAAAACCACGAATCAACATACCAACATATTGGACATACGGTCAAGCCCCTGTTCAAATCAAAAAAATATATGATAATACAGTAATAAACAACTGTATTTCTGACAGCAAACCCGATCTTGGTATTGTAGACACCAAGCTTGCGAGTATTGACTACAACGACAGTGGAGAAATTGTCTATATTTTTGACGTCACAATCAAAAATTCATTCGATCCAATAATGGTCAAGAGTATTTGGCTCAATGTGTATGATAAAACACAAATGAGCAAAGGCGGAGATATCAATAATTATAAAGACATCGATGAACAAAAAGCATTGTCAACTACTCATGTTTACAATACTGACAATTATTTGAAATTGGGTTGTGATGAAACCTATATAGTAAAAAATGTAGCCATAGCAATGAAAACCACAAAAGAAAAAGAAGATCTAGTTTTTGTACTTGATAATTTCAATGTCTTGTCTGAAAAAAATGAATCCGGTGATTTGTTTGCTATCATGTCTAACAACATCTATCAGTACAACATGGAGCATCCATTTGCCTCTTTTGATTTGAATAATATCAATCTAATTGGTAATGAACTATCTTTTGACACCAACTTAAACACTCTTGGTGCAAAAAATTTAGACGAGATTGACACTTCTAGCAATCAACTTTATATTTCAATTGTAAATAATTTCAATGATCAAATGGTAGATGGACAAACATATGAAGATAGCGCCAGTGGCTACAAATTTACCAAAGGTTTTATAAAATCTGGATCCCCTGCCCTTACTGCTGACCAAATAGTTAATTCTTATGCACTAGAAAAAGTTGGGAAAAACTGGTCAAAAACTGGCATTGTCGTTGACACCGGCAATAAACAACCAATGATACTCTTGACACTATATTCTTCTACATTGGATGCCTATATCCCTTTATTTGGACACATCTATTTACAATCAGAAGCAGGTAACACACCAGTTATTTGTTCACTAGAAAACCCAGTTTGTTTGCCACAAAATTATTTGATGATCAAATCTTTAGGACCAACAGAAATCACTATTGATCCAAAAGAAACCGTAGGAGTGGAAAAAAAAATTAGTGAGTTTGAAATTTGTAAATATGGCCCAAGTACAGCTATTATGGAAGCTGTGAAAATCAAAGAAGAATTTGAATCTGGTGCAAAACCAAGTTTTACTAGATATTTTAGATTAGACAATGAATTGATTTGGGAACCATTATTTTTTAGCGGAGATTGGTCTTCTTCTGATACATCTGCCACTGTAAAAATCTCCCAATCACATGATATTACTTTGAAAGATGCCCCTTTGATTTCAACAGGTGACTGTGTAACATTGCAAACGGGAATCAGTGACGAAAACGGCTTGTATTTTTGGTCTACCTCAATTGAAGGCATAAAAAGCAGTGTACCAGCCTATGTATTCAACGATATTACTGATAAGTATTATAAAATTGGTTCAGAAAATACAACAGTATTTTATGAGCCTGTAGTCAACCCATACCGTGTCGTAGGAACCAGCGCAATATTTCAACCTGGCACTGGATACAATCTAACATTTGAAAATAAAAATGTAGAAGCCATTGGTGGCAGCAATAATATAGAATCATTGATCATAAAAGCAGAAACCAAGCAATCAAACAATGCTGACTTAGAGAGCCTAAAATTAAATGTTACTAATACATTTGACAATGATCCAGAAAGTTTGCAAGGACACCTCAGCATCGGCCCAGCTAATCCTTGGCACAATGGAAAAATGCCAGATCTTTGGCCTGATTATGCTGATGAAAATCCTGACGTGACTATCGTCCCTATTACCATATCCACCAACGGAGAACTAATTTTGCCGATTGACAAACATTTAGGCTATGGCGAACATATAATTATAAAATTATTTATTGATATACCAGATGGTATAAATGGTGATCTTAATTTTTCTCTATCTGAGACTAATCCAAACTATGCCAACAACAAATACATAGGTGATTTTGTAAGCATTTATCCATCAATTTTCCCCAGTTACAACTTAAATCTTGTGACCACGTTACCTATCAACAGAAAAATAATCGTTGCGTCTTCTGACTCGATAAACACAAATGCTAAATTGCTTGTCAATATCTTTGATCAAGGTGGCTATAGTAAATGGGTGTCAATCAGTAACTACAAAAAACCAGATGATAGATTATTTGAAATTTATACAAATGCCATCTTTAGCAATACGGTTGCTTCTATCAAACTCGCCCCCATTACCGCCAAAGTTATTGGCTCCTTTAGTAAACCAGTTACACTCAGAATAGAAAAAAGACACGTATATGATGGCGAGCCTGAAATAGAAATAGTGAATGTTTTACCAGGAGACATTATTACATTGAGTGATAGCGAATATTTTGATATCGCTGGCGATTCATTTGCTTGGTATAAGGTATATTTTGAAAACTACCCAACGGGAAGCGCTTCAGATTTTATCTCTTTTATGGTTAATCCGATAGAAACAACTAACCCAGATAATATACCAGCATTAGTAAACATAAAAAAAGCAGACTACTCTTCTGTTTGGCTAGAAGAAGTACCTTTTGTAGATCCAATAAAGACAGCGGACATGTTTTTTGGAGCTGAGGCACTCTATCAGACAAGCAACTATAATTCGCCAATCCCAAAATACTTAAGTATTAGTAGCACAAAAGATCAAGCAGTGATTATGAATAAAACTTGTTTTACTGCCCAGGGTGACTTAGATATCCGCTCTATAACTTACATGCATGATGAACATGATGACCAACCTTTTGACAAAGTTCTCCTAACTATGTGGGATGTGACTTACTATTTGCCATTGGATGCTTGGACCACCTTTACCGCCACTTTTGACACGGACAGTAAAGGCACATTTTCTATAAACAATGGCTCAGAAGTATGTATGGAAATGAAAGTACAAAAACCAAAAATACAATTGGATGACACCTTCTTTAATTTAATAAATATTGACGCAAAAATTTCTGGAACAAATATTTCAATTCCAGTGCTACTACAGACAGGTGATGGATTGTCAGAAACACAACCTGTTAAGGGTACCGTTACAAATTTTTATTAAGAAAAGAAGTTTCTTATGGTTGAAAAAATGTCGAAGATTATGAAAAAATTGCGAACTAAAACTCAATTCAAGTTTACAAATAATATAGTTTTGTGTTTTGTGAGAGTATTGTTAAAAAGAATTTAGACAGTTACTAAGAGCATGCTTGCACATCGTCTCTCCAATAGGAACTCTGGTGTGTACTAGGCTATGGCGACACTTTAATCGCCAACAATAATTTCTTTTTTAATTGCTAAATTTCTTTACCAACACAAGTCTGTGGTCTAATTTTTAATCAACTTTAGTGCGTATCCTCTCTATCCTAGCTCTTGGATCAAGCACATCATTCCGTAATTCTTTCCAAGGATACATAGGCCATTCTTTGATCTTTTTTCCGTAATAATCTGGATCAAATTCAGCCCAAGGTTGCTTATAAAGAACGGCGTACTTCACTTCTGCCGGATTCTTAATATCCATGTAAGCACTGATTAATTTTAATGTTGACCCAGATACAGCCATTTCATCTACCACCAAAACTTTAAGCCCAGATATATCTTTGCTAAGTTCCTGAGTGATCATTGGCCTTTCGTTCAATTCTTGATCTTGGTCATCTTTTTGAGTTTTGGAAAAATCTACTTTGATCACATAAAGTTGTTTATTGCCAAGAGCATAGGCAATCATCGAAGCTGGTATAAGACCAGATCTGGCAATGGAAATAATGACATCTGGATCAAAATTGTCTCTTTTCATGCGAGCAATAATTTCCAAAACATCTTCCTCCACATCGTGCCAAGAGATATTTATAGTCCCCTCACTCTGTTCATAATATTTTTTGGCGTCTTTTATCATCATAAAGTTTAATCTTTAAAACATTATCTACTATCTATTTTAGGCTGCATCTTAAAATTTCATTCTTCTAGCAAAATACCCAAGTAAATTAATCATCTGTGTTACATAGCCCCATTCATTATCATACCAAGAAACTATTGAAACCATCTTCTTATCAATCACTTGAGTAGAAAGAGAATCGATAATAGAACCATAAGGAGAGCCCACATAATCTACCGAGACCAAAGGAAGGTCGGAGACATAAAGACTTTTTGGAAATTCTTCTTGAGCGGCTTTTCGATAAGCTTCGTTTACTTCTTCTGGTGTAGTGGATTTTTCTACCTCGGCCGTAAAATTAACCACTGAAACAATTTCCAGAGGAACGCGCAAAGCAAAACCATCTAACTTGCCCTTTAATTCAGGCATAATTTGACCAATCGCTTTGGCAGCGCCGGTCTTGGTAGGAACAATGGACAAGCTGGCTGCACGGCTTCTACGGAAATCATGCTTGTTGTGTGGGTGATCAACTAAATGTTGATCGTTGGTATAGGCATGAATAGTAACCATGTTACCATGTTTAATTTTGAAATTGTCATTCAATACTTTCACTACTGGGGCTAGGCAAGTGGTAGTACAGGAAACACAAGAAAAAATCTTATGTTTTTCAACATCAAAATCACGATGATTGATCCCATAAAGAAATGAACTATCTACGTCATCAGCCGGAGCACTAATAGCCACATACTTTGCACCAGCATCAAGATGCTTTTGGCTAGAAGCACGATCTCGAAATACTCCAGTTGACTCAATCACCACATCTACATCATACTTGGCCCACGGAGCATTTTCTAATTCATTTTCATGGTGCAATGGCACTCGTTTACCATCAATGATCAAAGCTTCATTGCCATCATGAGCCACTCCATAGTCCCAGACCCCATAAATTGAATCATATTTGAGTAAATGGGCATAAATGTCACAGGACGAACGGCTGTTGATCGCAACCAACTCAAAACGAGGATTGTCCCAAATCAGACGAGTCATAATCCTCCCGATTCTTCCGAACCCATTAATCGCTATCTTTAGCGGTTTTTGTTCCTCTTTTGACACTAATTCTGGACTACCCATAAGATAATTATCAAAAAATCAAGCGAAACTATTATACAAAATTCCCCTCGTTTTGTCGAGGGAAATTTATTTTTATACTATGGCAATTTCTTTGGTCAAATACACATCCTGAACCGCATTAATGATTTCAATTCCTTCTTTCATTGGTTTTTGAAAAGCTTTTCTGCCGAGAATCAAACCGCTTCCTCCCGCCCGCTTATTGACCACAGCTGTATAGACAGCATCATGTATATCATCACCCCCGCTCTCCCCACCAGAATTGATCAACCCTATTCTACCCATATAACAATTAGCGACTTGATAACGACACAGATCAATCGGGTGGTCACTAGAAAGCTCGGCGTACATTCGTTCGTCGTATTTGCCAAATTTTCCAGAAACGTTGAGGGCTTTGTATCCACCATTGAGTTCAGGGAGTTTTTGTTTGATAATGTCTGCTTCAATTGTAACGCCTAGATGATTAGCCTGCCCTGTTAGATCCGCAGACGTATGATAATCTACGCCGTCAACCTTAAATCCATTATTTCGAAGATAACACCAAAGAATAGTGAATAATCCGAGTCGATGTGCTTCAGCAAATGTCCTACCCACTTCTTCAATCTGATGTTCAGACTCTTCTGATCCAAAATAAATTGTCGCACCAACTCCACAGGCACCCATATCATATGCTTGCTGAGGTGAAGCAAACATCCGTTGGTCATAAACATTTGGATAACGAAGAAAATCATTGTGGTTTAACTTTACTATAAACGGAATCTGATCTGCATATTTTTTGCTCACCACACCAAGTACTCCTAGCGTAGAAGCTACACCATTACAACCAGCTTCCACGGCCAACTTTACAATATTTTCTGGGTCAAAATAATCTGGATTCTTAGCAAAGCTAGCCCCAGCAGAATGCTCAATGCCTTGGTCAACGGGCAAAATAGAATAATAACCAGTTCCTGACAACCGACCATGGTCTCTTAATTTTTCCAAATTTTCTATTACTTTTTTTGAGCGATCAGAAATAGAAAAAATATCATCCAAAAAATGAGGAGATGGAAAATGGAGGTGTTCTTTATAAATTTTTGGAGTGTCAAAGTCAAGGAGTTTTTCTGCGTCTTCCTTTAGAAGAGATTGTATGGAAGAATAATCGTGTGACATATTAATATGGTATTAAAAAAAATAAAGCACTACTATTGTAGTGCTATTTGCTTATTTTGTCTAGGTCAATATATTTTTGAATGATATCTTTGTTACCCATAAATATTGGTCGCCGTTCATGAAGATTGGTCGGCTCTATATCTAGTATATTCTGCTTGCCGTCAATTGCTAACCCCCCGGCCTGTTCTAGTAAAAAAGCCATTGGTTTTAACTCATAATTTAGCCTCAATTTACCTTTATAGACACCCTCCCCTTTCTTATCTACAGCCGGATACATAAATATGCCTCCTTTTAATAAATTACGATGAAAATCTGCCACCAAAGAACCAATATATCTACTACCACATCTTTTTTCTATTTTTAGATATTCTATAAAACCACGATCTTTCTCCTGCATATACCTAGTATTGCCTTCATTGACACTATAAATACTGCAGCTATCTGGTACAGTGATATTTTCATTTGATAATAAAAACTCACCAAGACCTTGATCCAAAGTAAACTCATGCACTCCATCGCCAAAACTGAAAACCAATACCGTACTAGAGCCATACAAAACATAACCTGCTAAAACCTGATCACGGCCTTTTTGAAAAAACTGTCGTTCGTCTGTTCGTACAAATTCACCATCTCTTTTACACACAGAAAAAATTGTACCAATACTGACATTGACATCAATGTTACTAGAGCCATCTAGCGGATCAAAAGCAATAACGTATTTCGCATTTTTTCCATGTTCACCCATGTCGACTACTGAATCTTCTTCTTCGGAGGCAAGAGAAGCAAAATGCCCTGTGGCTCTCAAATAATTTTTACAAAGATCATTCGCTAGAACGTCTAATTTTTTTACTTCTTCATTTTGTATATTTGTATCGCCCGTAGCACCCAAAATATTTACCAATCCAGCCCTATTGGTTTCTTTTGAGATAGTCTTACCAATTGTAGCAAGGTCAGACATAATCATCACCAAATCTGTTTGGTCCGGGTGATCTGATAAATGCTTGATCAAATATTGTGTCAATGTTGGTGTCAAATGCATAATTAATTTTTATAGTATGTCATCTTCTTCAAATTCCTCTTCTGGCTCCTCTTCTGGCTCCTCTTCATCATCATCTTCAACACAGCCGATATCATAACTTTCTACATCTTCAGCCAAGGCATGCCACCAAATCTCATGGGCTTGATAATCAAAGCCAATATCTTCGGCGTGCTCAGAATACCACTGATCAAAGGCAACATGCAACTCGTCCACGTCTGTGGCGCTGTTCAAAGCATCTTCTAACAGGGCAAATTTTTCTTGATGAGACATCACGCTCTCTTGTTCTATTTCTTCAAACAATGTCTCTATATGGGACAATAGAGCCCCTTTGGCGTTGGTAAAGTTATCTCCTTCCATATTTTTTATGATGAAATTCTTTGTCATGAGACAAAAAAGTATGAATAAAATAATTCAAAAAAACTATACCACATAGGCGACGGTTTGCAAGTATGAAGAATGTGGACAACATCTGAAAGAAAAAAACAAAAATGATGAACAAAAATATACAAATTTTTAATCACAAACACCCCTTTGCACATTCTATATTTTCGTCTATACTAGCTATCACTATGGGCTCATATTAAGTTTTTCATCTATCACCTCGAAGTGCCACTTACTACCAGTTCTATGCTAAAAGAAAACATCAACATTATCTCCTGGAATGTCAATGGTCTAAGAGCCACACTCCGCAAAGGTTTTTTAGACTTTGTGAAAAAATATCAGCCAGACATCATCTGTTTGCAAGAGACAAAGGCCAACCGCGAGCAAGTCGAGCTTGATCTTTCAGATTACGAAGAATTCTGGAATTCTGCTGAAAAAAAAGGCTATTCCGGCACAGCAATATTTACCAAGAAAAAACCTTTAGCCGTATTCAATGACGTCCAAAAAACTCTTGATAAAAAAATCTTAAAAGATAAAGTTGGGCGCAATGGTCTTAACGAAGGCAGAATCATTACTGCAGAATTTGAAAAATTTTTCCTCGTCACAGTGTATACCCCAAACGCCAAAGACAATTTGGAGAGGCTAAATTATAGACATAAAAAATGGGATCCTCTTTTTCTAGCACATTGTCTAGAACTAGAAAAGAAAAAGCCTGTTATTTTTTGTGGAGATCTAAACGTTGCCCATCAAGAAATTGATTTGGCTAGACCAAAAGAAAATATTGGCAACAAAGGATTCACAACAGAAGAAAGAGAAGGATTTGATAATATAATCAAAGCCGGATTTGTTGACAGTTTCCGTGTCCTCCATCCTGATGAAACAAGTCAATACACCTGGTGGAGTCACTGGGCTAAAGCTCGAGAACGCAATGTCGGTTGGCGAATTGACTATTTTCTTGTTTCTGATAAGTTGAAAAAGAATATCAAAGATGCCTATATCCTACCAGAAGTACTCGGTAGCGACCATTGTCCAATTGGTCTAACTCTAACAATATAAAAACTAATTGCCTAAAACCTATAACCTAAATCTCGATGCTAATAAACAATATCAGCCCAATTCTCCTTCACCTTGACCCACTCGCCATCCGTTGGTACGGCCTGTTTTTGGCTATCGGCGTGGTTAGTGCCATCTTGATTTTGCAAAAATTATTCAAAGAGCAAGGCCACAAAATTGAATTAGTTTACGACTTGAGTATTTGGTTGGTCATTGGCGGACTAATTGGTGCTAGGCTCGGGCATATCCTTTTTTATAATCTTGATTATTTTCTGGCCAATCCACTAGAAATCATCATGATAAATCATGGTGGACTGGCTAGCCATGGTCTGACTATCGGTCTTCTAATAACTATTTTTCTTTATCAAAAAATAAAAAAAGTCTCGCTCAAACAATACTTAGATATACTGATCATACCTATTCCGCTTCTCGCTATGTTCATTAGAATTGGAAATTTTTTCAATTCCGAAATTATCGGCAAGCCTACCAATCTGCCATGGGGTGTCTGGTTTCAGCGTGTAGATGCAGAAATATTGCTTCGCCATCCAAGTCAGATATATGAATCACTTATTGCACTATCTATTTTCTGTTTACTATTTACTATATACAAAAAATATAAAGATAATCTCCATCAACTTTTCATATTCAACCTCTTCTTGCTCACATATTTCTCTACTCGTTTCCTCGTCGAATTTGTGAAAGCGAGACAAGGTATTGATGACTTCTGGCTCCTAGATATGGGACAATTATTAAGTATTCCATTTATTCTATGGAGTGTCTGGTGGTTTTTGACACGATACAAAAGACACGGATCACGAGACAAAGATTCAGCCTAATCCCTAAAAATCTGTCTAAATCAATGTTCAGAATAACAATACTTATTGGTGCTGGCAGTGTAGACACTGACAGTTTTTTATCTTTATTCAACGCCAACCAATCTTTAATTGCCGTAGACGGCGGAGCCAACCATCTCAAAAAACTAGGCATTATACCTGATAAAATTATTGGAGACCTCGATTCTCTGGAAGACAAAGTATATTGGCAAGGGAAAACAGAAGTTGTAGAAATTGAAGATCAAAATTCAACTGATCTTGAAAAAGTTCTTGACACAATCAACGCAGAACTTTATCTTGCCTTTGGTTTTGCAGGAGATAGATTTGACCACACACTAGAAATACTACACGTCTTATCAAAATATCAAAACAAAAAAATCATCTTTTTTGTCGGCTCAGATATTATCTTTCGATTACCAAAAACTTGGCGTGTTAAATTACCTATTGGCACACGGATATCCCTCTATCCATTAGACGAAACAAAACTAATAAAATCCTCCGGGCTTCATTGGCCCGTAGACGGACTAAGTATGCAACAAGGACATCTCATCGGAACCTCAAATAAAACTACGTCGTCTCTTGTTGAGATTAAACAGAAAACAGCTAATTTGGTATGTGTGACGAATGCGGAGTTTTGTGATAAAATAATGGAAACATTAATATAAACCCTATGGAACTCCACCTCATCGACCAAATCATCATCGCCCTATACATCATCGGACTTTTTATTTTGGGATTAAAATTTAGTAAAAAATCACTCGACGAAGACAATTATCTTTTGTCAGCCAGAAAACTAACCCTACCAGCCTTTGTAATGACTCTCGTCACAACATGGTATGGCTTAATTCTCGGTGTCGGAGAATTTGTATTTGGCTACGGCGTGGTCGCATGGATAACCAATGGACTGTTTTGGTATTTCATTTATCTCTTTTTTGCCCTCTTCATATCAAAACGTATTCATGATTCAGGACATACGACGATTGCAGATGGGCTCAAAGAAAAAATAGGAAACAAATCAGGAACTCTTGCAGGAATTATAACTTATATCATGACCACTCCTGCACCATATGTCTTTTCACTCGGAATTCTTATCAATGCACTTTTTGGCATATCACTTTTGTTGTCAATGATTATCGGATTTTTTATAAGTGCCCTTTATATATGGTATGGTGGGTTCAAGGCAGTCGTACGCACTGATATATTCCAATTTATCTTTATGTTTCTTGGTTTTGGTTTGCTTGTTTTTTTCAGCATCAAAACATTTGGCGGATTTAGTTTTTTGCAAGCAAACTTACCTGCAACACATCTCACCTTTGCAGGAGAATTACCTATCCAAACAATTATTGTCTGGGGCTTGCTGGCTTGCTGGACGCTCGTTGATCCAAACTTCTATGCGAGATGTTTTGCAGCAAAAGACGGCAACACAGCCAAAAAAGGTGTCCTATGGTCAATTTTATTTTGGTTTATTTTTGATATGGCAACACTTGTTACCGGACTTTATGCACGTGCCGCTTTTCCAGACAGTGAAGCTCTTTTTTCATATCTGACACTTTCAAATATGATACTCCCTGTATTTTTTAAAGGCATTTTTGTTGTCACGCTTCTTTCTATTATCATGTCTACCATTGATTCATTTTTATTTTCCAGTAGCACGATTATTGCCAAAGATTTCTTACAAAAAAAATGGCAGAATGTATCCCTAAAAAAATTAACCCGCATCGGTATTGTCATTACCCTCGGTATCTCTATGCTTTTTGTCCTAGTCTTCCAATCTATCATCGGCATTATCTATGCTGTCGGCACAGTTGGTGTTTCTGCTTTGTTACTCCCTACTCTACTATCACTATTTTCAAAAAATAAACTAAACGACGATATCATCACTCTCTCCATGGTATCATCCGTAGTAGTGTCAAGCACATGGTTGGTAGATGGCTGGCTGAAACAAGAATACGGTTGGCCAGTCTACCGGCTAGGTATTGAACCAATGTATATTGGATTTATGGCTAGTGGGCTTGTACTAATCCTGTCATGGAAATGGGTGAAGAGAAAAAATTATATTTAAACTTCAAAAAATAAAGACGAGCCACCCAGCTCGTCTTTATTTTTTATAATTATCAATTTATAACAAATCTGGTCCAAGCTCTTCGCAAGAAACAGGCTGGTTATTATCAAGAACAAACTTGCCAATATATTCATGCGGAATATGCAACTTGAGATGATCTTGAAAATTCCAACCTCGAAAAAAAGAATTTATGGCTCTGATAACACCAGAATGAGTTACCAAAAGTAGTGTCTGATCTGGATATTTTTCTTCCAAATTTTTTATAAACTTGAGAACTCGATCCATGAGTTGATTATAGTTTTCTCCATTAGGAAAAGTATAGGTAACATCTGTTTTAAACTCTGGACAATTTTGGACAACTTCGGTCTTAGGTCTACCAGCATAAATTCCAAAATCCAACTCCCTCAACTCTTTGGCAAAAAATACATCTTCCTCCATCTCCAATTTTTTGGCAATAATGAAAGCGGTAGCTGATGCTCTGCCCAAATCACTAGTATAAATAACCTTAAAACCTATATTGCAAAGTTTGTCTGCAATAAAGTTGGCATTCTCCAATCCAGCATTAGTCAAAGCACTGTCACTTTGTCCGATCACAATACCATTTTTGTTGTGCTCAGTATTACCGTGTCTCACTAAATAAAAAATCAACATATATGTTATTTGCAAAATTAAGATTACCTAATATTCCACATATTACACTGAATTACATACCATACTTACAAAAATTAGAATGCTATTAATTAATCCAAAGCATTCAATAAACACATAAGCTGTAGCTCCACCAATGATTTGATAGGAAGCACCTTGTAATTTGAATTCTTATTAAGAAATTTTATCTTCTCCTCTATTATATATTCAGTTTCTTGCACCATTTTATGTATCTCCTTTGTTTGTTTTGATGTTAGTAGCAAGCGTCTAAATTCTCCCAAAAGAAGAGTCCT
>Ga0051984_10000835_pt1 | contig 12498 bp, 10 predicted proteins | sample CryGey02umfilter_2_FD_56240 | JGI IMG/M metagenome (GOLD analysis project Ga0051984, IMG submission 56240) | Groundwater microbial communities from aquifer in Utah, USA - Crystal Geyser 4/10/14 0.2 um filter | ecosystem: Environmental > Aquatic > Deep subsurface > Groundwater | place: USA: Utah...
ATTGGCCACGAATTACGCCTCCGTGGGTATCAAAGTGGTTTATGTGGCGCTCGTAGGCCCTCAGGGCCCTGAGGGCGTGGGTTTTGAAATGGTGCAGATCAAGGAGAATAAATAACCATGCCTATTTATACGTCAGGCCAGAATGTAAGGTCAGGAGTCCCGTTAGGCGGTATAGGCGCCGGCAAGCTTGATATAATGCCGACTGGTGTTCTTGACAATTTTACTTTTTTAAATAACATCCATAAGCCCCTTAACTCCGGCGATCCTAAAGACTTAAGCGGTGTTCCGGGATTCAATTTTGTTCTCTGGGTAAAAGACAAAAATAAAAAGTTCTTAAAGCTTCTGTCTACCCAGCCTGTCCTGGATTGCTCTAATATTGAGTCTATTAAGTTCAACGGTTCTTTTCCTTTCGCGCGTTTAGATTATCAGGGCCGTGATCTGCCGATAGAAGTGAGCCTTGAGGCGTTTTCGCCTTTCGTAAAGCATGATGAAAAAAGTTCAGGCATGCCATTCGCGTTCTTTAAGTTTAAGTTGACCAATACTCTATCGCGTTCTGTGAGCGTCTCTCTTATGGGCGTTGGGCGCAACATCATCGGTGATTGGGCTGTCGGCCGTTTCAATCAGGTAGTTGATATGGATAAGGCCCTTAACCTGTACTTTTATAATAAAAAGGCCCAGAGCCACGACCCAGCCGCGGGTGAGATGGGCTTAAGCCTTCTCAAGAATAAAAAATTAGAATGCAGTTATCTTGGCGAGTGGAATATGCAGTCCCGCCATTTTGTATTTGATAAGACAAGCTTGACGCTGGCAGAGGCGTGCGGGGTTTTAGGTGTGGATGGCCTTTTGCCCAATATCAATACTGAAAAATGCGTGGCCGCTGAAAGTTTTCAGCTTGGCGGTTCAGTAGCCGCTAAGCATCTGTTAAAGCCAAAGTCGTCGGTGACCGTGACATTTGTTTTATCGTGGTATTTTCCGGGTTTTGGCGAGGGCCACAGTTATGAGGCGTGGTTTAGGTCAGTCCTAGAAGTATCTCAGTATGCCTGCGAGCACTATGACGAACTTCTCACAGGCACAAGAGCATGGATGAAGGAACTAAACGCTTTAAATATTGCCCCATGGCTTAAAGACGCGCTGTCCAATAATCTTTATCCTTTAGTATCAAGCAGTTTATGGTCTAAGAGAGGCAGGTTCGGCATTTTTGAATCTCCGCAGGCGTGCCCTCTTCTGGGGACCATGGATGTGCGCTTCTACGGCTCTTTGCCTCTGGCATTCTTTTTTCCCGCGCTTGAATTAAAGGAGATGCTGGAATTCGCCGAGGCGCAAAGGCCTCAGGGTTATATCCCGCATGACTTAGGTTCTAAGAGAAGCGACCTTCCTTCCAACAGCACCAACGGTTTTTTCTGGAAGGATGTTAATTCTAAATTCATTCTGCTTACCTACAGGGATTTTTTGATGTCCCAAGACGAGGGCTTTTTAAAAAAGACATATCCTTTTGTCAAAAAGGCTTTTTATTGGCTGGTTGCTGCGGATAAGAATAAAGATTATCTGCCTGACAACGAGGGCCCTGACCAGACTTTTGACCTCTGGAGTTTTTATGGCGCGAGTTCTTATACTTCAAGTATTTTTTTGGCTGCTCTCCTTGCTCTTGAGCGTATCGCGGCGCTAATGCATGATGAAGAAATGGTTAAAGAAGCCTCCTTGTGGTTTAAAAAAGGCGGGGTTAGCTTTGAGAAAAAACTATGGCGTAAAAAGTATTTTATAGCGTATAATAATGCTAAAGAAGGATTGTCCGAAAAGCAGATAGCGCACCATGTTAAGACTCAGAAAGTAAATATTTCTTGCATGGCATCTCAGCTGGCGGGGCAATGGATAGCGCACCTTTTGGGATTGGGGTATATTGTTTCTCAGGATAAGGTGCGAAAAGCCGTGAGCACAATATTTGAGTTAAATGGCTCAGCATCTGCTTTTGGAGTAGTAAACGCCGTATCAGAAAGCGGCGAAAAAGACAGGTCAAACTGGCATTCTGAAAATATATGGTTTGGAATGACGTATTGCCTGGCGAGCCTCGCTATTTATGAAGGTTTTCAGGAGCAGGGCTTAGAGCTTGCCAAAAAAGCGTGGGATAACGCGGTATTAAATGTCAGAAATCCATGGGATCAGCCTGATATGTATTCTTCTACCGACGGTAGCTATATTTTTGGTGACCACTATATGAGGAACATGGTGATCTGGTCGCTTCTTTTCGCGTTAGGCCGAAAAGATAAAAAAATAGAGGAATTCCTGAGGTTTAAAAAGTGAAAGAACCATATTTTAAGGGCGAAAATTTATCGGAGCGCGCGCGCAAGAATTTGTTCATACTTGACGCTATCCGTCGCCGCGGCCCTATAAGCAAGACTGATATCTCGGGCCTCATCGGGCTCAACGTCGTCACTGTGTCTAATTATGTTGATGAATTCCTGCGTCATAAGATAGTTTTTGAAAAAGAGTTTGATATATCAAAGGGCGGCCGCAGGCCTTTGCTTTTGGACCTGAATACATCGGCAGGCTATTCCGTAGGCATCGGCGTCAATTTATTGAGCACCATGGGCGTTGTGACGGACTTAAGCGGTAAGGTTATGCTTGAGGTCAAGAGAGAAAAGTTAACCCATACCGCCAAAGAGGCTGTTGATACGGTGATTGAGATCATCACGGAAATTTTAGATAAAGCAAAAGGAGTGCACCCGAAGATAAAGGGTATTGGTATAGCCATGGGCGGCGTGGTTGATTCACGCAGGGAAAAAGTCCGTTGGCCGGAAAGGGTGGGAGATAGTTACCACTACGTTGATGTAACTGTTCCCTTAAAAGACATCCTGGAACGCGAATTTCGTTTTCCAGTAATGATAGAGAATGACGCGACCTTAGCTTGTTTCGGCGAGCAGTGGCTCGCGCTTGAGTCAGATGTCAAAGATCTCGTGTATATGTTCTCAGGCGTGGGCTGCGGCATAATGCTCAACAACGAGATCTACCGCGGGGCATCAGGATGCGCCGGAGAGGTAGCGATACATAGCGACAAAAGAGAGACGCCTTATTTCTTGGAGAGGTGGGAGGCTGACCTCGGTATCAAACAGGATTATCTAAAGGCGATGAAGTGGAATAAAAAAGGCGCGGATGCCTTTGGCGCCGCGGTTGTAGGAGAAACGACTTTATCGGCGATATTTGAGTCTGCCAAGAAGGGCGCGTCTCCTGCCGTGGATGTCATCAGAGAAGCGGGTAGGCGGTTAGGTATCCGTGTAGCGCATCTCGTAAATCTTTTAAATCCTGAAATGGTCATTATAGGCGGCGGCATAGAGCAGGCAGGCATGCATTTGATAGAAGAGGTAAAGGCCGCTGTCAGCGAGTGGTGTTTCCAGGAAACAGCAAATGCCGTCAAGATTGTCCCTTCCAGATTAGGGGAAGCAGCCGCGGCTTTAGGCGCGGCCAGCCTTATTACCCGCCATACCTTTGCCGAGCTCAGCGATTGACGCAGAAAACGTCAGACCGGCGCAACACAGAAAGTGTGGGCCTTGCTGATACCATATAAAGGAGGGGTCCAATTCCTTATAAGCGCCGGGTCTAACCTATTGGTCTAACCCCCTGGCAGATAATAAGTAAACCCCGTTAGAGAATTTTGTTATCTAACGGGGTAAAATGAAAAAAGAGATAAATTTTTCTTGCGTTACTCCTTATATTATGATATATCTACATCTAATAAGGGAGGTGTAATGAATAGTAAAATTAAGATTTTGCTCGTCGGCTTAGCCGTCGTATGTGCTATCTCTTTGGTTATCGCCTTCCAATTAAATGCCGTTACTAAAACTCTTCGTAATCAACTTAGCTCAGAAGAACAAGCATTCGCCCAGGAAAAACAGAGCCTCAACCGCCAATTGGCCGCTTTATTAGAAAGTAAAAAGAAGTTGGATGTTGAACTTGGCGACCTGCGCGCAAAATTTGATTCCCTTAAAAAATATAAAGATGGGCTGCAGGGTAAATTTGAGCTCGTGACAAAAGAACGCGCCAGCCTCGTAGAGAAGGTCCAGGATATGGCGTCTCAAAAGAAAAAATTGGAAGAAGAAGTAGTTAAGCTTAAACAGTCAGGCGCGGATACTTCGGCCACAGCCCCTATTTCCGCTGGCGGCGTGTCTAAAGACGACGCGTATTGGGCGACTGTCCTAAGAGATAAGGCATCGCTTGAAATAAAAGTTGCCAGCCTGGAAAAAGAGCTCTCAGATGTGCAGTTGAAGACCTCAACCGCCATGGAGGAAGGGCGCAAGCTGGATTTGCAGCTCAAGACCGTTACCGAGGCCAGGGGTGACTTGGATCGTCGGATAGTTTACAATGAGAAGTTAGCCGAGACCTTATCGGAAGATCTAGTCCGTGAGAAGAGGGATAAGAAGGCTATAGTTGACCAACTTGAGAATTTAAGGCGGGAGAATTTTGAATTAAAGACGCGGCTCATGGCTATGGGCGATAAAAAGGTTTCCCTGGAAGGTAAGCTCGTGGACCTTCAGCAGGAACGCGAGATCCTTTCCAAGCGGCTCGCTGAATTAGACCAGATCTTGCAGGACCGCGTGGACCAGATAATTCAGGTCAAGGATGATATTAAGGCTGTGCGTTCCGAGGCCAAAGAGGCCAACACTAAAAATAGCCGCGTTGTGTCATTACAGCCTATCGTTGTCAAAGCCTCAGAAAAGGCCTCTTCAAATAAGAATAAGCCGGCGAGCGCCGGCCAGGTTTTAGCTATTAATGAAGAAAACAATTTCGTCATTGTGGATATGGGTGAGGACGACGGCGCCAAAGTCGGCCAGGCCCTTACTATTTTCCGCAATAGCCAGAAGGTCGCGACAGTTGAGGTCATCCAGACAAGAAAAGAGATCTCCGCGGCGGATATCAAGAGCGTGACTGCGGGTTCTAAGATCAAAATAGGGGATATGGTCAGTTAGGCGAGCCTGCCGGCAGGCCTTGGTTGCTATCCATTCAATAGTAAGAAAAGAGCCTGCGGGGCAAGCCTGCGGGCTTTACAATTTATTCCGCTTATGAAAAAAACTAAAAAAATGATAAGTATTGAAGATATAGCGCTTGCCGCGAGTGTGTCTATAACGACTGTTTCGCGCGTGATCAATAAATTTCCTACTGTTAAAGAAGCGAACCGCAAAAGTGTGGAAGAGGCCATAAAAAAATTCAATTTTAAACCCAATCTTTCTGCCCAGCGATTGGCAAGCGGTTCCAATAATACCATAGGCCTTGAAATACCCCGCTATGAAGGTATTTTTTATTCATTTTACGCCATGGAAATATTCCGAAGCGTAGGCATAGCCTGTGACACGTTTAAAGTGGATTTTCTTATGCATCTGACTGACGGCAAGAGTTCCATAAATGCCTCGGCTATAGGTGGTGTCGTTTTCGCGGATGTCATCAATAATAAAAAGCACGTTGAAGACATGTTGGCATTAGGCATGCCCGTTGTCCTTATGAATTATATGTCAACGGACTTAGAAGAGGCGTCAAGCGTTTCTGTGGATAATCTAAAGGGCGCCAAGACCGCCACGGAATATCTTATTAGCCTTGGGCATGAAAAAATAGCTTTTGTCTCAGGAGACCTCATGACCCAGGCAGCGCAAGAGAGGATGTCAGGTTACAGGGCATCTTTAGAAAAATCAGGCATTGCTATCCAAGATGAGTATATTTTAAAAGGAGATTATTCGCGCAAATCCGCGCGCGCCGCGACTGAGCGCATCCTTGAATTAAAACAGAAGCCTACGGCTATATTCGTATCAAGCGATGATATGGCTAGTGAGGTTGTTACGGTGTTAATGGAAAATGGGCTTAAGGTCCCTGACGATATGTCGATCATAGGTTTTGACGATGACCCTGTATGCCTTTACGGGCCGGTGTCGTTGACGACCATGATGCAGCCTTTAAAAGAAATGGCGCAGATGGCAGTTAAAGAGCTATATTTGAAAATGCAGGACCCGGACCGCGCGGTAAACCGCATCGTGTTGTCTCCGGAACTGATCATCAGGGATTCCGTGCGGTCGCCAAGACAGGGCTAAAGGATGACAGGATTCTTATCTGATATAAAAAACAATTTTTTAGCCACAGGCGTGGGAAGCCTGCCTTTTAAAGGCCCTAAGGCCGCTCTTAACTTCGTATTTGACGATCTTTCTTATCACATTCCGTTCTGGCCTCAGCTTCCGCAGTCTTCTTTTTATGAAAATATGTATGTCCAGTTCTCTGAACAGATACCAGGCATCCATATAGACGAGGAACAAAGGTCTATTTGGGTAGATACCGCGAGCCCCGGCTATATGGGAGAACTTGAGGAGTGTTTTAATAAGTGCCAGGTTTCTGACGTAGGCTACTTCGCCATAAGCCGTAAGTCTGCCGAGAGCTTGTATCTTTTTTCGCAAAGGTTGATGGCGTTGAGCTGGCAGGGCTGGGTGAAGGCCCAGATAATAGGCCCTTTTAGTTTAGGCTTAAGCCTTCTTGATGAAAAGAAGAACCCCATTCTTTATAACGCGGAACTCAGTGAACTTTTGCCTTTGATATTGTCCCTAAAGGCGGCGTGGCTTATAAAGCAGATAAAAGCGCATGCCAAAACAAAAATGATTATTGTTATTGACGAGCCTTACCTCGTGGCCGTGGGGACAAGCCAGTGTTCTACGCCTAAAGAGGCGATAGTAGATAAAATAAATCAAATGGCAAGGGTTATCCATGACAACGGCGCCTGCGTAGGCCTGCATTGCTGCGGCAATACGGATTGGGAAATGGTCATGTCTATGGATATAGATATCCTGAATTTTGACGCGTATGGTTTTATGGATAAACTCTTTTTATACGAAAAAGCCCTGGATGCTTTTTTAAAAAAAGGCAGGATACCGGCGATCGGCATTGTGCCTAATAACGATGAGCTCCTGCGGGAAGGCCTTCAGGAGCGGCTCTTTGATATTTTAAAAAAGCGCGCGTCTTTATTTAAAAATGGCGCTCTTATTACTACGAGCTGTGGCTGTAGCGCGTTATCAGAGGAGTTGACGCGAAAAGCATTTGGCATGTGCGTATCGTTAGCTGAAAGGCTTAGGGGGGAATTTTAACCATGTTTTTAACCGGGGGGTGTAGGATGAAAGTTGCAAGAAGAGCGTTGGGATCGTGTATTATTTTATTTGTGGCCCTTGCGTTTGCGTCTAGTATTTTCGCTCAGGCTGAGACGGAAGTGGAGACTCTGGAAGGCGTTCAGCAAGAGACGGCGCCAGGAGAAGCTGTTATCCAGGCAGGATCTCCGGAGCAAGTTGCACCAACAGAACCTGAAGCGCGAGTGATGCCAACAGGATCCGCGGCGTCGGTTGCGCCAGAGCCCGCGGTACCCACAGAGGCGAAGCCTACTGAGTGGGTTTGGGGAGAAGTTGTCTCTGTTGACGCGGCGAACAAACAGATCGTGATAAAACATCTTGATTATGACACATATGAAGAAGTCCAGACTATTTTAAAAGTAGGCGATAAGACTCTTTTTGAGAATGTTGCCGCTTTAGGAGATATCAAAGCGGGCAATCATTTAACAGCTGATTTTAAAATAGTAGAAGGTTCAAATGTTGCCGATCTTATTGTAGTTGAGAAGGATACCCAGAGAGAGGGCGCAATCCCGGAAACAGCGGCAGCTCCCGAAACAGCGGCAGCTCCCGAAACAGCGGCAGCTCCCGAAACAGCGGTAGCTCCCGAAACAGCGGCAGCTCCCGAAACAGCGGCAGCTCCCGAAACAGCGGCAGCTCCCGAGGCGGCAATATCGTCCGTGCCGGGCAATGAGACAACCTTGAGCAACTAATGTTTATTGTATCTAATCTTTTGGCAGCTTTTGCGCAGGTCCTGGATGTCGTCTTCACTGTGTTATACTGGATGATCATTGTCAGGGCTCTGATAAGCTGGGTCAATCCTGATCCTTGCAATCCTATTGTTCAGTTTTTGCAGGCTGTTACAGAGCCGATACTAGCTCCTATAAGAAGGCTCTTGCCGCAGGCAATGCGCTGGGGATTGGATATATCACCGATCATTGCCATACTTGCTGTAATGTTCCTTAAGTCGTTTTTGGTGAGGACCCTTCTTGACTTAACCCAGATCTTGCGTTAACAAGATCTGCCCGTAGGGCCGCCTGATTAGATCTCCACTAAGATCTGATCAAGAATGGCGGGATATAACCCAAATTCTACCTATGCCTCACATATCGCTTCTTAAATTCCTGCTTTTAGTAATTTTATTGGCGTTTTCCGCGTTTTTTTCAGGCGCGGAGACCGCTTTATTTTCTCTGGATTCCATAAAATTAAGAAGGATAGCGCAGGCAGGTAAAAGCACTTCTCTCATCTTAAAACTGCTTGAGAATTCAATGAAGTGCCTGACCACTATTCTTTTCGGCAATACGATAGTCAATATCGTCATATCCGCCATCATTACTTCTCTTTTAATTGATTTTTTTGGCAATAATGGTGTCAGTATTTCCATAGGCGTTACTACGCTTATTTTGCTCTTGTTCGGGGAAGTAACGCCTAAGACCATTGCCATACATAATAACGAGAGATTGTCTTATATTTTTTCTTTTCCTTTGTATTTTTTCGGCCGCTTGATGTCGCCTTTTCTGTTCCTATCTACAATGGCCTGCGATAATATCATTTCTTTTTTTGGCCTTAATTTAAAGAAAGAGCCGACGTTGACGGAAGAAGAATTTAAGACTGTTATGGAGATCGGCCATCGCAACGGGGTGGTAGGAAAAAACGAGAAGGAAATGGTTGTTTCTATTTTAGAGTTGACTACAACCACTGCCCAGGATGTGATGACGCCGCGCATGGATATCAAAGCTATCTCAGACGTCTGGGACAGGGAAAGGGCTGTCTCTTTTGCCAAGCAGGTAAAGCATTCTAAACTGCCGGTTTACAAGGATTATTATGATAATATCTTCGGCGTTATTTTTACAAGGGAACTTTTTTTAGAAGAGGCCAAAACCCCTGCCGGGTTGATCAAGCCTGTCATGTTCGTGCCTGAGACCAAAAAAATAAGTGAGCTTATAATGGAGTTCTACAGGCAAAAAGCAAAAATAGCTATCGTAGTGGATGAACACGGCGGCACATCTGGGTTAGTGACGTTAGAGGACGTTTTAGCTGAGATCTTCGGAGAGATACACGACGGCGCTGTGGCTGCCGAGAACCTGATAGAACCGCTTGGCCCAAAAATTTTTCGCGTCGCAGGCAAGGCCCCCATTGATAAAGTGAACGACGATTGCGACCTTTCTATAGCCCAGGGCGATTATGATACGCTCGCCGGATTTCTTTTGGATAAGTTCGGTAAAATACCTCAGGAAGGCGAACGGATAGGAACCGCCGAAGCTGTCTTTACCATTGAAAAAGTATTGGGACGCCGTATTAAGAGCGTCATCTTGGAGAAGAAGTGATAATATTATTGATTTTGTTGGTGTTCTCGTTAATAACTGAGGCCTTTTTTGAAGGCGCGGAGACTGCCTTTGTCTCTATCAATTTTTTAAAACTCATGCATCTGATAGAGAAAAAAAACAAGCGCGCTATGCTCGTCCATGACCTCATTAAGAAACCTGACAGGCTGCTTACGACAACACTTTTGGGCACGAACTTGAGTGTTGTCGTATCCGCGGTTTGCGTAACTGCTATTATTGAAAAATATTATCCAGCCTACAGCATTCTTTTGGCGACTATCATTTTGACGCCTTTTTCTTTTATTTTTTGCCAGCTTTTGCCCAAGGCAGTAGCCCGCTATAACGCGAACCGCATATGTCTTTCTTTGGCCGGCCCTTTGAAGTGGAGCGAGAGGGCGTTTTGGCCGTTCGTCAATTTTTTCGTATTTTTTGCCAATACGTTAGGCCGCGTAGTGAGCCCCAAAGGTTTGAGAAAAAATCCATTTTTGACCAAAGATGATATCAAATCTCTTATTAAAGAGATCTCGCGTGAGGGTATCTTAGAGGCTCACGAGAAAGAGGCCATGGATAAGATATTTGATATGACGCTTGCCCGCGCGGCGGATATAATGGTGCCTATGAAGAATGTGGCGGTTTTTGACGCCGGCGATACACTGGAGGCCGTTAAAGCCAAAGCGCTGGTTTCTGGATTCACGCGTTTCCCGGTGTTAAAAGGTAAGGAACTGGCAGGCATTATAAATATTTTTGACATTTTTTATAATCCGGTCGGCGACTGGCAGGCGTTTATCAGGCCATTGATCAAGATAGAGTATGACCAGAGCGTGGACAAGGTCTTTTCCAGCATGCAGCCCAGTAAAGAAGTGATAGCGGCTGTGTTTAAGGGCCCTGAGATGGCAGGTATCCTGACCATGGAAGACCTGATGGAAAATATCGCCCCTAAGTTAACCCCGGCGAAGAAGTGAGGTATTGGTGAAAAATATAAAATATTTTATCCCAGGTGTTTTTTCGGCGGTCATTCTGGCCTTTTTGGTATTTGCCCCTCGGGGAGTTCTTGCGCAGGATGCCGCGCTAGAGGCTGGGCCGCAGGCCAGGCTATCGGTTACTGTTTTCCATATGCCTACCTGCAAGGCCTGCCAGAAAGTGATATCCGATGTCATTCCGTCTGTCGCGCGGAAATATGGTGATAAGGTCAACTGGTTGTATGTTGACATAACATCAGAATTAAATTATAAGCGTTTTCTGGAACTGGGAAAACAGACAGATAAGCATTTGGCAACTCCGGCTATTGTTATAGGTAAAACAGTCCTTATTGGTGTTGCGGACGCGGCAGACTCCCTTGATAAGACTATTAATGCTGCCCTTGCCTCGCGGTCGTTTAAGTCTTTCGCGCTTGAAGGTAAGGGGGTAGACCTTCTTGAGCGTTTCAGGTCTTTCGGCCCATGGGCTATTGTCGGCGCGGGCCTTATTGACGGCATTAACCCCTGCGCTTTTACGGTCATCGTATTTTTTGTTTCTTTCTTAAGTGTCATGGGATATAAGCGCGCGGAGATGGCCCTTATCGGCGCGTTTTATATTATGGCTGTATTTTTTACATATCTTGCTTTAGGGCTTGGATTTTTTAAGGCATTTTACAGCCTAAAGTCTTTTTATCTTGTTTCAAAGTTGGCTTATATGGGCATAGGCGCTTTAAGCCTTTATTTCGGCATCTTGGCTATAAAAGATTATATTATTTATAAAAAGACAGGCGATACCTCAGGCATGGCATTGCAACTGCCGAGGCTTATTAAAAATAAGATACACGCGGTCGTAGGCGCCTATTACAGGAAAGATAAGTCCGCTGGGAAAAAAGCCCTTTTTGGTTTAGTGTTTAGCGCTCTGGTGGTGGGTTTTCTGGTCTCGCTTTTAGAAGCGGTTTGCACAGGCCAGCTGTATTTGCCTACGATCGTATTCGTTTTGAAAGAAGCCTCGTTGCGCGCGCGAGCCATTTTTTATTTGGTGGCCTATAATTTTATGTTTATCTTGCCTCTTGTCCTCGTTTTGCTATTGGCCCTCTTTGGTGTTTCATCTAACCAGTTTGAAAACTATGCCAGAAGAAATTTAGGCCTGGTAAAGCTGTTAATGGCCGCTGTTTTTCTGGCTTTAGGCATTGTCCTGTTGCGTGGTTTGTTTTAATGAAGCCCCCCCAATTTTTACCAACCAATAAAAATGAAATGCGTCAACGCGGGTGGGATGCCTGTGACGTGATATTTATCACGGCTGACGCTTATTGCGACCACCCGAGTTTTGGCGTGGCTCTTCTCTCCAGGCTTTTGGAAGACGAGGGTTACAAGGTCGGCATTATCGCCCAGCCCGATTGGCATAAAAATGATGATTTTCAGAGGCTGGGGCGGCCCCGCCTGTTTTTTGGTATTACCGCGGGCAACCTGGACTCTATGCTTAACATTTATACCTCCAATATGAATTTAAGAAAGTTAGATAAGTATTCTCCCGGAGGAGCTGTCGGGCTTCGCCCCAAACTTCCTACCATTGTCTACGCTAATAAGGCGCGTGAGCTTTTTAGCGGCGTGCCTGTTGTCATAGGAGGGATAGAAGCGAGCATGCGCAGGCTCGCGCATTATGATTTTTGGTCTGACAAAGTAAAGCGTTCTATTCTTTTTGATTCAAAGGCTGACATGCTTATCTATGGCATGGGGGAGCGCCAGGTATCTGAGCTTGCCCGCCGCCTTAAAAAAGGCGAGGTTATAAATAATATTAATGATATACGCGGCACGGCCGTGGCGCGAAAAGACTTGTCGTTCTTGGAAGGCTTTGTTACTCTGCCTTCTTTTGAAGAGGTCGTAGCTGATAAGCATAAATTTTTGGAGGCGTTTAAGCTTTACTCAGGAGAGCTTGGCCCTTTTTCGGCGCGTCCGGTAGTTCAGAAGGTTGACACGCGTTTCTGCGTCCAGCTTGCGCCTGCGCAGCCTTTGACTACAGAGGAACTGGATAGGATCTATGCTTTAAAATTTACCAGGCTCTGCCATCCGCGGTATGAGGCATTTGGCGGCGTGCCAGCG
>Ga0051984_10000849_pt1 | contig 12408 bp, 14 predicted proteins | sample CryGey02umfilter_2_FD_56240 | JGI IMG/M metagenome (GOLD analysis project Ga0051984, IMG submission 56240) | Groundwater microbial communities from aquifer in Utah, USA - Crystal Geyser 4/10/14 0.2 um filter | ecosystem: Environmental > Aquatic > Deep subsurface > Groundwater | place: USA: Utah...
TTCTGGTCAATATTCGCCCTCTTGGTAATCGCTGCATCTTACGCACTCGTACTGGGAGTAACAGAACTTCAATTCTTTTAAACGATGAAAAAAATTGCAATACAACTTGGAATCCTCTTCATATCAATAATATTTCCATTTATAACACTGGCGGCGGAGCAAAATAACATAATAGCCCAAGTTCCGTTGGATCCACGCTACAAACCTGAATACGCCGTAGATATAACACCAGAGTCCGGTTCAAACGTCCCGGTATCCACAGCAAATATTATCCTCCAATTAATCGCGGGAAGCTTAATCTACGCCGCCGGCCCGATTGCAGTATTCATGCTGGCAATAGGCGGCCTACGCTACACAATATCCCACGGAGATCAAAACCAAATGGAAGGGGCAAAAAAAACAATCACCTGGGCCATAATCGGCCTGGTGGTAATAATTGTTTCATTCGCCATAGTCCAAAGCATCATCACAATCATCCCAAAATAAACCTATTCCGCGACCTCTATTCTGGCAAAAAGCGGTTCAGCCTTTGTTGTTTGAGAATCAACCTTAAGAAGCCCCCAACTCTTTATTTCATCATACTTAAACTCTTCCTCCGAAAGCCCCAAATAACCAAGAATCTTTGCAGATGCAATAGGCAAAAATGGCAACAACATATAAGCAAGATGCCTAATAATTTCCAATAAATTATACAAAACCTCGGCCAATTTCGAAGTCTCATCCTTAGCTAAAACCCAAGGCTTAGTATCCTCTGTGTATTTATTTGCAACATCGGCCAACTGCGCAACTTTCTCCAAAGCTTTCTTAAGATCAAAATCATCAATAGCAGACTCATAAACAGCCCACGCTTCCATAACCTGTTGAGTCAAAAGTTCATAACCCTCACCGGACTTCGGAACCTTACCATCAAAATATTTTCCAGTCATAGCCAGAACACGACTAACCAAATTCCCAATATTATTCGCCAACTCAGACGCATACAAAACCTCAAATCTATCCTTACTAAAGTCACCGTCTTCAGTTGTAGGAATTTCCCGGAGCAAATAATAACGGAGCGCATCCGCCCCATATTTTTTCCCATACATAGCCGGATCAACAACATTTCCAAGAGTCTTGCTCATCTTTTTCCCCTCACTGGTAACAAAACCATGCACATAAATATTTTCAGGAGTAGCAAGCTTAGCCGAAAGCAACATACCAATCCATATAGCCGCATGAAAACGCAAAATATCCTTACCAATAAGCTGAACATTAGCCGGCCAATACTTCTTAAACTGCTCCCCTTCCCCCTCGTAATCCACACCGGTTATATAGTTGGAAAGCGCATCACACCACACATACATAACCTGATCCGGATCGTCTGGAACATCCACACCCCAATTTAAAACCGACCTCGGCCTGGAAAAACTCACATCCCTAAGCCCATCCTTAATAACCTGCAAAATCTCATGCTTACGCGCAAGTGGCACAATTTTCAATTTGTCGGATTTGATGAGATCGCCAATCTGCTCACTATATTTTGAAAGCCGGAAAAAATAATTCTCCTCCTTCAAAATTTCCGGTTCCTTGTTATGATTAGGGCATTTGCCTTCCACAAGATCTTTTTCCATTGCAAAAGCCTCACAACCCACACAATAAAGCCCTTCATAAGTATCTTTATAAATATCCCCCGCATCCACAAGTTTCTTCCAAAGCTTCTGCGCCCCCCTCTTATGAGATTCATCACTGGTTCGGATGAACTTATCATAATCCACCTCCAAAAGCTTACAAAGATTTTCAAATAAAAGCGCATTCTCATCAACCAGCTCTTGCGGAGTTTTATTAGCCCTCTTCGCCGTCTCAACCAGCTTAGTTCCATGCTCATCCGTACCCGTCATAAAAAACACATCATCACCTTTTAAACCATGAAAACGAGCAAGCACATCGGCCTGCACAAACTCCATAGCGTGACCAATATGAGGAGCCGCATTCACGTAAGCAATCGCCGTAGTTATATAAAACTTTTCAGACATGGCTTCATTTAAGCTGTCGAAGCCCAAAGTGTCAACAATCAAAAAGGCAATAACTTAACATTAAGCAATACATACGGCGTATCTTTAGCCGATGTCGTATCCGTTCTATAAAGCGAAAAATTGAAAACCGGCAAAAATGAGCTCATACCAACGCTGGAGTTAATACTTTGTTTAACCATGCCGCCTCGAGCAAAACCGTCCGACCGAATTCCCGCCGCGTCACGAGCCAGTTTAGGCTGCCCTTCTCCGGAAAGCGCAATAACTCGGTAATAAATATTCGCCCGCGCCGCGCGAAGTTCAATATTGCTGATTCCAACAATATCCGCATTAACCACGTTAGTTAAAGTTATGTAGTTGCGCTTGTGACTTTTAACGAAAATCTGAATGTCACAACCTTTTGAAACATCTGTCGGAGCAACAACAAAACCCGCCTCCGACAAATAACAAGTGCGCGCCTGACTCCAGGATGCACGCAAATTTTCGCCCACCTTCCCGGTCGCCTGCCCCTGCTCATTCACATCATAATTCTGTGCAACAGGGGTAATACAATCATTAGCAGCTTTGAGTTTTATACTTGACCCTATGCAAATAGGATTAGCCGGCCCATCACTTTCATGCGCCGGATAAAAATCGGAAATAGCATCCGTCTTCATCCCGTTGTCATCTTTCGGATTACCAAAAAGTTTCCATCGCAAAATATCAAAATTTTGAAGTGATGCGCTGGAAAACTCATCATCAAGCTCAAAATCCACATAATACTGAACCAAAAAATCTGTAACATCATTAGAAGTTCCGTCCCCATTGTCAGTAAAAAGCGGAATTGTAACCGTTTCATTAAGAGGCAAAACATTATAAGTATCAGCCGGAAGATCGGAATATAAAAACGCCGGAGAAACCGCGCTGTCCGCAGTCAAAAACACCGGTTCATCCGCCGGAAAATAAGGAATTTTATCTCCCTTATTATTAATCTCATAACTATAACTAAGATCATCATCATCATGTTCAGATTTAGCCTCCAACCCGGGAAGCCCCTGTGAAAGCACAAAAAGCGCCTGCTCAATCCCGGCCTCCGCGGAGTAATAAGCCTTACCCGACGAAACAATATCCGCGGTCTGACGAATTTCACCAAACACCAAAGCGCTAATGCCCAAAGACAAAGTCATAAGAACCCCCATCACCAGAAGGGCCACCAGTAGCGCACTTCCTCTTTTTTTCAAATATTTTGTCATAATGATGAGCGGCTATAAACGCGTGAAGAAATAGTTGTCTGAAAATCAAAATCAAAATCCGAGCCGACCCCAACGCTTTTTTTAGTACTCATAAAAATAGTAACTTTAGGCTGAAACTGAGTACCATTGTCACTATAAACATCGGCATCATTACTATATGGATTAACATCCGGAAAAATCGCAAAACTCAAATGATCAATCAAAATTTTTTCCGACGTTAAAGCCTGATACCCATCACTATACCCCGCCGCAGGCGCATAACTACCTTCAGGAGTTCTTCCAAATTTCCGAACCCACACGCGCCCATCTTCCAGTTTAAAAATAATTTTCTCCTTTCCTCCTTCACCAACCAAAGCCAAAAAAGAATTCTCAGTATTGTTCTGATTCAAAGAACCGGCAATTTCCGTCTCCGGACAAAAAGGCTGCACCAAAGCCGAAACATCAAGATGATAACAATCATAATCAATCGACCCCAAACGAATCTCCTCCCCCATTAAAGAAGTAACAGAGCGCACATCCGAATACATTTTCCTAACCTCATTGGCATCCCTTTGCGCGCGCACAATACTTATGTACGCCTGGCCCACAATCCCCAGAAAAATCATAAAAATCATCATGCTCACAAGCAATTCCACCAGAGTAAACCCTTCTTTATTTCCTCTAATTTTCTTAAAATTTTTCATACGATGATTATAGTTGTCCAATATTCCAATCGGTAAGTTCGGTCACCAGTTTAATCTCTTTGTCACGCGAAGATTCACGCCATTTCACAACACTTTCCACTCTTATTTTCTGCAAAGCCGTCGCCCCGGGATCTGAAATATTTTTCACATATAAATAACGAGAATAAGGCGTTAAAACCCCGCCACTAGCTAAAAAATCCGATTTATTTTTATATAAAACTCTACCATCTCGATCCGTAAACTTATAAATCAACACATTCGAATCATCAGGTCCTTTTATAGATCTAAACTTCCATGGCATATAATCAACCAAAGCATAAATAGAACTAATCTTCATTGGAGATCGAACCAAAGAACCAAGACTAACCGTAAAATAACCTTCATCCCCACCTCCATCCGGAAAAGCCGCGCCCCATATCTCTTTCTGAAAAGACCCCAGCTTCCCATTAAACCGCGATCCCAGTAGCCAATCGCTGTCACGCATGTTGCGCACCGCCTCCAAACCTTCCTGCGCAAGCCCGTAAGCGGTTAGAGTGTGGATATTCTCCGCATTACTTCGAATAATAGAAACAAGTAAATTAGTAGCCGTAAAAATAACCAGAGTCAAAACAGCCATTGCCACAATAACTTCCGGCAACGTAAACCCTTTCCTCAAATTTACTTTATTTTTTTTCATAGATGCGTTCAATTAATCCGGAAGACGTATCAAACCTAAAAGATCTAGTAACCACGTCGCCCTGTAAACCTATTGTAAACTCAATTGAAGTCTCACCCTCTCCGGGCGAAAACGGAGTACCATAAGGATGCACTCCAATGACTACATTGGCAAAAGGTGGTTTAAATAAAACCAAAATAGACTGAGCCGGAGCCCCGGATTTATCTATCGCCAGAATCTTAAAATCTTCAATCGACTGAAAATCAACAAGATTTTCCGGCTTAAGATCACAATAATCCGCCCTAACATCACCAACCGGAACATATTCGGACTTAATTGTCTGAACATAAGGATCATTAACAGAAAAAAACATCCCATAACAAAACGGTTTCCCCTCGCCACCAACAGTAACGCGCCCGGTTTTAGCCAATCCCTGCTGAGCCCTAAGAGCGCTAACCATTGAATCTATAGCAATATCCCGCCGCGCCTGCTGGCGCGCCACACCATAACTTGAAATCGCAATCATCGCCAAAATCGCAACAATCGAAACAACAACCAACATTTCTATTAATGTAAATGCTTTACGTAAAGCCATAATCTTAAGTTAAACAAGCGAACTCAACTGGAAAATCGGCGTCAAAATGGCAAGCGCCAAAATCGCAACCGTAACACCAACAAAAACAATCATAATCGGCTCAAACAAGCTAGTCAGCCGCTTAAGCGAATTATCTATCTCACGGTCATAATGCGAAGCAATTTTATTCGAAATCATACCAATAGACGCCGACTGCTCGGCAATACCAAGCATTTGCGTAACCGTTTCATCAAACAAAAACGGTGATTCCGCAAGCGTCATAGAAATCTTTTCACCACTTTGAACCTTCGCAATAACCTCCCATGTTTTCAACCTATAAAGTTCACTACTTAAAGACGTCGCAATAATCTTAAGCGCCTGCACCACAGGAAGCCCCGAATCTATTAAAATCCCAAGCATACTAACAAAACGCAGAACCAAAACGCGCCGCCTAAGCGTCCCAATAATAGGAAATTTCAGTTTGAAAAGATCCCATTGAAACCGCCCACTATCCGAACCTATATAAACTTTGAAAATCAAAAACGCAATAACCGCGCCAAACGCAATCGCCCACCAATAATTCGCAAAAGCAGCACTTAAACCTATTAAAAATTTAGTCGCAAATGGAAAATCTTTATCTTCCAAACCACCCTCGCGCAGCAAATCAACAAGCCCGGGAATAATCCAAATCAACATTCCCGCAGCCACCACAAGCAAAACCACCAAAACCGCAATCGGATAAACAGACGCAGTAACCAACTTCATTTGAAGTTCATGGCTTTTATCCAACTGCTCGGAAAGTTTAAAAAGCATCTTTTCCATATTACCAGCCGCCTCGCCGGATATAACCACTCCAATCTCCATCTCTCCAAAAACATCCGGAGACCGCGACATCGCCTCCGAAAACCTTTTCCCCTGACCTATTGAAAACGCACACGTATCCAAAATACGTCTAAAACGCTCATGCTTTGTACGATTCGCAAGCATTTTAACGGATTGGATAAGCGGAATTCCCGCATCTATCATCACCGCCAGCAGATGAAAAAAATAAGCCTTTTCCTGCAAAGGAACATGACTATGATCAATCATAAAATCATCTATACGAGTCAAAAATGGCTGAGCATTCTTGTCATAAACACCATAAATAACCTGTTTACGCTTCCGCCCACTATAAGCCGAAACCTTTTTTAAAAGCGCATTTAAATCATGAACCTTACCCTCATTTTTTTTTAGATCCGAAGATTCCATAAAACAAAAAATTAAATAGCCCCCTGATAATAAGTTTCCACACTAACATTAAAATTCGCGCGAGAACCAAGCGAAGCATCCCCAAGCTGAACAGCAATATTTTTCACAACCAGCTTCCTTGAATTACCCTCAATCGCACGCAAAAAAGAAATCAAATCACTCTGATTACCGGTAACATTTAAAGTTAATTGCGCCTTTTTCATCAGATCCCCACCGGTAACCTGCCCAATACCAAAATTCACACTACTAAGTAGCATATTATTTCTTTTAGCAATATCACTTAAATCACGGATCAACTTTTCCTGTTCAAGTTTTTCCGGAATAGCAGCCAAAGTTGTTTCCTGACTAACCTCCGAAGAAGAACTCAATTCTTGCTGTAATTTCTGCAATTCCACCAATTTATCACTGGCAGTTTGCCTTTCCGTCAAAAGCTCATCACGACTCTTTGACATCGCGGAAACTTCTTCCCACTGTGGTTTAACATAAAACCAAACCACAACGAATCCAACAATTAAGAGCACCAATGCCAGCGCAGAAAGCCTAGAACCTTTATTTTGATTAATTGGATTTTCCATATTTTATTATTATTTTTGTTTATAATTATTGCCTGGATACTTTTGGCTGCAAATCAATCAGCCCGTTATCTTTAAAATTAAGAAGCAAAACAAAACTGGCAACCTTAGAGCCATCATCCGTTTCACCTATTGTGATTGAAGGAACATAACCATCATAAAAGTAAGAACTATTGTTAAAAACTTCAATCAGCTCCGCCACATCTTCAAAAGGATCAAGCCGCGTAGGCCTTGTTTTAGTATTCAAACTAATTTTACCTCCATCACTTCCACTATAAGACAAAAAATCAATCTTATCCTTACGCATAGAGGCGTCATACGGAATAAGCGACTGAATCTGCGTAAGCACCTGCGACCAACGAATCTCATCCGCTTCAATAGAGTCCAGCCATACTCCGGCCTGCTGCGCCGCTTCCACTTTTTGACCTTCAAGAGCAAATATTTCCTGATCCAAAGAAGCAATATCCCCCTTAAGACGATCCTGCTCCTGTACCAAAGTTGATCTTTGCAAACCAAGATACAAAGCAAGAACAAAAACAATAAGAGCAGCAATTCCGGACAACATTAACGTAAGCGACTTAGAGCGCGGCGTCGAAGTGATCTGTATGGTGGTTTTATCTTCCATCGTGAATATATAAAAAAATCCTATTATAATAACATTTTTCTGCTAAAATCTCAAGCATGAAACCCATAACCATCAACGAACAGTTTAGCTGTAAGAAATGCGGCGAACTTAATCCCAAAGCAAAAAAAACATGCCGCAACCACTGCCGAGCCTGCCTTTGGTCGCTACACGTTGACCATAACGTCCCCGGAGACAGAGAAAGTGACTGCAATGGGCTAATGTACGCAATCGCCGTAACAAGCTCCGGCAAAAAAGGTCTACAAATAGTACACGAATGCTCCAAATGCAAAGCCCGCAAACTAAACAAAATCGCCGAGGACGACAATATGGACCTAATAACAAAACTTTCACAAATCCCCTATGACGAGTAGTCTTAGCGACATTTTAAATGAATACATCCCAAAGAATCGCAATATTATTATTGGAGTTTCAGGCGGCCCGGATTCAGTATATCTGCTACTTCAATGCCTTAAAAATACCAATAAAATCATAGTGGCGCACGTAAACCATGGAACAAGAAACGGCGGCAGCAATAAAGACGCCATTTTCACTGAAAAACTAGCCAAAAAACTGAGCCTTACATTTGAATTAAAAGAAATCTCCCCCAAAAAAGGCGGCGACAATGAAGAATATTTCCGCAACCAAAGATACGAATTCTTTGAAACAATGCGCAAAAAGCACAAAGCCGCCTGGATTCTTACCGCGCATCATCAAAGCGACAACATTGAAACAGTTATATTCAACATTACAAAAGGCAGTTTCCTAGACGGGATAAGCGGGATAGAGATAGCCGACCAAAAAAGGCACCTGCTCCGCCCCTTACTTTTCATATCCAAAAAAGAAATCCTCGATCACCTCAAAAAAAACAAAATCCCTTTCAAACATGACCCAACAAATAAAAACACAATATATTCCCGCAACAGAATAAGAAACAAAGTAATCCCGGAGCTAAAAATAATTAACAGTGGATTAGAACAAACAATCTCGCAAAACATACTAAGCTACCGAGAATTAAGAGATTACATAAATCAAACAACCACCAACTGGTTAGATAAAAACGCACAAAACAACACAATCAATCTGCAAAAATTCCTAAAATTGCACACAATCATACAAAAAAGCGTTTTATTCCAACTATATAAGAACTATTACGGAGAAGGAAAAAAGCTAAATCAAAAACATCTTGAACAAATAATGAAGGTACTGCACCAAAAAACCCGTGGACGCAAAAAAGAGTTCGGGAAAGACCTCTTTATCTGCGTAGAAAAAAGAAGTAATATGCTTACACTTATTTTACACAAAAAAAATGCCACCAAATCTAAAAATGAAAAAACCACAAAATAAATCGAATTTCATCTATCTGCTTATAATTGCCTTATTGGCCAGCGGATTTTTCATGATAATGAATCCGGGTAAAAGTAACCTCAAAAAGGTAAACCTGGACCAATTCATAAATCAGGTAAAATCCGGAGAAGTAGCATCCATAGCTCTTCAGGAAAACAGAATAGACTTCACCAGAATAGATGACACAAAAGAGTACGCCTTCAAAGAGCCGGGCTCAACCATGGACGATTTACTAAAAGATGTATCTCCAAACATCCGCAAAGATATTTCAATTGAAATAGTTTCAACAGATGGCCAAAAATTCTGGACAGATCTTCTTTTTACAATTTTACCTTTCATCTTCATTGCGGGATTCTTTATTTTCATGATGAAACAAGCGCAAAACAACGCCAATCAAGCCATGTCTTTCGGCAAAAGCAAAGCGCGAATGGCAGACAAAGACAAACCCCAAACAACTTTTAAAGATGTAGCCGGCGCCATTGAAGCAAAAGAAGAACTGATAGAAGTAGTCGATTTCCTTAAAAATCCAACAAAATACACAAACATGGGAGCCAAAATCCCAAAAGGAGTTCTACTTATAGGAGCTCCGGGAACGGGGAAAACACTACTTGCGCGCGCTGTAGCCGGCGAAGCGGGAGTTCCATTCTTCAACATATCCGGCTCCGAATTCGTAGAAATGTTTGTGGGAGTAGGAGCAAGCCGTGTTCGCGACCTGTTTAAAAAAGCAAAAAGAAACGCGCCATGCATAGTTTTCATAGATGAAATAGACGCCGTTGGCAGACAAAGAGGCGCGGGACTTGGAGGTGGAAACGACGAAAGAGAACAAACCCTCAACCAAATACTAACGGAAATGGATGGATTTGAAACAGGTACAAACATAATAGTAATAGCCGCAACAAACCGCCCGGACGTACTTGATCCCGCTTTGCTACGCCCGGGTAGATTCGACCGCCGCGTAGTTGTGGATGTACCGGACATTAACGATCGTGAAGAAATCCTTAAAGTACATTCCCGCGGAAAAAACCTATACAAAAATGCCGACCTTAGAAGAATAGCCGCGCACACACCGGGATTCACCGGAGCCGACCTTGAAAACCTTATGAATGAAGCAGCCATACGCGCCGCAAAACAAGACAAAAAAAGCATCAGCATGGAAGACATGGAACAATCCATAGAAAAAGTAATGATGGGCCCGGAAAGAAAATCCCGCGTCCTTTCCAAACAGGAAAAGAAAATAACAGCCTTTCACGAAGTAGGACACGCTGTTGTAGGACACATCTTGCCTCAATGCGAACCAGTACATAAGATCTCCATAATTTCACGCGGAATGGCTCTTGGAGTAACCTGGTTCCTACCGGAAGAAGACAAACACCTTTACGCTAAAAGCAAATTTCTGGACGAAATATGCTCGCTAATGGGCGGATACGTAGCAGAAGAAATCTTCTTCGGAGAACAAACCACCGGGGCATCCAACGACCTTGAAAAAGCCACAAACATTGCAAGACGCATGGTAACGGAATACGGAATGAGCAACCTTGGCCCGGTAATTTACGGAGACAAAAATCAAGAAGTTTTCCTTGGTCGAGACTTTGGTCACGTCCGTAATTATTCGGAAGAAGTAGCAGCTTCAATAGACAAAGAAATCAAAAAATTTCTGGACGATGCATACATAAAAACAAAAAAAATCGTCAATGAAAACAAGAAAACCATAGAAAGAATTGCCGAAAAATTAATGCAAAAAGAAACATTAAACCGCATAGAATTCCGAAGATTATTTAACGATGAAGATCCAAAATCTAAAACAAAATCAACCGCTAAAAAAAGCTAATCATGCAACCAACCCAAAAAACCGGTAGAAACTTTACAAAAAAACCGATTTCCGGATCGACTTCCATAGCTAAAACAAGCGGAGAAGAAAAACATGAAGGACAACTGGCGCTAGATGTGTATCAGACCAAAACGGACATTGTAATTCTAGCCCCGATAGCCGGAGTAAAACTCTCGGAAATAAAAGTATCGGTCACAGAAGACGTACTATTAATTAAAGGAAAAAGATCGCTAGAGCTAGCCATACAGGAAGAAGACTACTTCACCCAGGAATGTTTTTGGGGAGATTTTTCAAGATCGATAGTTCTACCGGCGGCAGTCGACGCATCCAGAATAAGCGCGTCCTTTAAAGATGCCGTACTTAAAATAACAATTCCAAAAACAGAAAGAACCAAAACCAAAATAGTAAGAATCAACGAAGAATAATTTTTCCATTATGAAAATACGCAAAGCAGTATTACCGGCCGCAGGATTTGGCACGCGCTTTCTGCCGGCAACAAAAGCACAACCAAAAGAAATGCTTCCGCTTGTAGACAAACCCGTAATCCAATACCTGGTTGAAGAAGCCGTCGCATCCGGCATAGAAGAAATCATTATAGTAACCAGCCGCGGAAAAAGATCAATCGAAGACCATTTTGACTACTGCTTTGAACTTGAAAAAACACTAGAAGCAAAAGGCAAAGAAAAAATCTTAAAAGAACTCCGCAAAATAGAAAAACTAGCCAAATTCGTTTACGTAAGACAACCAATGCCCCTAGGCGACGGCGACGCAATTTTGCGAGCAAAAGAACTAATAGGTAACGAACATTTTGCGATTTTATTCGGTGACGACATTGTAGATGGAAAAACTCCAGCACTAAAACAACTAATAGAACAGCACCAAAAAACCGGTTCCTGCATAATAGCACTGGAAAACATTCCAAAAAAAGAAACACCTCACTATGGCATCATAAAACCAAAAAGTGGAAGCGGACGACTTCACGAAATAGAATCAATGGTAGAAAAACCAAGCCCAAAAGAAGCTCCATCCACACTGGGAATAATAGGAAAATACGTAGTAACACCGGAAATAATAGCCGCCCTGGAAGCCTCCAGCGCAAGCCATGGAGGAGAAATAAGATTAATAGACGGCTTTATAGAATTACAAAAAACACAAAAAATTTACGGCTACGAAATAGAAGGCAAAAGATACGACACCGGAAATAAGCTTGGCCTAATAACAGCCACAATCGACTTCGCCCTAAAAAGAGACGATCTGGGACCAAAACTGCGCGCCCACCTTAGGTCTCTTGATTTAGGGTAGAAAATCAGCTATCATAGCTAGATACAAAAAACAAAAACAAAAATGTCCAAACAAACAAGCAACGTCAATTTATTGATACAGGAAGCCGACAAGAAAAAACTTAGCGGCAAGCACTCCGAAGCGATTAAAATCTGCGAAAAGATTCTAACGCAAGACCTAGACTGCCTTGAAGCCTACGAAGAAATCGGGGACAACTATTTAAGCCTGCGCCAATACGAAAAAGCCAAAAAAGCACTAAATAGAGCACTACAACTAAATCCAAGAAGCGCAAACGCAAATTACCTATTAGGATTTGTATTTTCCGCAATAGGAGAATGGCAAAAATCCATAAACTAC
>Ga0051984_10000850_pt1 | contig 12403 bp, 10 predicted proteins | sample CryGey02umfilter_2_FD_56240 | JGI IMG/M metagenome (GOLD analysis project Ga0051984, IMG submission 56240) | Groundwater microbial communities from aquifer in Utah, USA - Crystal Geyser 4/10/14 0.2 um filter | ecosystem: Environmental > Aquatic > Deep subsurface > Groundwater | place: USA: Utah...
GAAAAACGTATCCCACATCATTCAAGATGAACTCAAAAAACAAAATTACACATGGGAATGGTTTGAAACCCAACCAATAAATCCTCAACCACTCAACTCTTTCACGAAGAAAAAATTTAATCGCATTCTAGTCGTTGGAGGAGATGGAACCATTGCGGACGTGGCTTCTTTTTTAATAAAAAACAACATCAAAACTCCCCTTGTGATCGTACCGCAAGGTTCAGCCAATCTTCTTGCCACCACTCTAAAAATTCCACTCCTACAAATTCGGAAAGCCATCCAAAAAGGACTCAATCTCCCCGAAAAAGCATTCGACATCATGGAAATCAATCAACGTCATCATGGGCTCATTGCCGTGGGTCAAGGCTACGATGTTCAAATAATGAAACACACCACTCGTCACCTCAAACGAAAACTCGGCATCATTGCTTATATTTATATTTTTTTGAAAACTTTTTTCATTTATCACCCTCATCCTTATCGCCTCACCATTGATGGAAAACGACATCAAGTTTTAGCCAAATCTGTCCTTGTATTCAATGCATTTCCTTTCCCTCAATACGCTTCAAATCTAAATGTGCAACCAAATGATGGCCTGCTAAATATAATAATATTCAATCCACGCTCACTCTGGGATCTTTTAAAATTTGCACCTAAATTTCAAACTTTTACCGGGAAAAAAATCATCATCAAACCAAAAAAAGAAACGGAATTTGATGTGGATGGAGAAATATTCAAAGGAAAAACCGTTGAAATAGAAATCAAACCCAAGGCCATTAACATTGTTTATCCATGATAAAATCACTGCCCCAACTGATTCGATTTGAACAATGGTACAAAAACTTACTTATTTTTCTACCATTTTTATTTTTAGACAACAAAGAAATTTATCCATGGAGTCTTTGGATCATAGGATTTTTTGGATTTTGCGCTGTCTCTTCTATGACCTACATCATCAACGACTGGGTAGATCGAAAAGAAGACCGCCTTCACCCCACTAAAAAAAACCGCCCCCTTGCTTCCGGAAAAATCTCAGGCAAACAAGCCATTGGCATAGGAATTCTACTTGCGGGAATTGTAGGGCTGGCCACCTGGCAACTGGGTTCATTTTATTCATTCATTGTGGGAACTTATTTTGTTCTCACCAATGCTTATTCATTCGGGCTCAAACACATTCCCATTCTGGATCTCACATTGATTGCCGTAAATTTCACACTTCGTACTTTGGCGGGAACTCCATTCTGGCCTCCCGCAAGAACTTTCCCTTATTTTATTCTTGTCTTTAGTCTTATTTTCATTTTTCTCACACACAAACGACGAAGCGACATCAAACTTTTAGGGGAAAAAGCCGTGGAGCATAAACCCGTCTTAAAATTCTATACCCCTTTTCGCGCCTATTTCATCCGCCTCATCGGATATGCCGGAACGCTCCTGGGGCTCTACGCACTCTGGATTCATGGCACCCCCATTATTCATTTAATCCCCGCGTTTGGCCTTCTCATCATCACCAGTCTATTGCTTTCCAAACAACCGGAATTAGCCATCAAACCGCACCATTTGATTCAACATTGGACATGGGATGTAGCAATGGGATTAACCATTTTCTCCTTCTTCCTTTAATAAAGCTCGAAGCTTAGCAAAAATATCTCGCCTGATTTGACGAATTCGTGCTCCCGTAAGACCAAAATCCAATGCAACATCCTCTGAACTTTCTCCAAACAAATCCATTCGAATCAAAATTTCATCTTCCCGTGGAGTTAAATGTGTGCGCAATTCATGAAGCTGTGCATGAACTTCGGCATTCGCAGGAATCATGCCATGCTCAAATGTTGGACGCTCGCGAACCTCCGGCCCATCAAACCTCAAAGAATCAGAAATCCTGGCCCACCCACGTACCACATGCACACGATCCAAAGGCCATCCCAAAAAATTCGCCACCTCCTCCCAAGACGGCTCACGCATCAATTGTGACGCCAACTTCCAATGACCCTGAACCAAAGAACGCACGGCCTTTCTTTTTCGCTCCGGCAACGTCACCGTATCCATATACAAATGAGCTGCACGATTCAATCGCCCCCCAATCTGTTGACGTATAAACGTTGAAACCAATCCAAATTCAGGCTTATGCCGATCAAGAATAGACAAAAACTCACTCAACCCGTCCTCAATCAAATCCTCCACTTGAAGCATCTCCGGATAATGACGTATAAAACGAAATGCCAACACCCGAATAAAATTCACATACTGATAAAAAAGAAGCTCCTTACCTTCTAAATGAGTTGAAGTTTCTCGTTCCTGCAATCCATGAATGAGCGCCATTTCATGATCTGGTGGCAAATTGGGACGACGCTGAGCCTTTTCAAGATAGTTAGGAATTTCTCGCCTCGCAGTTGAGATCAAATTTTTGGAAAAAGCTAAATACACACGAATCTGCACCTCATCAATCACATGATTCACCATGGTCTTACTCAATCCACGATCCGCCAATTCCAATTCAAAATTCCGGAACGATGGCTCCATTAAATCCAATACCCGACCGGGATCTTCAAGTTCTTCAGGAAGTAATACATCCAAAAGATCTAAAAAATTCTGAAACGCCGCTCGAACATTCAAACCTTGTTCTTCTAAATCACGAACATCCAAGACAGTCATTGAAACCTTCAGCGCTTCAAATAAACGGTTGCGTGGATCCGAAGTTTCCGGAGAAAAAGCTAAATAAGTAGAAGCACGCATGAACAAAAATAGAAAATCGTGTCAAACAAATAACATAAAAAAATGAATCCGTCTAGCTACATCCTGATGTATCTCCACATCCCACACACTTGTAGCAAGATCCATTGCGTACCATCACCGATCCACACGTGGTACACATGGGCGCGTCTTCATTGTTCATTCGTAAGGCCATATTGCTTTGCATGGCTGCCAATTGTTCAGCATTTCCCACCGTGACTTTTTCTTTGACCATCACAGTTTCACGTTCCATGGAAACACCTTTGACCTCACGTGCGTCACGCATATCCCCCACTGTAGCCACAATTTTTTCGAAATCTTCCTGTAAATGATCATAACGTCGACGAGTCAAAGTCCCATTTTCATACGCACGATCCACTAAATCCGCATTGTGGTATTTCTTGGCTTCATCCTTAGTCAAAAATTTAAGCGCCAACCAACGTCCAAGGTAATCCATGATTGATTTAACCATTGGGATTTCAGGATTTTGAGTCATGCCGGCCGGCTCAAACCGCGTGTGAGTGAACTTGCGAACCAACACTTCGAGCGGCACACCATATTGCAAATTAAGTGAAAGCGACAATGCAAACGCATCCATGATGCCGGACAAGGTGCTGCCTTCTTTACTCATTTTAATGAAAATTTCACCCGGGTTCCCATCATCATACAAACCACACGTGATATACCCTTCATGCCCCTGAATACTAAACTTATGCGTGATACTATGACGTTCATTCGGCAATTTTCGTCGGAAAGGTTTACGAATGATCTTTTCAACCACTTCTCGATGAATTTCTTGCGGTTCAACCTCCAATGCTTCATTGGTAAAATCAAACAATGATCCCAAATTCCCAGGCATGGACGAGGTACTGAGCGGCTGACTCAACTTGGAACCATCACGATACAAAGCATTCGCCTTGAGCATGTACTTCCAACTTTCCAAATAAGCTTCTTTCACTTCATCCACCGTGGCTTCTTCCGGCATATTAATGGTTTTAGAAATCGCCCCGGAAATAAACGGTTGCGCCGCAGCCATCATTTTGACATGGCCTTTCCAATGAATGAACCGCTGACCTTTGTTTCCACATCGATTGGCACAATCAAACACAGGGTAATGCGCTTCTTTCAAAAACGGAGCACCCTCAATCGTCATGGTTCCACAAACATAAACATTGGCTTCTTCGATTTCTTCATCTGTAAATCCAAGATGAACCAACATATTAAACTCAGGATCCACCAATTGCGCTTCAGTCATTTTAAGAATTTCCTGACAAAAATCTTCCCCCAATGTCCATTTATTAAACGCAAACTTAAGCTCAAACACACTGGTCAATTGTTCTTCGATTTTCATGATTTGCTTATCCGTAAATCCACGTTCACGAAGCACCTCATGCGTGATCGAAGGAGATCCTTTAAGCGTGGCATGTCCTTTCACATAATGAAGAATGGCATCAATTTGCTTCGCCGTATAACCCAAATTCTCAAGCGCCGGTTTAATGGATTGATTGGCAATTTTAAAATAACCACCTCCCACCAATTTTTTAAACTTAACGAGAGCAAAATCCGGTTCAATCCCTGTAGTATCACAATCCATAACTAAGCCAATGGTTCCGGTTGGAGCAATCACCGTGACTTGTGCATTACGATAGCCATACGCTTCCCCCCATTCCAAAGCGCGATCCCAAGAATCTCGAGCCGCATCAAGCAAATCTTTATCCACAAACGTGGCATCAATACCCACCGGAGTGATGCTAAGATTTTCATACTCTTTATTATCCATATTATAAGCCGCGCGACGATGATTGCGAATCACACGTAACATAGATTCGGCACTTTTTTCATGAGCGGGAAATACCCCACGAACTTTAGCCATTTGCGCAGACGTGGCATACGCCTCTCCACACATGAGTGCCGTGATCGCCCCACAAATCGCCATCCCTTCTTCACTGTCATAAGGGATTCCTTGTCGCATGAGCACCGACCCAATATTCGCATATCCCAATCCAAGCGTGCGGAAATTGTAACTCAATTTGGCAATGGATTGAGATGGAAACTGAGCCATGAGCACAGAAATTTCAAGCACCATGGTCCACAAACGACAACTATGACGAAACCCTTCTACATCAAACACTTTCTTTTCTTCATCATAATATTTCACCAAATTGATGGACGCAAGATTACACGCCGTGTCATCCAAAAACATATATTCACTACATGGATTGCTTGCATTAATACGTCCGCTTTCAGGGCAAGTATGCCATTCATTGATGGTTGTATCGTACTGAAGCCCCGGATCCGCACACATCCACGCAGCTTGAGAAATTTGATCCCATAATTCACGGGCCTTAAGCGTCTTATAGACTTTTCCATCCGTACGATTGACCAGATCCCAGGTACCGTCTTTCTCCACCGCACGAATAAAATCATTGGTCACTCGCACTGAATTATTGGAATTTTGACCGCTCACGGTTGAGTAAGCCTCAGAACGAAAATCCACATCATACGTTCCAAACGTGAATGTCTCGGGAGTGAGGCCGTTTTCCGTGACCATCAAAATAACTCGCTTAACAATATTAAGAGGAATGTGCGCTTTGCTTGATTTAAGAATCAAACGTTTAAGCTCAGGATTGGTCTCTGCATCTGCACCTTTGGAATGAACGGAGTCAACAATGCCTTTAAGATGCTCATAACAAAGCTTAGACCCGGCCACAAGCGCCGCCACTTTTTGCTCTTCAATCACTTTCCAATTAATAAAATCTTCAATTTCGGGATGATCCATGTCCACGCACACCATTTTGGCGGCGCGGCGCGTGGTTCCACCGGATTTAATGGCGCCGGCCGCTCGATCAAACACTCGCAAGAAACTCATGAGCCCGGATGACTTACCTCCACCCCCCAGCGTCTCATTATTCCCACGTAACCGAGAAAAATTCGAGCCCGTCCCCGATCCATATTTAAACAACAATGCCTCACGCGTGACTCCATCAAAAATTCCACCTTCGCCCACCAAGTCATCTTTAATAGATTGAATGAAACAAGCATGGGGTTGAGGTCGTGTGTACGCATCATCTGATTTCCTAACTTCTCCGGTGGCATCATCCACATATGAATGACCCTGGGCTGATCCTTTAATCCCATAAGAATGAGCCAATCCCGTATTAAACCATTGAGGACTATTGGGAGCGGCCCGTTGTGTGATGAGCAAATATTTCATTTCATCTTCAAAGGCCTGTGCATCTTCAGAAGTTTCAAAATAATTATATTTTTCTCCCCAATAACGCCATGTTTCCGCCAAACGACTGACCACTTGCTTAGCCGACCATTCTCCTCCCAACACCGGCTTTCCGGTTTTATCCAAAAGCGGCTTCCCGGTTGCACGATCGATTTGAGGCACACCCTGTTTGCGAAAGTACTTCTGGGCCAAAACATCCGTAGCCACCTGGGACCAAAAAGTAGGAACCTCTAAATCTTTTTGCTCAAACACCACCGACCCATCCGGATTGGTGATTTTGGACGTGCGCAACTCAAACTCAATGCCGGAAAATGGATCCTGACCTTTCGCTGTAAAATAACGAGAAATCTTCAATCCGTTGGGACCGACTTGAGAGTTAAAAATTGCCTCACGTGTCTCTTTTGAAAACGTGGACGAAGGAGTGACCGTGGAAGGAGACATGGGTTAGGAGGGTTAGAAGCCAAAAAAACACCGAAACGAGGGTCAAAGCACTATATATTGTGTTTGAGAACAAAAAAAGCACTATATGTAGTAAACAACAGTCTATTTATTCATAACCCTAGGGTCAAGACCACTTTGAAAAACAGACTTGGCAAGTCTTCGGTTTGTAGGGCCAATAACAAAACACACAAAAAATTCAGCTTACTGAAGCCGTTTTGCAAAAAGCGTTGCTTCGCGCAAAAGACGTCGTCGAACTTTTTCAGCCAATTCCGGATACTGAGTCAAGCAACGTTCTTGTAACACCTGAATGTACTCCAAATGGCCATTCAAAAATCGATTCAAAACCCAAATCACCGCCTCATCCGTCATGTGTTCAATCATAAGATGAAATCGCATCCAATCTTCCCCAGTAAGCAGAGGAGAACAAAACACCAACTGCATGATTGCGCTTCGTAATGTTTGATCCGCACAATAATTCAAATCATCTTCTCCCAATGCATGAACCAAATCATACAACTCTTTGAGTCGTTCTTTTTCAAACAAAATCACTGACAACCAAGATTCCGATACATCTTCCATTGATTCCAAAATAAACAACGACTCTTCAATCAACTCCGGCAATGAGACCGCTTCCTCCAAAGCCAAATCCAATTGAGACGCCAATGATTCACGCAATTCCGGATCCTGAAACTCATCCAAATGCTCCTTTTCATCAATAAATCGAGCCACCGTACGAAGCAATACTTCATCACACCGTTCCATAAAATCATACTGCAATTCATCCAAATCACATCCTCCCGTATCACCTTCATTGAGACGATCCATAAACCGATCCAATGCCAAAAACTTCATTGAATCAAAATCCACCCTTCTTCCATCACATACCGTTGCTTCAGAATTTTGGATGCGGGGCATTTAATTTATTTTTATTTTTGGGTATTAAGAAATTATACCTGAAATTCAGATCAAAATCCACCCCTATAAGTCAGTTGCGCTTTACATATTTTAAAAAACTACGACAAAGAAAAAGATCGCAAATAACAACCTTTTTTGATAAAGTAAAAATCATGAAAATTCTAATCACAGGCGCACGCGGTTTTCTTGGACAACATTTTCAGCAATTTCTAGCTGATCAAGGCGAAACCGTGATCGCAAGCAAAGCTGACATCGGCAACCTGGAACAAGTTCGCAAAGAACTGACCGATCACTCACCCGACATTGTTCTTAACTGCGCCGGCAAAACCGGCCGACCCAATGTGGACTGGTGTGAAACCCATCAAGCAGAAACCCTCTATGCCAATGTAACCGGCCCCCTCATTCTTTTACAAGCCTGCACTGAATCCAATGCCCGGTTGATTCACCTAGGCTCCGGTTGCGTGTACGACGGAGACAACAATGGCCTTGGCTTTTCCGAAACCGATGCTCCTAATTTTGATGGCTCCTTTTATAGTCGAACCAAAGCCTGGTCCGAACGCATGCTTTCCGAATTCCCAGTCCTTCAACTCAGACTTCGCATGCCCATTGATGCCAATACGAGTGAACGCAATTTTATTTCAAAAATTCTCAAATACGACAAAGTCATCAATCTCCCCAACTCAATGACCGTGATCGAAGACTTCCTCCCCGCTTCTTATGAACTCATGAAACGCGGCAAAACCGGCATTTATAACATGACCAACCCCGGCCAAATCGATCACAAAACCATCCTTGATCTTTACAAAGAAGTCGTGGACCCCAACTACACCTACACACTCATGTCCGTTGAAGAAATGTACGAAAAATACGCGAGCGCCGGTCGCTCCAACTGTTTTTTAAACACCACAAAACTCGAATCCGAAGGCATACACATGCGCCCCATTGAAGAAGCCATCCGTGACTGCATTGAAAAAGGATTCAAAAAATAATCAGCATGAACGGCTTTTTCATTCCTTTTATTACCATCTTACTCACCGAAATTGGAGACAATAGCTTTTTGACACTCGCCTATCTCGCTTCTAAAAGCCACAAACGAATCACAGTCCTGAGCGCAGCAATGCTCGCCTATATTTTCATGAATAGCACCAGCGCATTCATAGGCCATCGCCTCACAGGACTCATTGACTTCACTATCCTTAAATCAATCGCCGGAATCATCTTTATCGGATTCGGACTTGCATCTTTTTTTATTAAAGAAAAGAAAAAGATTAAATCTCCACCCCAAATCAGAAAACTATTCATCACCACATTCACTCTTATACTTCTCACCGAAATTCTCGACCGATCCAACTTTGCAACCATACTATTCGCCACTCAATATGAAACGCTTCCCGTCATCATCGGAGTCCTCTCTGCCCATATTCTCACCGCCATACTCGCCATTGAACTTGGAAAACGCGTCCTCCACAAAATACCCACCCACTTGCTCGCCAAATTAGGCGGAATTTTATTTCTCACCATCGGATTGTGGACTTTCTGGACTTAACTATTTTACGCATGAACATTTCATGAACGATACTCCTTCCCTATGTGCAAAACTCTCACTCCAATCAGAGTAAACTTGTCCCGGGACAACGTTTCTACATTGAAACCACATAGTGCCTGCTCAAAATGTCATCAAACCATTCAATCGTGCTTTCCCTCCGATCGCCCAGAAAAAGTTTTTTGTGAACCGTGTTACTTAAAAGAGCTCTACTAAAAAAGCTAAATCTGATAGAAAAAACATTTCAACTTATAAGGATACTTAAAAGAAATTTATCCTCTTGTAACAGGTTCAAATTCAGACGAAAATTTAATCATATTTTATTCTCCATAACCCTCCCTACAACATGGTGGTTACAAAGAAAAAAGTTGCTCCTAAAAAAGCAACTCCCAAGAAGAAGGTGGCTCCCAAAAAAAAGGTAGTCGCCAAAAAAGCAGCTCCTAAGAAGGTAGCTCCCAAGAAAAAAGTAGTTGCTAAAAAAGCAGCTCCTAAGAAGGCAGCCCCCAAGAAGAAAGTAGTCAAAAAAGCTACTAAGAAGAAGTAACCGATAACGTTACCCCCCTTAAAAGAGGTCGCCATTCAGGTGGCCTCTTTTATTTGCTGTTAAAATAAAATTTCAACACAACTAAATTGCTCAACCTATAAAATCACCATAAATTGGAACTTGTCCTAACCCGACTAACTCATGGTTCCACCGCATCCACCCTCGGCAGCAGAAAACCTCGACGAATTATTCACCCGAGCAAACGAGCCTTTTTATTCTGAAATAAATCCGGAAGAGTTTGAAGGGAAAGACACCACTGGGAAAGTTATTGATATCAAACATTTCTACCCCGTAAAAACCTCAACCCGAGAAATAGTTGAACATCAAAATACTGATGGAACTATTTTAAAAATCCCTCACTACGCTCAAGAAATAGCTAAACTCATTCAATGGGCCCATGAAAATAACATCCGTTTGATCCCCATGGGCGGGCAAACCAGTTCAGGACTTTTCAAAATAGATTCAGACGCTGATACCGGCGACGGAGTTCAAGGAATTAAATTAAACACCATTGCCGAAATCACTCAACTTCGTCCCCTCGCACACATTCACGAAACAAATAAAGTGCCCTCCAGCATCACGGTTCCAGCCAATGCAACCATTCACTCCATCAATGCACTTTTATTAGAACAATACCCCGAAGGCAACTTTATTGTCGATTTTGACATCACAACCGACACTTCTTCACAAGTTGGCCCCAACTGGCTCAATGGAGCTTTGGGAGATTCACGGAATCCACTTCCTGTTGACTCCGCCATCGTAGTAGATGGAGATGGATATGTTCGAAACATCACAGATCCACAAGAAATCGATGCCTACCGTGGCACACATGGCTATGCAGGCATGGCCACTCAACTCACATTAAGAGTTCAAGAAGTCCCACCAAAACAAGAAATCATTGTTCTTCCACTTGTCGGAAAAAGCGCGAGTGAAGGATTTCTTCAAAGTTACCCCCAAATTGCAGCTGAACTCGCTGAATACATGCATCAAATGCATCCTCATGATGTTTGGATTCGAGGCGCAGAAATTCTAGATTCCAGTGGGATGAAACGCATCATTGAAACAGAACAACAATTAGGAGCAAATATTTGGAGCCACCAAGCGAGACAATTTGCCAATACCACCCTGGGAAAGAACCATGGAGCAGTACTTCTTAATGTGAGACATGATTTTCCAGAGGGAGAAAGCATTCAAAGTGAAATGGAAAAGGCCGGCATCGCCCTACTATTGGAACGCTCTGAAATGGCTGCCCATCGAGATGACCCCGATTATGCCAATATTTCCCCTTTCACAGAATTTCATCCTTTTATTCAAAAACTGGCACGTCTTATCTATGAAACCCAAATCATTGATGAGAATCAATTCAAAGTATTAACCACCCCCGCAGAAATTCAAGCCATGTCTGATTTGCGAGAACATGTACCCTTACTTGCACGTCAAGAAGCAGGATTTAAACAAAATTATTCACGCTCAATGGACCGTGATGTAGTAATCCGCATCAAAGACAAATTCGCCATTGCTGAAGCCCGAGCTCACATCCAAAATGCCATCGCTGCGATTCTAACTCCCAGCATTGAAGCATTTGAAGAAGCGAATGCCATTAACGGCATCCGTGGCATGCTCAATGGACACTTACTGGGAATTTTGCGTGAACTCACTGATGCCCAACAAGATGAATATTTCAATGGAGGATTCAACATTCATTTACGCTTAACCGGCGATAAAAATCAAAAGGAAACCATTGATGACATTTTAAATCGACTCAATACCCGTCTCACTGAACTTGAAGCAGAATTAAATCAAAAATATCAACATCAAGGATTTGAAGTGGCCACATTGGAAGGAGAGAAAAAATACCCCCACTTAGTCGATGACCTCAAGCATTTAATAGAAGATCGCCCCGACCTAGCCAAGGCACGATTCGACCTCATTGAAGAACGCGGCCACAACACCCTCAACTTCCGCATTCCCTCAGCCCTTAAAATGGCCATGGCAACATTAAAAGGAAAAACAACTGAAATTATTACAAGACTTTCCATTGTAAGAGACCAACCCCAAAGTCCCGCATAAACTTGCCATTTCAAACAAACAAAAGTACAATCATACATATTGCTCTTAACCTATCCCAATGGATAAAAATCGAGCCAACTCATCAGTGGTCGCGATCCTCGTCCTACTTTTAGTGATCGCGGGAGTGCTTTATCTATTTTGGCAAAACCAACAAGCCACTACCACCTCCACAATAGGGATGCCTGCGCAAGGCGTGGACATCACTGTTGAAGAAATGGTTGTCAACGAAGAACCTGTTGTCGTGACTGAGTAAGCACGGTACAGTAGAGGCCATTTTCATGACCCTAATTTAAAGATGCCCCCGAAAAAACTTCAGATCACCAAAGACATGACCATCAGCCATGTGCTTGAATTGCACCCACAAGCCGGTGAAATCATGCAACAATTCGGGCTACATTGTTTTGGTTGCAGTATCAACGTACTTGAAAGCCTGGAACAAGGCATTATGGGCCACGGAATGCCGGAAAAAACTCTTAACGAACTGCTCGACGCACTCAATCAAGACCTGTCTAAATTGCAAAAAGATCTCAAAGAAAAAGGCATCGTCCTAAGTGACAAAGCCGCGCTAAAAATCGTGGAAATCGCGCAAGCCGAAAACCGCAAGCAATATGGCATCCGCGTCAAAATGATGAAAGCCGGCGGCTGTTGCAGTGGCCCAACTTATTCCATGGACTTTGAAGTAGCGGCCGAAGACGGCGACAAAATCCTAGGATTTGACCACCGCGTAACCCTGTTTTTCGACAAAAAATCCTATGAACAAATGAAAGGAAGCCGTATCGATTATCTCGTCTCATACGAAGCCGAAGGCTTCAAAATCGACAATCCCAACGTAGAAGTAGGCGGAGGATGCAAATGTAAGGGGGAATAAACCCAAAAGGATTGACGCAATAGGTAAAAGGTGCTATATTTATGCACCTTTTTTAAAAAA
>Ga0051984_10000906_pt1 | contig 12007 bp, 9 predicted proteins | sample CryGey02umfilter_2_FD_56240 | JGI IMG/M metagenome (GOLD analysis project Ga0051984, IMG submission 56240) | Groundwater microbial communities from aquifer in Utah, USA - Crystal Geyser 4/10/14 0.2 um filter | ecosystem: Environmental > Aquatic > Deep subsurface > Groundwater | place: USA: Utah...
TAAAGCTAACTTATAATTGTGCACCATCTCCAATGTATTTCTGTATACTCTACTCATTTGAAATGCCATAAACAATTCTTCCGGATTTCTTTTTTCTTCTACTGCTCTCTCTGTAATTAAGGCTGCTTTAGTATCTTCTATTCTAGTGTAGGCTGGAACAAATAAATCTGCTCTACTTAATCTCTGGATCCAAAATGTATCTGTTGGATGATAAGGAATATCTAACAAAAATGAGTCGCCAATTCCTTCAAATACACCATTCATATCAATTCTAGTTGCACCAATAATATTTTTACCATTAGCTTCTACAAATAATTGTCCGTGTTTAGCTAAATATGGTTGAAATAAATCTTCTAACTTTGTTAATGCAGTAATGGCATCTGCATCTAACGGAGAACCAATCTGTGCTATTCTGGCAGCAACTTTATGTGAATATGGATGTTTCTCTGCTTGTTCGTTTGTAAGGCCTAGTTCTTTTAGTTTTTCTCTTTCTAATCCTCTGAAAAAATCAATTTGTTCATCACTAAGAATTTCTGGAAGGTCCCTATCCATTTTCCGAACAGTTCTGTGCATCTCCGCTAATCGTGAGACAACTTTTTCTTTAGTAAGTGTAGGGTCAAAAGTAAGTTCTTCTAATAAAGTTAATCCTGGAATATATTGCATAGAAAGAGAGTCTTCTTCTCCAATAACTTTGGGAACGTCATAACCTCGACTTTTGTATTCTCTAAGAATTTGAGCTTCTATTCCAGTGATACCTTCACGTTTTTGATCTTGCTTAACAACGTGGCCATCAAGAACAATTAGGTCATCTTCCCCGCCCGAAGTTATATTGTGCCAACACCATCGTCCATTTGGGTTATTTGTAGGTATAAAACTTGCATATAAATCTGCTTCAATTGTAGCACTTGTTCCCCCTTTTAAGTCCCTTTTTATATTAACCATTAATAGTCCTTTAATTGCTGTTTTCATTTATAAATCTTGTGGTCAAATTACTACTTGGGAGTTGCAACTAAAAAACAGAGCAACACCATAATATTTATAAAATATAGAAGCCCGGAGAAGTTCATTGGGGTGAAGCAATATGGCTGAACAAGAAATTAAGTTAAAAGTTATGGAAGCAGTGCAAGATGATGTAAATAAGGGCATTGCTAGAATTGATTCTACTTATATGAAGCAGATTGGTGTTAATGAAGGGGACTTTATTGAGGTCCTTGGAGAGAGAAGAACAGCTGCTGTTGCTAGGCGTGGTTATCCGGGGGATATTAATCTTAATATCATTCGTATTGATGGAAACATTAGAAGAAATGCTAAAACCTCTATTGGAGAAATGATTACTGTTAAGAAAGCAGAAGTTAAACTAGCTAAAAAAGTATCCTTATCACCAGCGCAAAAAGGAGTAATGGTTAATGCTTCTTCTGAAGTTTTCAAAAGGAGTTTGATGGGAAAAGCTTTGATTAAAGGAGATTTAATCTCCCTAGGCAATGTACGAAGAAGAGTTGACAATCAGGGTAGAAATATGACTGATGTGTTTTCTATGATGGAAGCACAATTTGCTGGTTTTGGTTTTGGCGACATTAAATTTGTGATTTTAGAAACTAATCCTAAAAAAGAGATTGTTGTAATTAATGAAGAAACTGAAATCGAATTTAATCCTCAAGCTGTGGAGTTAAAGGAAGAAGACAGTATTAGTCTAGGAATTAATTATGAGGATATTGGTGGTTTAGGTGAGGAAATAAAAAAAGTTAGAGAAATGATTGAGCTTCCTCTTAAACATCCAGAAGTTTTTGAACGTCTAGGTATTGAACCACCAAAAGGAGTTCTTTTGCATGGACCACCAGGTACGGGAAAAACATTACTTGCTAAGGCAGTTGCTTCAGAGACCAACGCTCATTTTATCTTAATTAATGGTCCAGAAGTGATGAGTAAATTTTATGGTGAGTCTGAAGCTAATCTAAGAAAGAAATTTGAAGAAGCTGAAGAGAACGCCCCCTCAATAATTTTCTTTGATGAGATTGATGCTATCGCTACTAAAAGAGAAGAAACCAAAGGAGATGTGGAGAAGAGAGTTGTAGCACAGCTTCTTGGTTTAATGGATGGACTGAAAAGCAGAGGAAAAGTTATTGTTATTGCTGCAACAAATATTCCTAACCTTCTTGATCCTGCTTTAAGACGTCCGGGAAGATTTGACAGAGAAATTGAAATTGGCGTTCCAGATAAAGAAGGCAGATTAGAGATTTTAAAAATTCACACTAGAAACATGCCTTTATCTAAAACTGTTATCTTAAAAGATATTGCTAAAGTTACTCATGGTTTTGTTGGTGCTGATCTTAATGCTCTAGCAAAGGAAGCAGCGATGATTGTCTTGAGAAGAATTCTGCCAGACTTAAAGATGGAAGGTGTTGAAGAAGGTCAAGCCATTCCAAAAGAGATTTTAGAAAAATTAATGATTAACCAAAAAGATTTCTTAGAATCATTAAAGATCGTCCGTCCTTCAGCAATGCGGGAAGTTTTAGTTGAAACCCCTGATGTTAACTGGAGTGATGTAGGTGGTTTAGAGGAGGTTAAAAACAAACTTAAAGAAGCTGTTGAATGGCCATTAAAACAACCGGAAGTTTTCAAACGTATGGGCATTAGGCCGCCAAGAGGAATTTTATTGTATGGTCCTCCCGGTACTGGAAAGACTTTACTAGCGAAGGCTGTTGCTAAAGAAAGTGAAGCTAATTTTATTTTAGTCAATGGACCTAGCCTATTATCCAAATGGTTAGGAGAGTCAGAAAAAGCTGTTCGAGAGATCTTTAGAAAAGCTCGCCAAACAGCTCCAACTATTTTATTCTTTGATGAGATTGACGCTTTAGTTCCAAGAAGAGGACGTTCTAATGAAGAAGGGGGTAGATCAAACGAAAAAGTTGTTAACCAAATGCTTACCGAAATGGATGGTTTAGAAAGTTTGAATGATGTGTTAGTTATCGCTGCCACTAATCGTCCCGATATTGTTGATCCAGCTTTGTTAAGGCAAGGAAGATTTGACCGAGTTATCTTTACTCCCGTACCAGACGAAGAAAGCAGAAAAAAGATCTTTGAACTTTATTTAAAGAAGATGCCCGTAGCTAAGGATGTTAGTGCAAATAAGTTGGTTGAAAAAACGGAAGGTTATGTTGGCGCTGATATTGATGGTGTTTGTAGAGAAGCTGGTATGCTTGCTCTTAGGGAGAATATTAAAGCTAAAGAAGTTACGATGAAAAACTTTGAAGCTGCTTTAAATGTGGTTAAACCATCTGTAGATAAAGAGATTGAAGAAACCTACAAGGAGTTAGAAGATTACTTCTCTTCAGCAAGAGCTAAGCAGATCAAAGAGAGTAAAGCAGATTATTTCGGATAAAATGATTATTGACTTGCATATGCATACTAATACCTCTCCTGATACAACTCAGGAGTTAAGTGAGATGTATAAGATTGCTGTGCAGAAAGGTTTGAAGTACATCTGTATTACTAATCACCAAGAGTTAAATGTTCATTCACAAGAAGAGGGTTATTCCCTAACCTCAGAAAAACTAGCTAAATACAAAAATGAGTTTAAGGATTTAGTGTTAAATCCCATAACAAAAATATTTTTTGGTGTTGAGATGGGTTATTATCAAGATCAGGAAGAGGTGATCAAGCAATTTATTAGGGAGAATGATTTTGATTTTGTTATTGGTTCTGTACATTGGGTAGATAATCTAGAGGTAGCTAATGGGAATAATAGAGAAAAGTTTGCTGTACAGACTGAATTACATGCAAATCTGATTGATAACTATTTTTTAAAATTAGAAAAAGCAATTAAATGCAAACAATTTGATGTTGTTGGCCATATTGATGTGTTTAAGAAAGTTATGCCCGAACCGGATTTTTTTATTTTAAAAGAAAGGTGGGCAAAAATTGCAGATGTATTAATCGAGAATAATGTTGGATTCGAAATTAATACTAGTTACAAATTTTCTGATAAGAATGGCCTACATATTTATCCCAGCGTTGATGTTCTAAATTTTTTTATTGAGAAAGGGATCAAAACAATAACTATTGGCAGTGATGCTCATTCTTATAATCGAATTGGTGATCAAGTTGATGAAGTAGAAAAACTGTTAAAGTCTTTAGGTGTTAAGCAAGTTTGTTACTTTGAGAAACGTAAGAAGTATTTTGTTGATTTGTAAGAACTGAAGTGTTATTATCTGACAGTGGTTAAATTAGTAAGATTTATAAATGGTTATTTACTATTAACTTAAAATGTCTAAGAAACAAACTATTCAAATTGGAGACTGTATTTTAGATTCAAATGTAGTGAGTAAATTGTTGGATCAGTTCGCACATAGAATTTACGTTGATAAATATCAAGAACAATTATCTTCACTTCTTCAACAAGATCGAGGAGTTACAAGAACTGGTTTAACATTAGACGAGTTTTTTAGAGTTAATGTAGGTAGTGGGAAAATTTTTGCAGGTTACTCTGGTCCTTGTAAAGATGCTAATATTAAAGCACAAGAAGATTCTATTGGACATTTAGCAAAAGACCTTAATGATGTTGTTGGAGGAATAGTTCATGGTGCAACAATGTGGGCTTTTATCAAAGAAGCACATCTTTCTGCTGTTAGAAATAATATGCTTTCAATTGGTGTGATGCCTTGGCAAGGCGTTATAGACCTTTTAGCTGTTAAAGGTCAATTAGGGGCAGATTTTCCTAAGATGGATTATTTGGCAATCTCCGGCGAAAGTTATGAGGATCATGCTAACCTTTTTGCACAAAAGTTAGATTACTTAACTTTACTTGGTGGAAGAGCTGGCGCTTTAGCTGAAGCAAATTCTGCAAAAAGATATTCTAAACCAGTTATCACTTTAGTTTTGGATAATGAACAGGACTTGGCTTTCCAAAACTTTCAAGGTGGAAGTTGGTATACTCGAAATCCGGAAGAGGCAGCAAAGTTTGTAAGATACAACTTGACTCCTAATCAACGATTATTTAATGGAAAGCATGTTTCTGTTCACGATTTTGATAAAATGACAATTGATAAAATCCGATTAACGTTCTTAGGTAATTCTGGACGGAAAACTGATTTGCATAGACATAGACAAATTTTGGATCAGTTATTAATGGGTATTTCTCCAGCCGTGTCACAAAAAGTTGAAGGTGTTTCTGGAGGAACTTATTTGGGTGGTGTACAAGCATTTTATGATTCTTGTGGGTTTATGCATATAAACAGATCAGGAATAATGTCTCGAAAGGGGATCGGTTATAAACTTGCAGATGTTGATCATCTAATTGCTTATGGACCAGAATGGGGTTCTGAATCAGATGTTACTAAAAGAATGTCTGATGTGGCAGTTGTTCTTGGTGGTGGCGGGCAAACCGAAGCAGAGGTTGAAATGCTAGCAATCCATGGTGGACGTGCTGGAGTTGGCGTACCTATAATTGTTATTGATGATCCTATTGTTGGTAATTGGTCATCAAAGAGATCTTTTCAACATCCTAATGTTCATTATTTTGGTTCCGGAGAATTATCTCTTGCCGCTAGTTACTTAAACGACACAATTCAAAGAATCAGTTGCGAACGGTCTGATGTATTCCGTTAATTATTTTATCTTTATCACATTTTTTCACAATACATTTATAAACAGAACTAAGAAATATAGTTTATATTGAATAGGCGGAAGCAGAGAGTTTCAATTATTAAAATTACACTTTTTCTGTTTCACTTAATTAAATAAAATTATTTAGTAAGTTAAAAGTTCGTTCCAAGCGAAAGTCAGGAATAACTAAAAATCCAAATTGGATTTATCGTTTGTTCAAGGAGAAATAAAAATGTTCGAAGAACTAAATTTAAGTCCAGAGCTTGTTAGAGCTCTAAAAGAAGAAGGTATTACCAAACCTACAGTAATTCAAGAGAAAGCAATTCCTTTAGTATTAGAAGGAAGAGACGTTATTGGTATGTCTTACACTGGATCTGGAAAGACTGTTGCTTTTGGTGTACCTATAATTGAGAAAACACAAACTGGAAATGGTTTGAAGACAGTAATCCTAACTCCAACTAGAGAGTTAGCTGTACAGATCTCTAATGAGATGAAAAAGTTTTCTAAGTATAAACCATGCAGAATCGCTACGGTTTATGGTGGAGTGGCTTTAGATCCCCAAGTTCAAGAAATGGCTAGAGCTGATATCTTAGTTTCAACACCCGGGAGGTTATTAGATCATTTACAAAGAGGAAATGTTGATTTAAGTCAAATTCATTACTTTGTTTTAGATGAAGCTGATAAGATGGTAGAGATGGGTTTTATTGAGGATGTGGAAAGGATTTTATCTCAAACATCTGCAGATAGACAGATCTTGCTTTTTGGAGCAACCTTATCCGATGAAATTGATAATATCAAAAGACACCACATGCGTGATCCTGCTGTTGCTGAAGCTGATAAACACGTTAAACAAGAATTTTTGGAACAGTTTTATTATGATATCCCTATGAATCAGAAATTCTCTTTGTTGGTTCATCTTCTAAAAGAGGAAGAAACAGACAGAGTAATGATTTTCTGTTCATCTCGTTCAACCGTAGAGTTATTAACTCATAACTTAAGAGCTCAAGGAGTAAAAGCAGAGATGCTTCACGGAAAGATGAGCCAAGCTAAAAGGTTAAGTGTTATTGCTGGGTTCAACAAAGATAAGGTTAAGGTTTTAGTGGCTTCTGCTGTTGCTGCTCGCGGTTTAGACATTAAAGATGTTACTCACGTTTTTAATTATGATCTGTCTCAAGATCCACAAGAGTATGTTCACAGAATTGGTAGAACTGCTCGAGCAGGAGAAAAAGGCAAAGCAGTTACATTACTTAGCGATAGAGATTATCCTGCTTTTGATCAAGTCTTTAAGCAATATAAAATGGACATTAAAGAGTTAACACCTGGTGAATTTCCAAAGTTAAGATTCGAGACTAGGATGCACGAATCTTCTCCAAGAGGAAGAAGTTTTAATGGTAATCGTAACTTAGACGGCAGAAGACATCATCACCCTCATGGTGAAGGACAGTCTAACGATTATCGTCCTAGAGAATTTAACAGAAGTAGTGGAATGAATCGAAGTAGAGAGATGACTCGAAGAACTGATTAATTCTTTTATTTTTTCTTTTTTTTAGTTTTTTAGTTTTTGTCCATTTCTGTTTTTACTTTAAAGTAGTTCACCTCCAAAAAGATTTATAAATATCTGAGATTATGTTGCTTCGATGGTTACATTAAGAAGTATTATTGCTGGGTTTGCCTTAGGGGCTATTTTGGCTTACACTCTTCCATCTCGGGATAATACAGCTGAACCAGTCTCTGCACCTGTTTCCGTATCCGTTCCTACATCTTGTTCTGATGAGTATCGAGATTATTTATTTGACTTACATACATTTGTTGAGACAAGATTTTTTAATGCTGAATCAGAATTAACTAGAAGAATTGTTCAGCACAGTGTTAAATCTAGGGAAATATCTCAGGAGTTAAGTCAGCGCCTTAGCACCTTAGTTAATCAAGAGTATAGCTCTATTAAAGAGAGGGATGACTTTGTTGAAGACACGGAAATCTTTTCATATGGCGTTGGTTTGGTTGATCTTTGCCATCAAGAATTAAAAGTATCTTCACAAACACCACAAGAGTTATTCTTATGCGTTCAAGAAGCCAAATTACCAGAATGTGGTGCATCTAACTGGCAAGATAAGATTACTGCTAGCTTTGTGATTAGTTGTGTTTCTCAGCTAGATAATATTAGATACTTAGAAGCGTGTGTTGCTGATATGAGAGCTTTACCTTTATTATCAACAGAAACTTTTGAGACCTATCAAAATCAATCTGGTGATTAAGAAAAGCATTTTCTAAAAAAGATCTGCATAATAAGAAAACATTTATAAGTCTTTTATTAACGATTATTATTTAAATATATCAAAATGTCTTCAGAAACTAATCAACCAATACTTAAACAACCAATACTTAAAAAAAATCATTTATTAGAAGGTTCTATCATTAAATCTATTTTGATGATTGCTATTCCAGTTATCTTCGCTAACCTTTTGCAAACAGTTTATCAGTTGATCGATACATTTTGGGTGGGTCGCTTAGGGACGGAAGCGGTAGCAGCAGTATCTCTTACTTTTCCATTATTATTTTTCTTAACATCATTAGCAATGGGCTTTGCTATGGCCGGGTCTATTTTAGTTGCTCAATATAATGGTAGAGGAGATAAACATAATGTTTCTTTGGTTACTGGACAAACACTTAGTTTAACAATTGTTCTGGCTATCATAATCAGCGTCTTAGGTTACTTCTCCTCTGAGTATTTACTTTCTTTTTTAACTAGTGACTCTTTAGTTTTGTCGCAAGCAACATCTTATCTACAAATTTCTTTCATTGCTATGACTGCAATGTTTATATACAATATTTTCCAATCTTCTTTGAGGGGAGTTGGAGAAGTTAAATTTCCAACTATTATCATTTTAATTACAGTAATAATTAATTTTTTTATCGATCCTTTGTTTATGTATGGTTGGGAATTTATTCCTGCCATGGGCGTTTCCGGTGTTGCTTTAGCCACATTAATAACTGAAAGCTTGGCCGCAATTATTGGTATAACTGTTTTAATTAAAGGGACTTACGGAGTTAAAGTTACTTTTCCAGATTTAAAGTTAAGAATGAGTTTTGTTAAAAAGTTGTTAAAGTTAGGTACTCCTACCTCTTTAGAAATGTCTTCCCGTTCTTTGGGAATGGTCCTTATGATGTTTATTGTTTCTGCTTTTGGCACATTAGCTATTGCTTCTTATGGTATCGGCACTAGGATGTTGATGATGGTCATTATCCCCGCGGTTGGTTTCTCAATTGTTACTTCTGCTTTAGTTGGAAACAATTTGGGGGCAAGACAACATCAACGCGCAGAACTAATTATCAAAACAGCAATGAAGATTGCTTTTTGGACACTTACTGTTGTGGGTGTGTTAATGTTTATTTTTGCGGAAGCGATTGCAACATTTTTTGTCCCTAATGAAACAGAATTAGTTTTGATGGCGGCACAATTTATTCACATTATGGCTTTAACTTTTGGTTTAATTGGTATACAAATGGTGATAGTAGGAGCGGTTAAAGCTGCAGGCAAGACAACAGTTTCTATGTTTTTAGCAATGTTTCATACTGTTTCTCTAATTGTAACCAGTTATTTACTCTCTTTAGGTTGGGGAGAATTAGGACTTTGGATCGCTTATCCTACTGCTAACATTCTTGCTTTAGGATTGGCAGTTTATTTTTATAAAAGGAAAGATTGGTTGCATAAAGAACTGGTTGATTGAGCTTACTGGGGGACGTATTTATTCTTTAGTAGTCATAAAGACTTAAATAATTCAAAATTCTTCTAACAATGCTGACCGAGATAATTCGGTTGTCCTGGAAAGGATGTTACCTAAACAGCCTCTTTCAAGTGATCTGCAATTAGTATGGTGTCTGGACTATAACTCACCATATGAACACCACTCTTGAGAAGCTTGCTTTCGGAACGAAACAGATAACCTTTAAAACAAACTCGTAGGTTAAAAGACGATATGGCTTTGTTTAAGGCACTCTTTCACCGAGTCCAGAGGTCAGCAAATTTATTTTTAGGTGAAGATCGATGGTTGTAAAAAAGAAAGTTGTTAAAAGAGTTACTAAGAAAGTTGTTGCTAAGAAAGCCGTAAAGAAGAAAGTTGCAGCAAAAAAGGTTTTAATAAAGGCAAAAGTTGTTAAGAAAAAGCCGATTCTGAAGAAAGTTGTTAAAAAGTTGAAAGTTGTTAAGAAATTATTTGCTAAAAAACCAAAGAGAGTTTCTAAACCAACTAGGGTCGCTAGTGGTAAAGATAAAAGTGCTAAAGTTCAAAAATTAATCAAGTTAGCTAAAGCACGTAAAAAGAAAAGGAAATAATTTTTTTTAATATTTTAAATTAGAATGAAAGTTTCGTTCTCTCATCTTTTCATAGGTAAAGTCTGCTAATGTCTTAAGGTTTTCAATATCTGCTAGGTTGTATTTAACTAGTAAGTTTAATGCTTCTTCACTTCCCCTTTTATATTTGTACCATAATCGTACTGCTTCAAAACCATTAACATCTTGCAAATCATCGTCTCTTTGAATACCTAACTCTCTTTCTATTTTTTTTAGTCCACCAAAATAACCAAGGTCCTTCATCACATATCTTAAATCAATATGAAACTTCTCTAAGTTTAATCCTGGAAATTTTGCTTTAAGGAAGGGAACATCAAAACATTTTCCATTAAAAGTTACTATTGTTTGATATTTAGCGATCTCTTCGGGAAAATGGTTTAAGTTTTTTCCGTTGATAAAAATTTTGCTTTCCTGCCCGTCGTATAAACCGATAAGGGTAAGATCATCTCTATCTCTGCTTAACCCGGTAGTTTCTATATCTAAAAAACAAGTTTTAAATTCCTTGTAAACTCGCCAATGCTCATTGTTTGGTAGGCGTTTAAGAAAAAAATGGTGATCTTTGTTTTCCTTAGCTTGAATTGATTCTTGTAACACTTGTGAATGTTTTGGCTGTCTTTGTAGAAACTCTTGCCAAGTAAGAATATCGTTCTGCCACAACTCTACTTCTTTCTGCTTATTTATTCCAGGAATATGTATGAATGAGTTTGTTAACATCTATCAACATTGGAGAGATTTCGTATGGTTTAAATACGTTTCGGGGTTACAGAATCTGATTATTGAATCGCTTTAAATATGTTTAATTAAAATTTGTTATCACTCTAAAGAGAAAACTTTATAAACTGGTTTTATTCCAATAATCAAGCAATGGGAAGCATATCAGGTATAGCATTAAGAGAAGCAAATGGAAATGTACACAAAACCTCCGGGTTAGCTCAAGATATTTCTTGGTTTGTAAACAATATCAGGTTAGTCAATCAAGACCCAGAACATATTAGAAGATTTCTTAGAGAGTATAATTTTAACGGTGAGGATCATCAGGATTTAAGGCCAGTCGGTAATGGTTTAGTTGTTGTTGACATGCTTAAGAAACAAATTTTAAGATATCAAGATGTAACGGGGGTTGGTTATCTTGACGGTGTAATTATTACTGAAGATGCTAGAGATATGGTTATTGAATGGGGCAGAGACCCTGAACTGGATCATAATATCAAGGCTGCTTACCAAACAACTGATGAATTTGCAGATGAATATGCGTGTGTGAGATTTAGAGAGTTTCTTGATGCCAGTAGAGTTAAGAGAGTTTATGATCGTAGTATTCCCGATTCTGGTTCTATCCAATTAACAGGTATGACTATTGAAGAGATTGATAGAAGTATGAAGGGTAAACGATTACGTTTTGAATTTGATATGAGTCCATTTGAAGTTATTAGTTATACTCCTCGTAGTTCTCAAGGTGCAAATGAGTTGCAAGCTAAATTAGTTGAATTGGGTTTTGAAGCAAGTGGGTCTGAAAAAAAAGCTTGGGAAACTTGGGTTAGAGGTTGTACCAAATAATTTTTACATATAAGAATAATTTATAAACTTTAGTCTTATAGTTCTCCTTATGAAAAGGAGGCAGATAATCTTTAGTCTTAGCAGTATCTTTTTTGCTATGGTGATTCTTTCTCTTACAATTGGTAGAGAGATTCTTTCCGGAGCGAAGGCAAGTCTAGTTTCTCTTGCAATAATTAATTTTTCGGGTTATTTATTTATCTTCTTGATGCCAGTAGAGGGTCTTGTACCAATATATACTGCAGCAGGTTATAACTGGTTTATTATTCTTGCAATTGTGTTGTTAACAGCGATAGTAGCTCAAATAATTAATTATAGTGTTGGAAGTTTGATGAGTGAACAGTTTATTAAAGGATTGATTGGAGAAAAAAATTATCGTCGTTCTTATAAACACATTTCTAATCATGGTGGCTGGATGATTTTATTGTTTAACATTTTGCCGCTGGCTTCTTCCGTACTATCTTTAATTGCTGGAATGATCAGATACGATATGAAGAAATTGTT
>Ga0051984_10000911_pt1 | contig 11920 bp, 12 predicted proteins | sample CryGey02umfilter_2_FD_56240 | JGI IMG/M metagenome (GOLD analysis project Ga0051984, IMG submission 56240) | Groundwater microbial communities from aquifer in Utah, USA - Crystal Geyser 4/10/14 0.2 um filter | ecosystem: Environmental > Aquatic > Deep subsurface > Groundwater | place: USA: Utah...
TTACTAAGTTGATTGATCGTAACAGTACGATTCCAACTAGGAAAAGCCAAGTGTTCAGTACCGCAGCTGATAATCAGACTGCAGTAACTATTAGGGTTGCACAGGGTGAAAGGTCAATGTTTAACGACAACAAGTTGTTAGGTCAATTTGATCTAGTTGGTATTCCACCAGCTCCGAGGGGAGTTCCTCAAGTTGAAGTCACTTTTGATATTGATGCTAACGGAATACTTAACGTCGGAGCTAAGGATCTTGGTACTGGAAAAGAACAGACTATCAAACTTACTGGATCAAGCAGCTTGAGTAAAGATGAAGTTGAGAAGATGCGTCAAGATGCAGAGAAGTATGCTGCTGAAGATGAGCAAAAGAAAGCTAAGATTGAAGCAGACAACAATGCTGAATCTGTTATCTTTCAAACAAAAAAAGTCTTGGATGAGTTTAAGGACAAGGTTGATGCAGCTACCAAGAAAAAGATTGAGGATAAGATCAAAGAGTTAGAAGAAGCTAAAGTTAAAGGCGATACTACTGAGATCAACCAGAAGATTGAAGAAGTTAACAAAGTTGTCCAAGAGATTGGTGCTAAAGTGTATCAAGATGCTGCTGCTAAAGGGCAAGCTGAACAACCTCAGAATGATGGGGAAGAGAAAACTGAAAGCAAGAAGAAGGGCGAGAAGGTAGTTGACGCTGACTTCAAAGAAAAGAAAGGATAAGTTTTTAACTTATTTATTTTTTTAATTTTTATTTTTAAAGATGGCAGAGATTAATTTCGATGAGTATGAAGTTACTGCTAGTCACAATTCTGATTTGTTAACTCAAGATCTAATTTTTCAAGGAATTCTTAATGGAGCACGATTTAGTGATTTTGGTTTAAGTTTTGATTATCCTTTGATGTATTATGATCATCGCACCGGAGATATTGGTTGGAACAAGAAACAAGTTACAGAAATTAGAGAGACCCTATTAACTTTGGAGCAATATGATCAGTTAATTAAATTACTTGATAACAATCTTTCTGAGTATAAATTATTTCTTAAAAGATTTTCCAATGAATTAATGCTGGCAAAGGATACCTCTGAGGTAATTAAAGAGTTCTTTACACATTCTATAATGGTTACGAAGGCTATTGCATTGCATATTTTTGAATATGGTCTTAGTAACTATCTAGAAAAACACGGCGTTAAACTTGAATCACTAAATTCTTATACTACTGAAACTGCTAAAGCAATGTCTTTACTGAAAAATATTTCTGTCAAATTTAATTCCAAATTAATCTTATTTAAAGAAGGGGGATCTTTAGATCTAGAGCTTAAGAAGGCCTTAATTAGTTTTATTGATGAATTTGGATATTTGGGGATGATCTACTTTAAAGGTAGTCCTTGGACACTTTGGGATGTTATTGAGATGGTTAATAATTCTATTAATCTTCCTGAAGGAAAACAAGGTTCTGATAATAATTTGGATAATAAATATGTTTATTATTTAGAACAGTTAATCCGCTTAAGAACAGAATCGTGGGAAGTAATGTGTCGTGCGTGTTATCTTTTTAGGACGATGGTTAAAGATAATTTCTCCGAAATAATTAATTATAATAATCTATTGGAGATGCGAATTAGTGAAGTTATTGATGTCTTGTCTGGAAAGTTTGTTGATAAAGTAGAGGTGAGTTCTAGAAAATATTTTTTATTACAGTTAACAAAGGACGGTTTAGAAATTTCAAAAGTTACTAAGAAGAGTATCTCAGAAAAAAATAATCTTTGTGTTGAAAAGATTGTTAAGGGTCAAATAGCACATTTAGGTAAGGTTGTTGGTAAGGCCAAAGTCGTTTTGAGTCCTAAGGAATGTGATAAGGTTGATGTTGGCGATATAATTATAGCTAAAATGTCAACTCCTGATTATCTACCTGCGATGGTTAAGGCAGCAGCTTTCGTAACAGATGTTGGAGGAATAACTTCTCATGCTTCAATTGTTTCTAGAGAAATGAAAAAGCCATGCATCATTGGAACTAAAATTGCTACTCACATTTTTAATGATGGAGATTTAATTGAGGTTGATGCTAATACTGGCGTTGTGAGGATAATAAAATGAACTCAACGAGACAAATGAATCTGCCGACAGAACAAGAATGCTTGCAGTACTTTGAAGAGTTTAAAGTACCTAGCAATATTTTCAAGCATTGTTTGAAGGTGCAGAGTGTTTCAGTATTTTTAGCAGAAAAACTAATTCAAGATGGAATATCTGTCAATGTCCAATTAGTTAGTTGTTTATCATTAATTCATGATCTTTTTAAACCAGTTGTTATTGAAAATTTTAAGCCCTTTAGCGGTGAGGTAGTTACTCCTGAACAAATATCTATTTGGAAAGAATTAAGGGAAAAATATTCTGGTAAGTTTGAGAATGATATTGCGTACGAATTTTTTAAGGAGGAATACCCGCTTCTGGCTTTAACAATAAAAAATGGTTGTGATCCTGGACAAGAAAAGGAGTCTTGGGAAGAGAAGATTGTCCATTATGTTGATTGGAGAACCTCTGAAGATCAATTAATTTCATTAAATACCAGAATGGATATCTTAGAGAAACGTTATCCCAATGAGGAGAAATGGGGATTATTTAGGCAGATTGCACAAGATACAGAGAAAGATTTATTTAACCAACTTAGATTCAAACCAGAACAATTAGCAGAAGAGATGAACAGAAATGGCCAATAAAGATTATTATAAGATTTTAGGAGTAGAAAAGAGTGCAACTAAAGAAGAGATCAAAAAAGCGTTTAAGAAATTAGCGTTAAAATTTCATCCAGACAGAGCTCCCGAAGATAAGAAGAAAGAGTCCGAAGAACAATTTAAAGAAATTAATGAGGCCGTTTCTGTTTTAGGTGATGATAAGAAAAGACAACAGTATGATCAGTATGGAAGTTCTGCTTTTCAAGGTGGATCTTCTGGATTTGAAGGGTTTGATTATTCTGATGTAATGTCACAGTTCCGTTCTGGTGCGTTTGGAAATTTTGATGACATTTTTGAAAGTCTGTTTGGTGGTGGAAGTAGCAGAGGAAAAAGTAGAGCAAGAAGAGGAAATGATTTAGCATATGAAACTTCTATCACTTTAGAAGAGGTTGCTAAGGGAACGAAACAGGAATTAAATCTAAATAAGTTAGAACATTGTCCGGAATGTCATGGTAAGGGTGCTAAAGAATTTACTCAATGTCATCATTGTCACGGTTCTGGTTACATGAAAAAAACTCAGAGAACACCATTTGGATTGTTTCAACAAACCGGTCCATGTCCTTATTGTAATGGTCAAGGTCAATTACCAAAAGATTCTTGCAGTAGTTGTGGTGGGGACGGATTAATTAGAAAAAGAAAAGATATTGAAATTGAAATTCCTGCAGGAGTAGAAGACGGAATGCGTTTAAGAGTTGCAGGAGAAGGTGAAGTTGGTTCACAAGGTGGGCCAAGTGGTGATTTGTATGTTATCATCAGTGTTAAGGAACATAAATTCTTTGAAAGAGATGAAGATGATTTGTTAATAACAATCCCCATTTCATTTACTCAAGCTGTTTTAGGAGATGAAATTGAGGTTCCAACTATTACTGGAAAAGCAACGTTAACAATTCCTGCCGGTACAGATTCAGAAACTACATTTAGAATGAGGGGGCAAGGTATGCCACATCTGCGTGGTTCTGGTAAGGGAGATCAAATGGTTAAAATGCAGATTGAAGTTCCAAAGAAATTGAATAAGAAACAAAAAGATTCTTTAAAACAGTTTGGTGAGGATAAACCAAGTAAAAGTTTCTTTAAGAAGTTTTTTGGATAATTTCTTGTTAATTATCTTTTTATTTATCTTTTTATTTTCATAAATTATTAAATTAGTTTTATTTTTAAGTCTTATTTTTTAAAAGCCAAATGATTTTTCAAAGCCTTGCATTTCTCTCCATTTTTGTACAAAATCATCGCCAGTTTCTGTGATAATTAAGTAAGTATTATCTTTGTTATTCTTGACAACTTCAATCATTTCTTTCTCTATTAGTTCATCTAGATATAGCTTAAGCTGAGCATGGGACAGGTTTGCTTTATACATTAGGTGGGTAGGTTTAATTTTTCCGTTTTTGTTTTGGATTGCTTCTAACATATCCCCCACAATGTCAATTCTTGTTCTTTTTTTTGCCATAATGTTTGACCATGATAAATCCGGTTAACAATAACCCATAACCTAATAATTGAATTAACTCTGCTAAAACATAAAATTGTCTTGTGATCAAAAGGAATATGAAAATTAATTGGCTCAAGGCAATAATCATAAAGGCTTTGTAAATAACCTTAGCAGAAATTTCTTTGTTATTTTTACTATTGATTCTTAATTTGTAAAGTATTGATAATATGAACAATAATGTTGTTAAATGGAAAATATAATGTGCTGAGGAAGTAAAATAGGTTATCAAGATAAGGAAATATATTGTAAATAAAGGCAAAGGCGACCCTTGATTTTTATAATAAACTAAGAATAATAAATAGAATCCTAATAAGGTTAAAAATCGGAATAATAATGTTCCCCAGATTGAGAAGATTGCAATTTGTTCTATTGTTTGATAAGCAATAGTAATAAACCCAATTTGTTTAGTATGCCATTCAACATTATAAATTACAAAGTTAGTAGTTATCTTAAACAGGAAAGAGATCATTAACAATAATGCTCCTCCAGAAAATAAGAGATAATTCTTGTTTTTTCGGTTAAGTTTGTAATATTGTCTAGTATAATAAGCAATGAGAAACAGTACTACAACGCTGACTACATCTATGACAATATCAATTCCATAAAACCATGGTGGACTATAAACAAGGTTAACCATAGACGGAAATTTAACTTTTTAGTTTAAAAAACTTATGCTGTTGGTCTCTAGTAGTTCTCTCTAGAACACATCTGCAATGGTCATTTATAAGAGTTTTACAAATTAGTTGTTGGTGATAACAAATGAAAACAAAGACTAACTTAATTAAGGATAAAGGATCTTACACCGGCTTTTTAAATTGGTTAAAAGCCGATGAAAGAGAATATTTGAAGTATCGGAAAGAGAAAGAAGATAAGGGTCAGCATTGGAACAAACAATTTGTTCAGAATTATTTTTAGTGTGATCTCTTATTTTCTTACTTTCCATTTTTCAGTTAAATTTAATAAGGGTGCGTAATTTATAGTTTTATGGTAGTTCCAAAATTTAAGCAGAAATGTGCTATGTGTAAGACTAACTGGGTGGAGATGTTTTCTCGTAAACAATTTCCAATTTGTTCTAAATGTCAGATGAAAAAGTTGAACAAACCGATTGAAGATCCTAAATTCAAAAAGATGTTTGATCTTCCGACAGAATTATATGAAAAATCTTCCTTCTTAAGAAATATTAAAGAAGCATATTTGCGATTTGGTAATTTAACCGAGAAACAGATTGAAGCTTTTAAGAAAACTGTTAAGGATTTAAAGGAAAATAAAGAACCAGGAACAGCTAAACCTACCAAAGCAGTTAAAGAAGATTAATGGTACATTTTTTGCCATCTTGGATCTTTAGCAACATCAGCAAGATTTCTTCCCAAAACTAAATCTCTTTTACCTCTTAATAATATGGCGTTTCCGTCGCTTTTTACAAAAATTGCTCGAGAGACATTGTGTTTTGCCGATGTAAATCCTGATCCGCCCTCACCATTATATTCAAAAATGGGTTTTTTCTTTAGCTCTTGCATTCTTGCCATTGCATTATCAACATTGGTTAATTGATCAGAAACAGAATATGCCATGTACATTAATCCTAATTCAATTAAGTATTCTACAAACTTTTCAGATAACACATCATTTATATTTTCATCTCTAACCGTTATAACTCCACCAAAAAGAGCCCTTCTTGATTTTAAGTAATCGGTAGCTTTAACAAGTTTATTGAAAGAACCTCTACCTCGAATTAAATCGTTTACAGGTTGAAATCCATCAATACTTAAAGCGATAGTATAATTTGGTTGATCCACTAAATGATCTAATGGTCCGGCATGTTTTGCTAGATAGTGGCCATTTGTGCAACTAAAAAAAGATGTTGTTGGATGAGTTCTAACAATATCCTCAATTAATCCTATTGTTTCTTGTTGTAGTGGTTCTCCACCATACAGGTTGATCACTCGGATACCCATATCAACTGCTTCTTGGACAATACTATTGGCGAGTCTGGGGTCGATTATATCTTTTTTTCTGCGTTCATCAATTGGGATATAACATCCATCGCATCGGTATGGGCAAAAACTGGTTAATTCTAAGTTTAAAGAAGTAGGTGATAGGGTTCCGTTTTTATTTTGTCGTGCAACTTCTCGTTCATGATGTAAATATGTGTGTCCTAATATTGCTAAAGAACTAAGTTTGACATCTCTTAATCCTCTTGCTACTAATGACAAAGGGATGCTTTTTGCAATATTACTTATTAATTGGTAGGTCATCTTAATTCTGCAATTCTATCTCTATAATTTAAGTAGTGGCCTAACATTATGGCGGCTTTGTCATCATTCTTAAATACGGGAATACCTTCGTTCTGTAACAATTGCCTTAAGGGGTCATACTCTGATCCTCCATCTATGCTAACTACAAAGGGCTTGTTATAATCTCTAGCAAGTTTAGCAACTATTGGCCCGAAGGCATCATCAGCACGTATGTCATGAGACCTGCCATCTGGCAAAAGTAATTCTGGAAGGGTTATTGTCTGCATCTTGGTTGTGTTTGGAGTTAATCCAATAATTAAACCGTCAACGTTGTCATCTTCTAATAATGGGCGACAGATATCATCATACATTTTATCGTCGCATGCTGCAGTTAGATCTAAGACTGCACTTAAGTCTATGTAATCAAGTACTCCTTTGCTTTCGTAAACTGCGCGAAGTTTTGCTAGAGTCTCTTCAGTACAACTTGCAGATTGTAATCTTGCTTTTTCTAAAGCATCAGCGATGGAAACTTTCCCATATCCGGCATTATTCATTCCAACGACTTGTGGTTTTCTATCTTTTGTAGAATAATCTTTGCCATCAAATAAAGAACTTAATTTAGCAATTGTTCTAAATTCTTCAATGCTTTCTGCTATATATACTCCTGCTTGTTCTAATACTGCCTCTAGCACAGAATATGCTCCAGCAGTTGAGGCCGTATGTCCGGCAGTAGCATCAGCACCATCTTTGGTTCTTCCGCCTTTAAGGACAATTACTTCTTTGCCATTTTTAATCGCGTGTCTAGCTTCTTGGGCAAATCGTAATCCATCACATTCTTGAAATGCTTCTATGTAAAATGCGCAGGTGTGGATCTGTTGTTGTTCAGTAAAATAATGTAAAAATTCGCTGACAGAAACATCTATTTGGTTACCATTTGTAACATTAAAAGCAGCAAGGCCATTAAAATCGCTAGTTAAAGAAACCCCAAATCCGCCGCTTTGAGCATACAAAGCTAAATTATTAAATGGTTTACCCGTTGGAGAATTTTTAATAGCTGGAACAAAAGTTAAATCCACATCGGTCGTTCTAATTCCTACACAATTAGGCCCGACTAATAAAGCGCCTTTGCTTTCTGTTACTCTAGAATCAGTTAATAACGTCTTTAATTGTTCTCCGTAAGTGGCAGTACCAGAACTTTCTCCGAATCCACTTGTAACTACAATAAAAGATTCTGTTAAGTCGGCGTTTAAGACCTCCTCAATGTTTCTTACCGCAACTGGAGCGGGCGTGGCAACTACAAAAGTATCCAGTTTTTTGTTGCCTAATGCGACTCTAAGTTCCTCAACAGAAGAATAACATTTACATCCACTAATTTCTGTCGCTCTTGGGTGAACAATATAAATGTTATCTTCTCTAAATCCGGAATGAATTAAATTTTCTACTATTCCGCGGCCGATGTTTGGACCATTGCCAGAAACTCCAATAAACCCAACCCTTTTTGGGTTTAGTAAATTTCCAATCTTATGGACTGGTCGCTGAACGTCATGATGATGGATAGTGCTAAATCTTAATAAGCCGTCTAGTGGTGTTAATCTTTCACCAACTGCAAAAGGATTAATTTCTAACTCATCGATGTTCCATCGAGCTTCTGGGCTTAGATGAGAATAATGTCTGGCTAATTCAGTAAATAGTTTAGTTACTCTACTTAGTTCGCTATCTTCAACTTTATGAGAAACTCCGCGAACTTTTCCGCTTACTAATTGGTAAGTTGTAGTTCTTTGTATTCTTTCTAACTCATCACCCAAAAAAGCTGAACTAATCGATGTTGATCCATGTAAATGCTGAGACAAAAACTCTGTTGCTGTTCCACCGGGGCCAAAGAGTAAAATCGGGCCAAATGCGTCATCATTCTTTATCCCCATTAAAAGTTCAGTGCCATAAGCATTTGAAGTAAAAGGTACATATTCTACAACCAGTACTCCTTGCAAATCATTAGCTATTTCGGTAGTTAGTCGATCGCCATCTCTTAAGAATTGTTGATAGGGTGCCGGAGCTTGTTGTGGATGTTTAATAAGGTGGCGTGCAAATGCTCTGGGAACATCATCTTGCATTCTGCGAACGGTCTCTTCTAATGAATCGGTATGTGTAATCTTTACTCCTCCTACATCAGATTTATGAAGAATGTGTGGGTGAGAAACTTTAACTACAACTTTTCCTTGCATTTCTGTTCGTTGTTGCGGTTGTGTTATTAATTCAAATCTGGGTGTGTTAATTCCAGCAATTTGCATGATTCTGTAAACTTCATGCTCAAACAAAACATTTCTTTTCTCAGAAGCAGCTTGCTCAAAAATAATATCAATTGTTGCAAAATCTAAATCCCTAGTCTCACTCCACAATAGTAATTTAAATTAAGCGTAGTTAATTTATTTATAAATCTTTCTTTGCTCTGAAATTTTTTCTAGAAACAACCGTAAATAAAATTAAAGTTATTAAGGCCACCCCTGCACCAAACAAAAAAGTATAAGTTTTGTTTAAGTTCCATAACAAACCTGATATTACGCCTCCGGGCAATAAAGCTAAAGATGTAAATAAATAATATGTTCCTAATGCCGTTCCTCGCATCTTCTCTGAAGAAAGGTCAGAAACGTAAGCTCTTTCTGTGGCGTTAACAAAAGCATACATTATCCCATAAAGTATAAACAATACTATTGATAAGATCAGATTGTTTAAGAACATAAATCCTATGCAGACCAAAACAAACAAAGCATATCCTATTATTAACATGTTTTTTCTTCCAAGTTTATCACTAAGAATTCCTGCTGGAACAGAAAATGCAGTGTAAGAAATCTGGTACAATATATAAAGCATTAATGGTCCGGCAATAAATAAACTTCCTGTCAAAAAATCTTGTACCTTTAAAACAAAAAACATGTAACTAAAATTTGCTAAAGAAAATAATCCAGAAGTTACAAAAAACCATTTTAATCTTTTGTCAACTCCGTGCCATTTTAGTTTGAATATTTTTTTTGTTGTGGTTGCTTTTTTTTCTTTGACAAAGAATAAAGGAGTTATTGAAAAGATTCCTAAGAGTCCTGCAACAATAAACAAAGTCTCAAAATTTAATCCAAGTCCCCAAAATAAAATCAAAGCTAGAATTGAGCCTAATACAGACCCGCCACTATCAAAAGCGCGATGGATTCCAAAATATCTTCCTCTTACGGATTTTTTAGTAGAACTTGCTAATAATGCATCTCTTGGTGCTGCGCGAATTCCTTTACCAATTCTTTCTATGGATTTTAATCCAAGAATGTAACCCCAACCTGTTGAAAAAGCTAATCCTAATTTGGATATGGCGGAGGTTAAATAACCGCCAGTGACAAAAACTTTCTGTTTTTTGATTTTATCACTCCAATATCCAGAGAGCATTTCAAATAATGCAGCAACGGAATCACTTACACCAGAAATTAAGCCAAGAGCAGTTCCTCCTCCTCCTAAAGAAACAATGAATAATGGCAAAAGTGGTTCGATTAGTTTGCTAGACGTGTCATTGATAAGACTAACTAATCCCAGAAGCCAAACATTCCTCTTTTTCATTAATGAAGGATTAATGAATTTATGTTTATATAATTTTGTGCTAATGGTTTAGGTAGTCGCAGACAGCGGAGAATCAATCACTATTTAAGTAACAGATTTTGTTTCTGGGGGGTTATGGTAAATACTGACTTGAAAGAGCAATTTTTAAGAGATCCAATTGGAACTCTTGTAGCGTACTTAACCTTTAGTTATGCTAAAGGAAGAACAGGAACAACACCATCTATTCCGGTTACGGACCTTGGACCAAAGCAACAATTTGATCCTAGAGAACATTATCAGATTGGTAAAAGTCAAGTTGATGGTGTAAACCCAACTTCAGATAGAAGAAGAGGGCGGTTTGGTGATTACAAGTAAAATAAAGAATAAACCAAAATCTTTATAAATAAGTCACAATCTCAAGCATTAACCGATAAAACTACGCATAGTAGGAGGTAAGAAATGGATAAACAACAAGTTATGAAGGCTCTGGAAGAGATTAAGAAGCAGCCTAATCGTAAATTTACTCAATCTTATGACCTGGTTATTAATCTAAGAAACTTAGATATTAAGCAGACACAATTGGATTTCTTTGTTACTTTACACTTTCCAAAAGGAAGAAAGATTAAAGTGGTAGCATTTGTAGATCAGTTGCTAAGAGATCAAGCGAAAGAACATTGTGATTTAGTGATTGAAGAAAAGGAATTTGATAATTATAAAGATAAGAAATTAGCTAAAAAATTAGCGGAGTCTTATGATTATTTTATTGCACAAGCAAACTTAATGCCAAAGGTTGCAGCAGCATTTGGTAAGGTATTAGGTACAAAAGGCAAGATGCCTAACCCAAAATTAGGGTGTGTAGTCCCTTCTAACGCTAACTTAGAACCATTAATTCAGAAATTAAACTTTACTGTAAGGTTAACTGCTAAAAAAGCAACTAACTTACAATGTATTGTTGGTAAGGAAAATCAGCCAAATGAAGAGATTATTGATAATATTATAACTGTTTATCAAGTAGCAGTTAAGCAGTTGCCTAACGAGTTACAGAACGTAAAGGACGTAACTTTGAAATTAACTATGGGCCAACCAGTGAGGGTTTTATAAAATGGTCAGCGACAAGAAACTAAAATTAGTACAGGAACTTGTTAAAGACGTTAAAAGCTATCCTATTGTTGGTGTTATCAACATGTGTAACTTACCTGCTCAACAGTTGCAAGATATGCGAGCAACTTTAGGTAAGAAAGGTGTCAAGATTGTTATGGCTAGAAAAAGGTTATTGCAATTAGCTTTACAACAATCTGGTGTTGAAAATATTGAAGAGTTACGTAGCAAAATTAAAGGTATGCCTGCATTATTGTTCAGTAAAGACAATCCTTTTACTTTATACTCAATCATTCAGAAGAACAAGTCTAGTGCACCTGCTAAAGCTGGTCAAGTATCACCAAAAGATATTGTTGTTAAAGCCGGACCAACTAACTTTGCTCCAGGACCAATCATTTCAGAGTTGGCTTCTGTAGGAATTAAGACTAAAGTTGAGAATGGTAAATTAGCAATTATTAATGACGTTACTGTTGCTAAAGAAGGAGCAGTTATAACTCCTAAATTAGCTGAATCATTAAAACGTTTAGATATCCAACCAATGGAAGTTGGTTTAGACTTAATTGCAGTGTGGGAAAATGGTTTAGTCTTTAATGCTAAGCAGTTACATGTTGATGAGCAAGAATACACTAACAACTTTGTTTCAGCAGCTCAAGCAGCTATCAATTTAGCAGTTGAGATTACATTCCTAACTGCAGAAACAACAGATATGATCTTGCAAAAAGCAGCTAGAGAAGCAAGAGCCGTAGCACTTGAACAAAATTTTATGACTGAAGATACTAGGGATGAAATTTTGGCAAAGGCTGAAGCTCAAG
>Ga0051984_10000915_pt1 | contig 11904 bp, 11 predicted proteins | sample CryGey02umfilter_2_FD_56240 | JGI IMG/M metagenome (GOLD analysis project Ga0051984, IMG submission 56240) | Groundwater microbial communities from aquifer in Utah, USA - Crystal Geyser 4/10/14 0.2 um filter | ecosystem: Environmental > Aquatic > Deep subsurface > Groundwater | place: USA: Utah...
GCTATGCAGGCTGATTATTTGAAACGTAAAGCAGATTTTGAATCACAAGTTGTTTTATTTCAAAATCGTCAAAATGCTTATGAGAAAGAAGTTAGATATTTTAATGAAAATGGTGGGGCTTTAGAGAAAGATTTTAATCGTTTAAATAAAGAAAAGTTATCTTTAGATGTTAAATTTACAGAAATAAATAAATTGCAAACAATACTCAATGAAGAAGTAAATAATATAAATGCATTAGTAATAGTTTTAAATCGTTTGGTTTCATCTTTAAATATAGAAGTGAATAAATTTAATACTATAGGTAGTGAGTTTAGTGGTGAATTCGAAGAGGGAACTTATAAAGAAGATTCTACGAGTAGGGAAATAGATATTTATCAATTTGATAATATTGGAAAATTGGCAAGAGTTTTGACTCATGAATTAGGACATGCTTTAGGTCTTCTACATCTAGAGAATTCAAAATCAGTAATGTATCGTCTAAATAATGGTGTAAATGAAAAATTAACGATTGATGATATTTTAGCTCTCAAAAAGCGTTGTGAATTAGCTTCACCATTTTAATTGTTGTGTCCTCGCCGGGAGTCGAACCTGGATCAGCTCGTTAGGAGTGAGCTATTCTATCCATTGAACTACGAGGACTTCAGTTAAGAACTTCTTTAATTTAACACAAAAAACCAAAATTTGGAAATTGGCTTTTGGAAAAAGTTATGATAAAATGGGTTTTATGGATCCCGTACGAAATAATGGGATTCACTTATTAAAGTAATAAATTCTTTCAAAAACAATAATGATAGAATTTCGTACGGGATGGATCCAGAATCTAAAGAATTGATTCAAGATACACTTAAACTTACTGAAGAGAACAATGAGTTACTTCATAAAATTAGGGGTGTACAAAAGAGAGAAACATTGTGGCAGGTTGCGAAAATGATTTTGATAATAGGTATTACTTTAGGGTCTTTTTATTATATAGAACCATATTTAAATAAAATGATGGATTTATATAATTCAATCACTGGTATACAACAAGATGTCAAAAATGTTTCAGATGGTACGTCTTCTTTTAAAGATTTATTAAAAAAGTTTTAAAATATAAGTGTTTTACCTTTGTAGTTTAAGGCTTCCTTTAGAAAGCTTTTATCGTCTTTTGAGCTATGTTCTATAGCATGACAATTTGCACATAATAATATACATTTCTCTATTTCTTTTTTTATTGAATCCCAACTTTTATTTGCTACATTTCCAATAGTAAAATCTTTTCCTTTTAAATGATGAAATTGTAAAGCAGCTTGATTTCCATTCCATCCACATTTAGTACATTTTTTACCTAAAAATTCAATTGCTGCTGCTTTGGCTCTAAATCTTCTGATTTTAGTATTACAAGATCCACATCTAGCAATACACCTACTTTGATAGTTTTTGAATTCTTTATTACATAGTTTACAAATTCTCATTAATTTAGTATAGCATACTTTGCTCTATCACTAATAGAATTAACAAAGATTGCAAAAATCATAATTTTTAGTAATATAAGATAGTAAGATGCTGGGATAGCTCAGTTAGTAGAGCATTCGCCTGAAGAGCGAAGGGTCGGCAGTGCGATCCTGCCTCCCAGCACAAAAAATACAAAAGGGCCCACTTTCGTTGTTACGAAGGCCGGCCCTTTTGTATTTTTTAGATAGATTTTACTTTAATACTATTTCTTTTTTCTTTATCTACTTTTTGTATTTTTATAGTTAATAGTCCGTGTTTTTCTGTAGCTTCTACTTCTTCTGGTTCTACTTCTTTTGGTAGTAATATAGTTCTAGAGAATTTACCCCAGTAAAGTTCTTTTATAAAATAATTTTCTTCATCTATATTTTCATTTTCTTCTCTTTTACCTTTTATTGTGATAGTGTCACGGGCAATAGTGAGCTCTAAGTCTTCAGGTTTTACGCCAGCTACCATTGTTTTGACTAATATATCTGTAGGTGTTTGATATACATCGACAGTTAATTCCATTTCTTCGTTTTCCTCTTCCATCCATCCATTACCATTTTTCTCTTTTTCACTTGCAGATACTTTTTCTTCTTCTTTATATTTTTCTTCAGAATTTATACCTCCAGTTAATCTATCAAAAAAACTTCTTTTTTTATTTTCCATAATATTTATTTTTTAATAAGTGTTGTTAATTTTAAGCACTCATTCTTCTTAATTTTTCAAAAAGTAACATAATAATAATTGTGACGACCCATAGAAAACCTAAAACTTTAAAAGAATTACTTCCACTACTATCCATTATAAAAAAATTAAAAGAACTATGCAAGGTTATAGCTAATATTATACCGATTGAAAGGTATATCTTTTTTATAAATTTGTTCATAAAAAATGAGAGTCCTAGTGATATACCTATTATTCCAGAGGATACAGTATGAAGAAGGGTAGACCCTAAGAATCTTAATTGTCCTGTAAGTAATCCTACAGTTGTATCATCTAGCGAGATTGGTTTAATTAAAAATATAGTATTTTCAATTGCTGCGAATCCTAGAGCAGCAGTAATTAGAAATGTTGGCCAATCTATAGGTTCATCGACACGATTAGTTTTATAAAGAAGAATAATCACACATAAATATTTTATTAATTCTTCTATACTAGCCCATGCGATAATTTGCCATTCATATGAAGATACATAAGTTTGAACAAATTTTTGTATTGGTATAACAATAGCAACTGATATCATTCCAAGAATAAATATTGAAGCAATGAGTCCTTTTGGTTCAGGTTTTTGATTGTCTTCTTTTAACCAAAACCAAAGCCAAAAGAGTGCAGGGACGATGCCTCCTAATGCTGCTAGTCCTAGAATTTTTGGATCAGTTGTCATTTGATTTACCATTTTTCAACCATTAGTAATTTTTTATTTTCAGTCGGAAGTATAGACCATATTTCTTCTGTGACAAATGGTATAAATGGATGAAGTAATTTTAATAAAGTAGTAAGTTGTGTATATAGTAGAGTTTTAGCTGATTCTTTGTTTTTATCTTCCAATATTTTCTTTTTTGATCTTTCAATAATAATATCAGCGAAAGTGTGCCAAAAATAATGATAAAGCTTCTCAGCGACTATTGAATATCTAAATTCATCCATTTCTTTTGAAATTTCAATAATTAAATCTTCTAATTCTTTTTCACTTTGTTTATCTTCTTTATCTAATTCTGGAAGATTATTTATATCAATATTTTTTGTTTGTTCTATTACAAATCTAGATGCATTCCATATTTTATTAGTAAACTTAGCATAACCACGTATATCATCTTCATTTAACTTTAAATCATTTCCTGGAGTATTTCCTATAATCATTGCCATACGTAATGCATCGTTACCATATTTTTCGATTATATCTAACGGATCAATAGATTTATTTCCTAAAGATTTAGACATTTTCTTACCATCAGCTGTGCGGACCATACCATGTAAATAAACATTTTTAAATGGAATTTCATTTAACAAATACTGTGACATAAGTATCATTCGTGCAATCCAGAAGAAAAGAATATCATGACCAGTTTCAAGTACTGTAATAGGGTGATAAGTTTGTAAATCTTTTGTTTTTTCAGGCCACCCAAGAGTAGAGAATGTCCAAAGCCCCGAAGAAAACCATGTATCTAATGTGTCAGAGTCTTGTTCCCATCCAGTACCTTTTGGTGCTTCAATTCCGCAATATATTTCTTCTGAATTTTCATTCGTAATTCCTGATTCGTAATTGTTAATTGATTTTTTATACCAGACAGGTATTCTGTGCCCATACCATATTTGTCTTGAAATACACCAATCATGTAGATTTTCTATCCAATTGTAATAAACTTTTTCAAAATGATTTGGAAGGATTTTTATTTTTCCATCTCGTACAGGTTCAAGCATCAATTCTTTTAGAGATTTATTATTCCGAGAATGAATTTTCTTATTTACATCCATAAACCATTGAAGTTTTGGTAATGGTTCTATTATAGCGCCCGTTCTTTCTGCCGTAGAAACATTTTGAGTAATTTCTTCCTCTTTTTCTAATAGATTATTTTCTTTTAACCAATTTATAATGACATCTCTAGCTTCAGTCGTTTTTTTATTTAAGATTCTTTCATCACCAACAGTCATTTTTGCGAATTCATTAATGACTTGTTTGCTTTCTAGTTTATTTCTTTCTGCTATTTCTCTATCTATTTGGCTATGAGCAGGAGTCACACCTAATGCTCCAGTACCAAAATCTTTTTTCACGGAGTTATCTCCAACAATTTTAATTTCTAATTTTACTCCACAAAAATCTTCTATATTAAAAGTTTGACCAATATATTTTTGATATCTTTTATCGTCAGGGTGTACAGCCACAGCCACGTCACCTACTTTTGTTTCAGGTCGGGTAGTGGAAATATAAATAGGGAAGTCTTTGCTGTATTTAAAAGTATAAAATTTTGCCTTTCTTTCTTTATAAACTATTTCATCATCTGAAATGACTGTTTGACCTTTTGGATCCCAATTTACTATTCTGTGTCCACGATAAATAAGACCATCGTCATACATTTGTTTAAATGCTGTTTTGACTGTAATATTTCTTTTTTTATCAAGTGTAAATGCTTCACGAGACCAATCGAGTGATGCACCCATTTTTTTTGCTTGATTTACTATTGTGTCGTGTGAATCTTGAGCAAATTTTTCTACTCGTTTCAAAAATTCTTCACGACCAATATCATTTTTATGGATTCCTTCTTTTTCTAAAAGTTTTTCGACTTTTGATTGTGTAGCTATAGCAGCGTGGTCTGTACCTGGAAGCCAGAGAGTTTTCATTCCTTTCATTCGAGCATGACGAACCATTATATCTTCTATTACGAGCATAAGTGCATGCCCTGTGTGAAGATTGCCTGTTACATTTGGAGGAGGGAGAACTATTGAAAAAGCTTTTGCATCAGATTTTGTGATACCTTTTTCTACACAAACATCAGGGTTAAAAAAACCGCTTTCTTCCCAGAGCTTATAGATTTTATTTTCTGTTTCTTTGTGATTGTAGGGTTTTAGTAATCTTTCATCCATATTTAAATAATATCATAAAATAAAAGGGTTTTCTAGCTGCAAAAAAGCAGAAAATAAAAATTTAAAGAGTCGTGTTGGTTCCCTGTTCTCACGATACTCCCTAGGCGAAGGCTTAGAAATTTTTGATTTTCTGCTTTTTCTCTATTTTAATCTCAAATTACCATTAGCTTTTATACTTGAAATTTTTGGTACTTTTTTCTTGTTTTTTATAAATTGTAAATATCCAGCCATGCCTATCATTATAGAGTTGTCTCCTGTTAATTTTTTTTCTGGAAAGAGTAAAGTTACTTCTTTTTTTAATATTCTTTTCATCTCTTTTTGCAAATGTTCATTACAAGATACTCCTCCAGCGACTATGATTGTTTTTATTTTATATTTTTCTTTTGCTTTTAGTGTTTTATAGATGAGGGTTTCTACTACGGCATTTTCAAATTCTAATGCTATAGCTTGTTTTACTTTCTCGTCTTGTAATATGTTTGGGTTTTCTTTTTTAAGATTACGTATTAGATAAAGTACTGCTGTTTTTAATCCTGAAAAAGAGAAATCAAAATTTTTACTATGAAGCATGGGGCGGGGGAGAGAAAAAGAGAAACAATTTTTTATGGGTGTCTCGCAGGCTGACGAGCCGAGAGGCAGCGCTGGTGTAGCAACACCAGACAGCGACCCAGAAAGAATTGGTTTCTCATTTTCTTTACCTCTCAATTCTTCTGCTAATTTTGAAATTTCTGGTCCACCAGGATAAGGTAGGTCCATCATTCTTGCAACTTTATCATACGCTTCTCCGGCTGCGTCATCTAGTGTTTGTCCTATTATTTTGTATTCTAAAAAGTTTTTTGAAAGTACTAATTCAGTATGTCCACCAGATACGAGAAGAGACAAAAGAGGGAATTCTATTTTAGGAATTGTAAAATTACCTTTAGATTTCCCAAATACTGATACGATATGACCTTCCATATGGTTTACTGGTATAAGTGGTATATTCCATTTTTCTGCAAGTTCTTTTGCAAAAACTATTCCACTCCAAAGTGATGGTTCTAGTCCTGGACCATAAGTCACAGCTATTAAATCTATACCCGGATTTAAAGCCTGGCTTTGGGAATTTAAAAAAGCCCGGCTTTTGGAAAATTTCTTTTTGTTGAGGTTTGCTTCTTCTAAAACTTGTTCCAAAAGTATTGGTAGATTCTTGATATGTTCACGTTTTGCAAGCATAGGGAATACACCTCCGTATGAAATGTGGATAGCTATCTGTGAATTTGCAACATGAGCTAAGATCTTGAAAGAGGCATTTTTTATACACCCTTTTGTTTTCATTATTGTTATTGCTGTGTCGTCGCAAGATGTTTCTATACTTAATATTTTCATCCCGTTAGAAGTTATTTATTAATATTTTTTACTTCCCCATTAGTTAGTAAACTTCTAACGGGATTCATGTGTCTTTACTATACAAAGTTAGAACCTATTTTCAAAATCATTTAGTTTTTTAAGGTGGGCGGTACAAGATTCGAACTTGTTGCCTCGTCGACGTCAACGACGCGCTCTAGCCAAATGAGCTAACCGCCCGCTAGATGCTGATTATACAGCAAATTTCTCTAATATTTCAAGTTCTTCTTTTGTGTTTGCTCCAAGTGCTTCATGAGATTCTATTTGTATGGCCTCCACTTTTTCTTTTTCTTTTGAAGCTAAGTGTAGAAGATCTGTTAAATAATATTCATTTTGTATATTATTATTTTTTATTTTTTCTAAATTTTCCCAAAGCCATTTTGCATCAAAAACATAACTTCCAGCATTCACTTCTCTTATTAATTTTTCTTTTTCACTAGCATCTCTATATTCACAAATACCAGTGATTTCTCCATTTTTTCTTATAATTCTTCCAAAAGCAATAAATGCTTTTCTCCAGTCATTAAAATCTGATACCTCTGTAGTGGTGAATGTTATTTTAGTTTTTTCTTTTAAATGTTTTTTTAGTAAGTTTTTTAGAGTTTTAGGTGATATTAGAGGTTGGTCTCCAGATAAGACTATGATGTGTCTCGCATCCTTACATTCTTTTTTTGTACACAATACAGCATGTCCAGTGCCAAGTTGTTCTTTTTGTATTACATAAGAACAAAAATCTTTTAGTTTAGATTCTACTAGGCCTGCTTTGTGTCCTATTATTGCTATTGGTTTTTGATTGAATGCTTTTTTTATCGATTTTAAAATGTATTTTATTATTGGTTTACCATTTAGTTCTATTAAAACCTTTGGTAAATCACTCTGCATTCTTTTTCCTTTTCCAGCAGCTAAAATCAATATTTTTATATCTTTTAAATTTTCCATAAAAAGAAGCCCGAAGGCTTTGTATTGAACATATTAGCATTTTATTTAGAATTTTACGAGTTTTTTATTAAAAAATGGAAGGGCCTTTCTTCCATAAAATATGAAGAATAAATGAAGGATATTTGACAGTTTAAATAAAAATATGTTATGTTGTGTTTGGAAGTTGTCATTTTATTGAAAAAATTGGAGAAAAGATTATGGAGTTATCTATATTACGAAAAATTTCCGCCTATTTAGTTGGGATTTTTATTTTTGTAAAAATATTTTTTGATTCTTATTTTTGGAGTGTCTGGATATATTTTAAATATATTCAAAAAGATTATAAAAAATTACAAGACAGAAAAATAAAAAAATTAGAAAATATATCTAATAAATCACACATTTTTGTTTTTATATTATTTATTTTAGCAATAATATTATGGTGGAAATTCTTGGTTTATCAAGCGACACCTATTTCTTAATATTAGTGTTTAAAGCCTCGTCATTGCGACGAGGTTTTTTTAATTTTGACTAATTTATTTTAAATGGTAATGTAAAAGAAAAAAGGATAAATAATCATGATAGAAATTATTTCTATTCTAGTTTCTTTAATCTTTTTTGTTAATAAAATATTGCTTTTAATTGGTAAAAAATTGGAAAGGTTAGGATGGTTGATGGGGTCTATAGCAGCTGTTTTAGCTGTCATATACTTTTTTTTACTTGAACTTTATATTTTCACCGTCCTTGAGTTTGGATTAATTATTTTGATGGGATATGGTTTTTTTGTTAAAGAAATAAAGAATCCTACTACGGAAAAATTAATTCATCTATTTATATTAGTTGTGATGACAGTATTAGTTTTTTTTGCTTTTACTGGCATGATGACTATTTATGAATTTGTTGGTGCAGTATTAATGTTATTGGGTACATATTTTTTGACTCATAACATATATGCTTTGGGATGGTTATTATATGGAGTATCACATCTTTTTGCAGCTTATGTGACCAATCAAAAAGGTCAACAATTTTTTGCTGATTTTCAGATTGCTTCTGCTGCTGTTTCTAGTATTGGTTTTGTGTTAGCAATGAAGAGAAGAAATGATTAGAGAGATTTATGTATTTAAATCTCTCTTTTTTATTTTAATTTTGGGTGTTGGACACCCAGACAGAGTTTTAAACGCTAAAAAAGCGTACATAGTTTATGTGGTCACAAGTTACTAAAACCCCTACAGAGACCATGAGTACATTTATCAAACCTTACAGGTTCAGTACACCTTTTCATTTTCAAATAATTCAAAATAAATTTCTCATTATTAATGAAAAGCTTTTCGTTTCTCTGACTCAAGCAAAGCAGTTTGCTTGCTTAGGGTCACGCAAGAAAAAAGCCCTGCTTTTATGCAGGACTTTTTTTTCTACGCGTGATGTATCACTAACCTTTGCACGAACTTTTTTTGAACAAAATCAAAGCTAAGTGCACGCTCGATTTTCCTAATAATTTTAAACTATCTACTACGCTCTACTAATGTGGAATCTAAAAATGGACTCAAAAAGCAAAAACATAAATTTTGGGAACAAGGATTTCGCTTTTTTTTGACTCTCATTTTTTGGTGAGATTTCAAATTCTGCCCGTAGGAGAAAAATCAGAATCAAAATTAAAAACATTGTCTCGGGCAAGTTATACCATATTTATATTTCAGTGATTACGTAAAGTTAAGGGTTGCACCCTCGGCATTAGCCTCGGGCATTTCCGCTAGGGCTACGAGTGCCTAGATGCTAGGTATGGGAACGGCTCAAATACCAAGAAATGAGCCGTTCCCATACTTCTTGGGGAGAGGAAGTTTTTCTATTGGAATACAATATAAAGAAAAAACTTATGAAGTAGTGTGCTGGTGTTAAATTTTTCCGCGAAAATGTAACAGAAGAAAAAGCGGAAAATGACCCTAGTATATCAAGTTTTGTATTAACTCATTATCTATCCTCAAATACACCAAAAAATTATATTGACGTTATTGTTGTAAAAGGAGAGGTCGTTAAGTTGACCAGACGTTCTACGTTTATAGCTGATGATTTTTATCCAACCGAAATTATTTGGGTAAAAAAATAACACAAAAGCCCGCCATTTGAAGTCCATCTTCATTGGTGGGCTTCTTTTTTTATATAAACGAGTTCTGAAATTCCATCATTGGAAATAGTTCAAAAATCTTAAAAAACTCAATATCTCTTTTAATTTGAACCCTGTTGAGAGTTCTGAACACGTCTACCTGAGATAGGATTTTTAATTTTACAAAGTTCAAGCTTATCAGAAAAGCAAGAGTTATTATAATATTTACATTTTCATGTATATTTTATATAATAGACGTATGTCTTTAGAAAATAAATTATCTCAATTATCTAGTAAAATTAGAGAAAATAAGGAAAAAGAAAGTAAAAAACTCCAAGAAGAAAAACTTGAGCCGATTCGTTTTAAGGTAAAAGAAATTGAAAAAGTAAAGTCTCAACTTGAATTGATTCTTGGTTCTTTGAAGTTAAAATCTGGGAAAGATTCTGGTATGGGTATGAGAGAATATTCCACTAAAACAGAAAATAATTTTAAAAAAGAAAATACTCAACTGGATAGTTTGATAAATAAAAATCAAGAAGCACTAAAAACTATTGGAGTTGAAAATAAGGATCAACTTTTAGAAAATTCTGATTTTACTAACGATGAAGAAATAATTAATTATAAAAAATCTAAGACACAAAAAGAAAATCTAGAATTATCAGATTTGGCTCTAAAAGATAGATTATTATCATTTGGAATAAATATTGATGAAAATTTCTCATATGATTCAGCCGAAAAAGTATTAAATAAAAAAATAGAACAAATAGAAAATGAACTTGCTTTAGAAAAAGCAAAAATACCAGAAGGAAAGCAAGAATTGAAAGAGGAATTAATTCAATATTTAGAGAAAAAAATACCAAGTTTTTCTTTCTCTAAAGCAAAAAATTTTGATCATTATAATAATAAAAATTATGTTTTAAATTTAGGTGGTTATAATAATATTGAATTTAGTGAAAGTAGAATATTAAGATTTAATACTCCTGGCTCTTTTTCTATGGGAGAATGGCAAAAACTCGAAGAAAAGTACCCGTATGATGTTATAAGAGAAGCGATGAAAGAAATATTTGAAAAAAAAGTTGCTAATGCTTCATATTCGTTTGATATATCTGGGTCATATGATCGCGAGACAAAAGAAATGAAAGAATATAAAGATATGATAAAATCAAAATTTTTACCTATTGCAGAAAACATGTTAAATGTTCGATTTAGGAATGATGAACTTAGATACAAAGCAAAAATACAAGGGTTAGGCAATGTTAGTAATATAACATATATTGAGAGAATTATTCAAAAAATAGAATCCGATAAAGACGAAGCCAAGAAAACACTTAGTGGAATTATACAAATTGAAAATGAATTACCAAACGAAGAAGTTGTCTTAAGTGGAGTATATCTAGAAGTTACCTCTGCTTTAAAAGAATATAACAAATTTGTAAAAGAAACTGAAGAAAAAGAAAAAAGACTAAAAGAAGTAATATCTGAAATAGAAAAACTTGAAATGAATAAGCCAAAACTTTTTGGAAAAGAAAAATGGAATGATAATTTAAATACCTTAAAAAAAGAAAGAGAAGAACTGGAAAAAAGAACAGATAAAAAGTGGTATCAAGAAGAGAATAATAAATTATATAAAAAAGCTTATTTTTACATTCCTACTAAGGAATATTCAAGTGTTGAAAAAATTGTAAAAGAACAACCCAAAATTCAGGCTAATTCTAAGGAGATTTTTAATGATTTAAAAATTAAATTAAATGAAATAGCAAATAAAGAAGTACCAGAATCTGCCTTGAATCTATATAAAGAGTTTAGTGATTTAATAGAGAAAAAGTAAAATTATTTTAATAATTTACTATTTGAAATTCCAATGGCTTTAGTAATCTTTTCAATATTTTGAAGAAAAATGAGCTTTTAAAACAAAAAGTGTCTCTCGCAGAGAAAATGAGTTCCACCCGAACAGATATAAAGAATTGGGTCGAACCCTTGCGGGAATGGATTTTAGATATTAAAAAAGCCACGCAATTGGTTTCAAGTGATAATTTTTTTGAAATTTGTGATTATTTCAAAAAAATTGGAACGAACTCGCAATTGCGTGACAAATCCGTCTCAGTCTCATTTTGCCCACCCACCGAATTCACTTGCGCCCGCAGGGCGGATTTTAATTTTTCATCACCATCAACGCCCTTGGCGTCCCACGATTTTTCGCTCACCCCCAACCAAGTTTCTTTTTGTGACCCTACAGAGAATCGAACTCTGATTACCGCCTTGAAAAGGCGATGTCCTGACCGTTAGACGATAGGGCCAAATAAATCAATTACGAATCATAAATTGAAATATAAAAAAGTATAACATTTTTTGAAAAAACTGCAAAAAATGTTAGATTACAGTATAGAGAGACGTGGGTATTAAATATGAACTGCTTCATATTTAATCTGATTCTGCTTTTGCAGAAA
>Ga0051984_10000919_pt1 | contig 11888 bp, 10 predicted proteins | sample CryGey02umfilter_2_FD_56240 | JGI IMG/M metagenome (GOLD analysis project Ga0051984, IMG submission 56240) | Groundwater microbial communities from aquifer in Utah, USA - Crystal Geyser 4/10/14 0.2 um filter | ecosystem: Environmental > Aquatic > Deep subsurface > Groundwater | place: USA: Utah...
ACACGTCGCCAAGGAGATCGGCGCCCTGGCCAAGCCCGACGAGATTCGCTTTGCCGACAACCTGCCCAAAACCCGCTCCGGCAAGATCATGCGCCGCCTGTTGCGCGATATTGCGGCGGGAAGGGAGATCACCACCGATACCTCGACCTTGGAGGATCAGAAGATCTTGGAGCAGTTGCGGGGGGAGGAGTGAACGGGGGGTGTTGATTGGAAGTAAGACAGATTGGAAGTAAGACAAAAAAGGGGGGCCGATTGGCCCCCTTTTTTATTGATGCGGCGCTGCAACGTCAGGAGGCGTTGTACTGCCAACCGTTACCCGCAGTCCATTCGGTAAAACCGGGGATTTTCCCACCCTCACTGCGCTCGTTGACCTCCAGGTCGACGATGGTGGGGGAGGCGTCGGGAAGCCGTTGGGCGGTTTCGGGGGTTGAGGAGGTGGCATGGGTGGAACGCTCCTGAAGGGGGGACGATGGGGCAGCGCCCCACGGGATGGGTGTGCCGCACACTTCTACCCCCCCCATTCAGCGATGTCAGGCACGGTTTCAACCCTTTATCCCTCTCCCCCTTGCTGCCCCCCTACCCGGCGAGGGTCTTCCCCTCCCCCTTACGCCTCGGCGTACCATGCCGACCCCATTTGGGAGGCGCTGATTGAAAACCGCAGTTCCGACCTCCTCGACGCCAACCCCTACCGTTACGGACCGGTTCAAGGCGATGGTCCGTTGGTGAACAAGGCTCACCGCACCCGGTAGTGACTGTCTTCAATCACCCGGCAAAAATGGGCGAACAGCTCCGGGTCGTGTTTTCCCCCCTGCTCGACCGCCATGATGCCCATGATGGTCTCGTGCGCCTGCTGGGGTTGATAGACGCGTGTCGTCGCCATGGCGTCGTAGCTGTCGGCGATGCCTAAAATCCGGGCCGCCATGGGAATCTCGTCGGCCATCAAACCGTCGGGGTAACCGCCGCCATCAAAATGCTCGTGGTGGTGGCGAATCACCTTGCCCACCGCCTCCACCCCTTCGAGCCCGGTCGCGAGCAAGATCTGCTCGCCACGAACGCTGTGACTCTTCATCAACGCCCATTCCTCATCCTCCAAGCGGCCCGCCTTGAGCAACACCCGGTCGGGAATGCCGATCTTGCCGATGTCGTGGAACGAGGCGGCGATGCGCAGCAGCAGCATGTCGGCAGTGGGGATTGCGGCGCTACGTCCCAGCTCCAGCGCCAATTCCACCACCCGGTCGCAGTGCAGCCGGGTATAGGGATCGCGCTGTTTGAGCGCTTCGGCCAAGCCATGGGTGTATTGGTGCAGGATCTCGAAAGCCTCTTTCACTGCGTGCTCCTTCATCACGGTGCATCCGGATTACACCGGGGCATCGGCCATGGCCCTTTTGATCCAACCGAAGAAAAAGGTCCGGTTGTTGGGGCTGTTTTCGCTGATTTGGATGTAACGGTCGATTTTGTTCAAGGCGAACAGGGCCAAAAAGGTGCGGGGATCGGTGCCGTTGATCGCCGCCACGCTGTTGGGGCCGATCGCCCCATCCACCGCCGCACCCGCCGCCTTTTGTGCCAACCGGGCGCTGGTGCCGACGCCGGCATTGACCGCAAAGTCGAAGATCGAGGCGGCGACCTGCTGGTCGGCGATGGCGTCGCCGCGCACCCGATCCCAAAACTCCCCCTTATAGAAGGCGGCGATCTGCTCCTGCAACAGGGCGTTGCCATCGAGGCCGCCGGGAAAGCCGGGGGCCGACTTGGCTTGGTCGATCAACCCCCATCCGCCCCACGTGGGGAAATTCTTGCGGGAAATCCCCCGGCAGGTCTCGCCCCCCGCATCGTGCGGGTCGTCCACATAGCCACCCTCGTTGCCCAGTGTGGCTGCCAATGCCTGCGCAAACTCGGCCATCGCCCCCTCCTCCTGATGATCTCGCCCCCATGGACTGCCTGCGAATGAAACTCATTGGGACATAAAAGCACAGGAGCATCAAGAATCGGCCTGCCAGCGCATCCTCTCCGCCCTGCGGAACACCCCACTGTGGCCGGTTTTAGGGAAACGCCGAATAAAAGGCCTCCTGCCTTTTTTCAGCCGCGTTGCGCAAAAAACCCGAAGTCGATGCCTTGAGGCTGCGGGTTTTTGCTGCGCTGTCATTTCGGTCACTTGCGGCCGGGGTGCGCACGTTTCCGGCTCTTGCCGGGCATCTTTGCCGGTTTTTAGTGATGCCCTTGCGCTTGCGCCCCCGGTTCATGAGCTTGCTTACCATAATCTTGGCGAGCATGATCCCGCCCCATGAAATCCACCCCTGACCTCTCGCGCTCCCTCGGTTTTTTGCTGGCCGACGCCACCCGCCTGTTCCGCAAACGGTTTGACCAACGGGCCCAAGCGCTGGGGATGACGCGTGCCCAATGGCAGGTGATCGTCCATCTCTACCGCTGCGAAGGGATCACCCAAAAGGCGCTGTCCGAGCTGTTGGAGATCGAGCCGATCACCCTGGCCCGCCACATCGACCGGTTGGAGGGGGCCGGCTGGGTCGAGCGCCGTCCCCACCCTGGCGACCGGCGGGCCAACCTGCTCTTTCTCACCGACAAGGTCGCCCCCATCTTCGCCCAGATGCAATCGGTCGCCGCCGAAGTCCGGGCCGAGGTCACCGCGGGAATGTCCCCCGAACAGATCGAAACGTTGCTCGACACCCTGACCCTGATGAAGAACAACCTCCAGCGCGTGCAACCCACCCCCTGCTGCGTTGCCGACGAGCAAGGATCCTCCAAGCCATGAGCGCCCCCAAGCCGGAGCCACCCCACCCGACGCAGCGATCCCCCCGCAAAAAAAGGGGCTGCGCCGCGTTTTGATGCTCGGAGTGCCGCTGCTGCTCGCCCTGTTCGGCGCCCGCCTCTACTTCGAGGCGATGAGCACCATTACCACCGACGATGCCTACCTCAAGGCGGACCGGGTCTTCGTCTCGACCGACATCGACGGTCGGGTCGACGCGGTTTTGGTGGGGGAGCACGACCGGGTCGAGCAGGGGCAGTTGCTGCTGACCTTGAGCGAAACCTCGCTGCGCATTGCGGTGCGCGAGGCTCAGGCTCGACTGAATTCGGTGCGCGACACGGTGACCGCCCTTAAAGCCTACTACCACCGCATCGAGGCCGACCTGGAGCGGGCCCGGGCCGATCTGGCCTTCTTCGAACGGGAGTTCGAGCGGCGCAAACCTCTGGCCAGCAGCCAGGCTTTGGCCGCCTCGTCGCTTGACGAGGCGCGTCACAACGTGGACGGAGCCAAATCTAAGGTTTCGGCTTTGCAGCAGGATTTGGCCCGCATCCGCGCCCAGATGGGGATCGTCCCCGATCAAGCGGTTGAAAACAGCCCGCTGTATCGGCAGGCCCAGGCGACGCTCGACCACGCCATGCTGAACCTGAGCCACGCCAAGATCTTCGCCCCCATGAGCGGCGAGGTTGGTCCCCTCCCGGTGCAACCGGGGGGATATGTCAAAACCGGGGAGCGCCTCTTCGCTCTGGTGTCGCCCCAGCACTATGTTGAGGCCAACCTGAAAGAGACTCAGCTGGAGCGGCTGAAGATCGGCCAAGAGGCGCAGATCGAAATCGACGCCTACCCCAGCCACATCTGGAGGGCCAAGGTCGCCAGCGTCAGCCCCGCCACCGGTGCCGAGTTCTCATTGCTCCCCTCGCAAAACGCCAGCGGCAACTGGGTCAAGGTGGTGCAGCGGGTGCCGGTTCGCCTGGAGCTTGAGGCTAACCCCAACGCCCCCACGCTGCGGGCCGGTCTGAGCGTCAACGTGACCATCCATACCGACGCGCCATGAACGCAGCCGCCGTCGAGCGGATGGGTGAAAAGCAGCATCGTGGCCTGATTGCGGCGGCAGTGATGCTGGCGACCATCCTGGTCATCCTCGACACCACCATTGTCAACGTGGCGCTGCCCCACATGATGGGGACGTTGTCGGCCACCCAGGATCAGATCGCCTGGGTGCTGACTTCGTACATCGTCGCCTCGGCGGTGATGATCCCCCCCACCGGCTGGATGGCGATGAAGATCGGGCGCAAGCGGCTCTTTCTCATCGCCGTGGCGCTGTTCACCCTGGCCTCGGTCGCCTGCGGTTTGGCCACCAACCTGCCCGAAATCGTCCTCTTCCGCATTATTCAGGGGATCGCCGGGGCGCCTTTGGTGCCGCTGTCGCAGGCGATCCTCTTCGACACCTACCCCAAAGAAAAACATGGCCAAGCGATGGCGATGTTCGGGGTCGGGGTGATGGTGGGGCCGATTCTGGGGCCGACCCTGGGGGGGTACATCACCGAGTGGCTCGAATGGCAGTGGGTCTTTTTCATCAACCTCCCCTTTGGATTGCTGGCGCTGTTCCTCATCGCCACTTTCGTCCCCGAAACCCCCAAGGGGGATCGCCCCTTCGACCGCTTCGGCTTTTTAACCTTGAGCCTGGGGATCGCCAGCCTGCAGCTGATGCTCGACCGGGGGCAGGGGCACGACTGGCTGAGCTCCAACGAGATTTTGACCGAGGCGATTTTAGCGGGGATGGGTTTTTATCTGTTTGCCGTCCACTCAATGACGACCCGGAACCCGTTCATTTCCCCGGTGCTGTTCTCCGACCGCAACTTCCTGACCGGGATGACCTTCATGTTCATCATGGGGGTGGTGTTGCTGGCGACCATGGCCCTGCTCCCCCCCTACCTGATGAACCTGATGCACTACCCGGTGGTGGATACGGGGCTGGTGATGGTGCCGCGGGGGCTGGGCTCGATGTTCTCGATGGCGCTGGTAGGCCGTTTGGTCGGCAAATACGACCCGCGCATCTTGATCGCCATCGGCTTTGGCTTCGTCTCGGAGTCGCTGTGGGAGATGTCGTATTTCAACCTTGAGATCGGCATGGGGCCGCTCATCTGGACCGGGGTGGTGCAGGGTTTGGGGCTGGGATTCATCTTCGTGCCGCTGCAAACCATCGCCTTCGCCACCCTGCCGCCACCGCTGCGGACCGAAGCGGCGGGGCTGTTCAACCTGATTCGGAACATCGGATCGAGCATCGGGATTTCGATCATCATGGTGGTCTTCAGTCGTAGCGTGCAGATCAACCACGCCGAGCTCGGCGCCTTCGTCACCCCCTTCAACCCCCTGGCCCAAGCCCCCCTGCTCCCCCCCCCGTGGGGCATCGATTCCCCCGCGGGGCTGGCGATGATCGACCTAGAGATCAACCGTCAGGCTGCGATGATCGGCTACACCAACGACTTTCTGCTGATGGGGGTGCTGACGGTGGCGGTGATGCCGCTGCTGCTGTTGATGAAGAGACCGGAGGGGGTGGGGGCAAGACGCCCTTAACACATCGACATCGGGGCGCGGAAGGAACTCCATCGCCCCTGGCCCTTCGCTCTTGGTGCAGATAAATTCAAACTTGTATTAATTCGAATTCGTATTAATCTAGTCCCCTCTTTATTCACCTGAAAGGAGGCGGGTATGACCCTTTGCTTAGGCAACATCGCCACCGGCGAAGACTTCTTCGACCGGGAGGCCGAGCTGGACGACCTCTGGTCGGCACTCCAGAAAAACCATGTCGCCCTGACCGGACCACGCCGCCTGGGCAAATCGTCGATCCTCAAGCGGATGACGGAGCAGGCGACCGACCATGGCCTGCTGGCCGGATATGTCGATCTGCAAGGGATCGACCGGGTCGCCCGCCTCATCGACCGGCTCGACCGGGCTTTTCCCGAGGCTTCGATCCAACGGCATCTTGCCGACTGGCGCGACCAGGCCACCACCTGGGTTCAACGCCACATCCACAAAGTCGGGGTTGCGGGGGTATCTCTCGAACTCAATCCCAACGCCGCCACCCCCTGGCAATCCGCCGCCAACCGCGTTCAACACCGTCTCGCCCCCCAACCGCTGCTGATCCTCATCGACGAATTCACCGTCTTTCTCGACAGACTCATCACACACGATCTCCACGAGGCAGCGCTGACGCTGGGCTGGTTGCGCTCCTGGCGGCAGCAGTCGGGGCTCGCTTGCCGCTTTGTCTTCACCGGCTCCATCGGGCTGGCTGAACTGCTCGAACGTCACCGCCTGACCACCTTAATGAACGACTGCTACGACTATGTTTTGCAGCCCTTCACCCGCCGCTCGGCCCTGGCTATGGCGGCGACTTTTTCGAGCCGCGAGGGATGGCAAGCCACAACCGCCACCCTCGACCACCTCTGCGACCGCACCGGCTGGCTTTCCCCCTACTACCTAAACCTGCTGCTCGACGAGGCGATGAAAGCCGGTCTGCGCCGTCTCGACCACAAGGGGGTATTGAATTCCGACGACATCGAGCTTGGTTACGGCGAGCTGGCCGGCAAACGCTCCTGTTTCGTGCACTGGTACCAGCGCCTGCTCGATCTGCCGCAACCCCGCCGCGACTTCGTCTTGGCGGTGCTGCGCTACGCCGCCAACAGCGATGCCGGGGTGACCCGCCCCCAACTGGGGGCCCGTCTGGGCCGTCTCGAAGCCGATCCCGACCGGCGCGAAACTCGGCTGGAGGAGACCCTGATCTACCTTGAAGAACAGGGCTATCTCGGTCAAAACGGGGGGCGATATGCCTTTCTTTCGTTTTTGCTGCGCGACTACTGGAAGGCCAACCATGGCTGACGCCCCCCTCAACGCCGCCCTTAAATACAACCCCCACCTTTGGGGCGACGACGAATTGCGGGCGATCTTCGTCGCCCGCGGGCGCGAACTCCAAGAGCTGACCGAGGCGCTGCAAGACACCCCCCCCACCAAGGTGCCGCAACACCGGCTCGTCGTCGGGCCGCGCGGCATGGGCAAATCGACCCTATTGCAACGCTTGGCGCTGGCGGTGCGCGACGATCCCAACCTGAGCGCCCACTGGCTCCCCCTCATCTTCCCCGAGGAGCAATACACGGTGCGGGGACTCGACGACCTGTGGCGCAACACCCTCGACGCCCTGGCCGACGCCCTGGAACGTGAAGGGGGCGCGGCGGACGAGCTTGCCCTGTTCGACGCCCAAATCGCGGCGCTCGCCCCTCTGGAATCCGAACAGCGCGAGGAGCTGGCGCTGGCCATGTTGACCGACTGGATCGGCTCGCACCGGCGGGGGTTGCTGCTGCTGATCGACAGCAGCGACCTGCTGCTGGGCAACCTGGCGGCGGGGGAAAAAAGCGGCAAAAAGGACGGCTCGGCCACCGTGCTCTGGCGGCTGCGCAACACCCTGTCGCACCAACCGGGGCTGTTCTGGATCGGCGCCAGCTACGAACACCTGGAGCTCCACGCCCAGTACCAGCATGCCTTCCACGACTTTTTCCACCCCCTCGAACTGCGTTCGTTGAACGCTGAGGAGATGCGCGCCGCGATCCTGGCCCTGGCCCGCAGCTTCGGGGCGGGGCGGGGATGGGTCGGCGCCGAGGCCGAGGCCGAGATGCGCCGCACCCTGGACGACAAGCCGGAGCGGCTCCAGTCGCTGCGCATCCTCTCGGGCGGCAACCCCCGCACCACAACCATGCTGTACGAGATGTTCGCCGCTGGAGGGGAAGACGACGTGCAGGCCGACCTGCACCGCCTGCTCGACCTAATGACCCCCCTCTACAAGGCCCGAATGGAGGCGCTGTCCGAACAACCGCGCAAACTGCTGGCCCACCTGATGGAGCACTGGGATCCGGTCGGAGTAAAAGAGCTGGCCGCGTCCTCCCACATCCCCCCCACCACCATCACCCCGCAACTGGCCCGCCTCGAAAAGGAGGGTTTGATCGAGAAAGCCCAACTTGCCTCTAAGGCGGGCAAACGCTTCGGTTACCAGGTGGCGGAGCGGTTTTTCAACATCTGGTACCTGATGCGCCACGGCTCGCGCCGGGTGCGGCAACGTCTGGGCTGGCTGATCGCCTTCATGCGGTTGTGGTACGGCAAGCAAGAGCTGACCGACCTCGCCGCCCTGCTCGCCCGCCGCCATGCGGCGGGGGAGCTCGATTCCCAGGCGCAGCTGGAATATTCGTTGGCGGTCGCCTCGGCCTTGGGGGGGGAAGAGGGGTTGGGGCTGGAGTGGCGCGTTTTTGCCACCGCCCGGCAGCGGCTGGAAAAGATATTGCCCGACCTTTTTGACTTGGCCGGGCAGGACCGCCATTTCGTCGATGCCGACGATTACTTGCGGCGACTGGAGGCACTAAAAACCAAGCTGCGGCAATGCCCCCACCCGCAAAACGAGGAGGAGATGGAGCGGTGGGTCGAGGGGGTGGCGGGATGTATTGGGTTGTCGCTGGAAGACAAGGAGGCGATTGCAGAAAGAACAGCCGGAGCCCCCCCTGAAGAGATGGCATCACCGACGATCCATGAAGCCCAAACAACACCCTATGCCTCACCGGATCCCTCTTTCGAGACCAAGATTTCTGTCTGCTCAGTACCTGATGAAGGCACCACGGGGGTTTCCAGGTCGCACTACCAGGCCATTCTCGAAAACGTCGAGGAGGACTGGATGTGGACATCCCCTGATCCCTTCTCGAAAAAACGGCGCAACGGCATGCCAACCGTGCAAAAAGCTGTTTTTCAAGGGAATTTCTTTCCAGATCTTCCCAATAGTCAAACTGCATTTATGCAAATGGAACATTGCTTCGGCAACGACCCCGATGCCTATTTAGTCGCCTTAGACTGCTTTCGTACCAATAGAATTTTTGGCGAAAGAACATCCCACCCATCCCAACAACCCTGGAAAGAAAAAGCTATCCGCAAAGCAATTTCTCTCAACCCAGATGATGTATACCTATGGACAGAGCTAGGTGTTTGTTTGGTACGTGGGCAGGAGGCGGAAGAAGCATTCAAGAAAGCTTTTTCGCTCGATAAAAGCAACGGATACCTCTTATTGAGGCTGGCCGACCTCCAAGCCCTGTCCGGTAAAAAACAAGAGGCTACTCAAAATTATAGGGGTTGGTTGAATATTCCCGGCTCCAATCCAGATGACCCATCCGAAGCGATCAATTTGGTTAAAATTCATCTGTGGCTTGGCAATCGGGATTTTGCCACTCGATCCTTGGAGTCTCTGGTACAGACGTGCATGACGAGACAAAGGACCTCGTTTTTCCAAGAAAATCTGTCGCTGCACTGCCATGGCTTTGGCCTTGGCCCTGCCCTCGCCGACCTCATGACCGAAAGCCCCCACGCCGATTTCCTGCAACCCTTCATTCTGGCGTTGCGGGCGGCAGCAAGTGGGCAACCCCCGGTGGGGGCGGCGCCCGAGGTTTTGGCGCTTGCCGAAGAGGTTTTGAAGAGGCTGCACCGCTGAGGGTTTTGGCGGGCGAGTCCAACCAGGTCGATGTGACTGCCAAAACCAACCCTCACCCCTTCATCCCCCTCCACGCCGTCATCGCCCTCACCCGCGCCGCCCAGTGCTCCACGATGGGGGCTGGGTAATCCTCCCCCAACACCACCCCCGCCTGCCGCAACACCGTTTCGGGCGCCTCCCACGGGGCATGGATCCACTGCGTCGGAAGCTCGCGCAATTCCGGCAGCCAGCGCTTCAGGTAGACCCCCCCGGCATCGAAGCGGCGCGACTGAGTCACCGGGTTGAAGATACGAAAGAAGGGTTGCGATTCGCTCCCGGTCCCGGCCACCCACTGCCAATTCAAGACGTTGCTGGGCAGGTCGGCATCCACCAGGGTCTGGGCGAACCAGTTCATTCCCTCGCGCCAGTCGATCAGTAGGTGTTTGACCAAAAACGAGGCGGTCACCATCCGCACCCGGTTGTGCATCCAGCCGCTGGACCAGGCTTCGCGCATTCCAGCATCGACCAGGGGGTAGCCGGTGGCGCCGCGTCGCCAGGCGTCCAAACCCTCGGGATCGTGCCGCCAGGGGAAGCGATGAAGACGGGGATCCTGAGATTGCCCCAGCGCGTGAGGGAAGTGGTACAGCCAGTACTGCCCGAACGCCCTCCACCCCAGCTCGCTGCGAAACCGCTCACCCCCCTCCCCGGCGATCCCCCGCAAGTCCCACCACAACTGCCTCAGGGTGATCTCGCCGAAATGCAGGTGGGGCGACAGGTGCGAGGTCGCCTGCTCGCCGGGGTGATCCCGCCACTGGGCATACCCCTCGATCCGCTCGGCCAAAAACCGCCGCCACAATTGATGCGCCCCCGCCTCCCCCGGCTGCCACTGCGCCGCCAACCCCGAGGCCCAAAAGGGGGACTCTCCCAATCCCACCTGCACCGCCGTCTCAGATTCGGGCCACTGCTGGGGAGCCGGAATCGTTTCGGGAATCGGCAACGGCGCCACCGCCGGGTCGGCTTCTTGCCGCCAGCGCTTGAAGAAGGGGGCAAAACGTCGGTAGGGATCGCCCCCTTGGGTGTGGATCTGCTGGGCGTCAACCAAACCGTCGTAGGGAAAGCAGCGGGCCTCGACCCCCAGCGAGGCGCATTGCGCCAGCCAGCGACCATCCCGCTCCCGGCCCGGAGGATCAAATCCCCCATTCCAATAGAGCGCCTTGGCCTTGGTTGCAGCAATCACCGAACGTAGCGCCTCCCCCTCGGGGCCACGGCGCACGATCAAGCGTGACCCCCGCGCCCGCAGCGACTCATCCAAACGCAGAAGCGACTGCCCCAACCACCACAGGCTCGCCCCCTCGGGGGCAAAGGGGGCCTCCTCTTCGGGGGACCACACATAGAGCGGAACCACCGGCACGCCGCCCGCCAGCGCCTCGCTCAAGGCGGGGTTGTCGCCCAAGCGCAGGTCGTAACCGAATCCAACAACGATGGGGGGAATAGGCATGATCGCTCCTCACTGCTCGGACCCCGTTCGACGCCACCTTGAGAACGATGTTCAACCCGATCAATCCCCTTTGTCGGGTCATTGGTTTTTATGAATCCCCAAGGGGTTAGCCCTTCCTAAACTGGCGGGCGGGGCGATGGATGCACTGCACTTATCCACCACAAACCGCGACAACCACAAAACAAACAAGAGGAGGGGAAGATGTTGCGACGTATGACCATGCTGGTACTGGCTGTGATGGCCCTGCCCTGGGCGGCCCAGGCCGGGGATGAGCTGTCCCCCTATTTGGCGCTGGGCAACTTAAGCGCCCCCATCGAACAGGCTGCCGACCAGGTCGCCGCCGCAGCGCAGGGGGCAGGGCTGACCGTGGTGGGGCGGTACCACCCCGGTGGCGACGCCGCGCTTGAGGTCGTGGTGGTCACCGCCCCCGCCTGGCAACAGGTTGCCAAAAACGATCCCCTGCGCGGTTTTGCAGCCGTGCTGAAGGTGGGCCTCAAGGCGCAGGGTGAAAAAATCGCCGTCTCGGCCCTGAACCCCGAATACCTGATGCGGGCCTACCTACAAGAGGATTTCGCCGCCCAAAGCCAGGCAGTCGCTAAACCAGGGCAGGCGTTGGTTCACGCCTTGAGCGATTTAACCGGCGCCGGAGCCCAACCCTTTGGCGGCGCGGTCGACAATGACGATCTGGCCGATTACCACTACATGTTCGCCATGCCCTACTTCGAAGATGTGGTCGATCTGGCCACCTTCCCCAGTCTGCGTCAGGGGATCGAGACGGTGCGCCGCAATCTGGCCGCCGGATCGGGCAAAACCCAAACGGTCTTCGAGGTGGCTCTCCCCGACGGAGGGGCCCTCTTCGGGGTTGGGCTGCTTGATCCCGAGGCGGGGGAGTCCCACTTCCTGCCGATCATCGGCAGCGACCATGTCGCCGCCATGCCCTACGACCTGTTGGTCACCCAATACAAGGGCAAGGCGCGGGCGCTGATGCTGCATGGCCTGTGAGCGGACGGCAAGTTTAGGAACAAACCCGGAAGAAGGCGGAAGAGGCAGGAAGAGCCCGGAAACATTGGGCTTCGTTGGGGTTGAAGGTGGAGGTAGGTGGTTGCGAACAAAACGTCAAAAACCCAAAAAAAAAAAAA
>Ga0051984_10000921_pt1 | contig 11882 bp, 14 predicted proteins | sample CryGey02umfilter_2_FD_56240 | JGI IMG/M metagenome (GOLD analysis project Ga0051984, IMG submission 56240) | Groundwater microbial communities from aquifer in Utah, USA - Crystal Geyser 4/10/14 0.2 um filter | ecosystem: Environmental > Aquatic > Deep subsurface > Groundwater | place: USA: Utah...
AGCCGCTCCGTCGAGAGAAATTCGTCGACTTCGCCAAATAGGGGATTTTTTCACAGCTTCCCGTGGGCGATGCTCGAAGTTTTGTGCTTTTTGAATCGTTTTCTGATCAAAACTCCCTCCTCAGAGTAGGCCACTTGGGTCGGCTTCTAGGGGCTAATCGTCCCTGGAGCGGATAGGTTCTCCCGATATACTGGGTATAGGTCACCCTGTAACCGTCGGAATTGGCCGGCGGGCATCCACCGATAGACCTTAAGCTATCGTCACCAGGGAAGGCGTCGGCTCGTAGAGCCGATACGTTTCTCTGCGACGCGCTTGAACGACGATGATATCCGCTCTCTTCAGAAGATTGCAGAATCGAATCGAAAACTTCTTACTGAATTCTGTGGGGAGTCAGAGGACGCTTGTCGCTCAGTTTGACATTACGAACGCCTGCAACTTGAGGTGCGTCCATTGCTACCACCCGCACCACTCAAACCGGGACGGAATTGGCCTGCCGGAGTGGAAGAAAATCATTGAAGAGTACTCCGGATTGATGGGGAAACTCCGGCTCGCTCCGTCCTTCGTCTTGTGCGGCGGGGAGCCGCTTCTAAGCCCGTTCTTGATTCCGATCTTGGACGAGTTGAGTGGCCGCTGGTCCGACGCCCGGATCGCGATCACGACCAATGGGACTCCTCTCGACCGCGCGATGGTGCGGAGGCTGTCCCGGTACAATACGGCGTTTCAGATTTCTCTCGATGGCCCTGACGCGATCCGCCACGATGCGGTCCGAGGCAGCGGCGCTTTCGATGCGGCGATGTCGGGGCTGGCTGCGCTGCAGGAGGCGGGACGAAACGCCCGATTTCTGGCAGTCCTTTCGGAAAGATCATCGCATTGGATTGCTGACTTCTTTGCCGAAGCCGGCAAGCGCCGTGCGGAAGCAATGAATTTCGTTCGCTTTATTTCGCAAGGGGTTGGTCGCGGTTATCGTGAACAGGGGAGGGACCGGCCCTTGGGTCCAGTCGAACTGCAGGAAGCGATGACGCGAGTGGCCCGCCTTTCCCGCGAATCAGGCATTCATACGAATACGAATCAACCGCTTTACGCCTTGGTCGATCCCGCGCTCGGAGCTCACGGTCAAATGGGCTTTCAGGGAGTGATTGTAGACTATCGTGGCAGGCTCAAGGTTTCGAGTCGCACGGATTTCTTCCTGGGAAATATTCTCGAAGAGGGGCTCGAAAATCTATTTTTAAATCATCCGATTATGAAATCTCTCCGATCGGCAAGGATCGAAGGGTGTCATGGTTGTGTATACTATTCTCGTTGCGGTGGCGATCGGAATTCTTCCTTCGCGGAGTTTGGAAGTTTCCTGAAGAAAGATCCCGGGTGTTGGATTTGACCCGTAGCGATGGAGTGGAAACAATGGGTAAGTGCAGGAAATTGATCCTTCTGATTTTAACAATCGTTCCATTGGCGTCGGTGTCGTTTGCCGCTCAGGCAGGAATGATCGATCGGCCCGTCGCGGGTGGCGACGGGGATACTGGCGACGGCGGCTCTTCGCCGAGCTATCTTTAAGCGATAAGTCGCCTCCCCTTCTATACCCGGATGAAGGGCCGCGCAGCGGTTCTCTTTGTTTTCTCGGCCGTTCTATTCGGAATCTTCCGATCCTATCAGCGCGGCATGCCTCTAAAAGTATTATCGGTTGGAATCACTGAAGATTGGGGAGCTTTGCACCCCGCGCTGCAGCATTCGGCCTACGGCGACGCCGTCCTTCTCAATCAGTTCGAGCCCTTGGTTCGCATGAGCCGGAACGGGGTCATCGAACCACTTGCCGCTTCGTCGTGGGAAATTTCTGAGGACCAAAAGACGTTTCGGTTCCAGATCGATTCCAAGCGGCGCTTCTCCGACGGAACTCCTCTGGCTGCGGCTGATTTTAAGAAGTCATGGGAGGAAGGGCTTCGGCTCAATCCGATTTCGGCCAACAAGTCAGGTATGGATATTCTCTCCAGCGTTGCCGGATTTTTGGAAAGGGGAAAGAGCGGCGAAATTTCGGGAATCCGGACGCCTGCGCGCGACATTCTGGAGGTCGAGTTTTCGAAGCCGATGCGCCGAATTTTGGAGTATTTGCGCGGTGTCCGGTATGCGGCGTTTCGTCAATCCGAAGGGAAGTTGTCCGGTACGGGCGCCTTCATAATCGAAGAGGCGGACTTCGGAATTAAGATGATCCCCAACGCTTACTTCCAGGGAGAAGGCGCTTCCACCCTGCCGGTTGTAATGCGCCGGGTTCCCTCTGAGGATGTCGCCGAAAGCCTGCGCTCCGGTTCGGTCGACGGAGTGCTGTATGCATCGACGAAGGATATTCCGGATTGTGATTCAGATGGGGAGTCGACGATCCGCTGCGCCTTCGGCCAGGAATCCGCTCACGGCATGGTCGCTTTAAACGGCCTTCCGGGGCGTGTTTTTGCGGATGAAAACAATCGGATCGCAGCGCAATTTATCATCTTGTCAGAATTGGCGAAAGCGGTTCCGGACGCGCTCCAAACAAACCATTTTTCGGTCGATCCCCAGGCTTTCCTGAAATTTCAGGCGGGTCGACTAGAGGAAGATCAGGCGGTGGAGTTGGTCGGCATGGGAGAATCGCATGTGAACCGGTTGCGTGAGGTTTCCAAGAAGTCGCCTCTTAAGGTCGTCGGGAGCCGCGACTGCCTGTGGCTCATCGCTTTGCTTCGCGAAGCCGGTATTGTCGTTTCCGAGGATTCGGGGAAAATAGAATTTAACGACGCGCTTGCGATCATCTACAAGACGCATGATGCCGACATGCTGCTCGGGCGATTCTCTGTCGGAAATGGCGACCCGGACAGCCTCTACCACATACTGGGACGCGACGGGGCAATCAGAAGCCCGATGATGGCGAGGGCGCGCGTTGAGGAACTTATGGAGGAGGGTAGGAGCATCTTGGAGGCGGATAGGCTGGATCCGCATTATAGGAAGGTCTCTCGGGCTTTGCTGCAATCCGTTCCGTTCGTTCATCTTGGATACAGTTTCGAGACCATCGCCTACAATTTCGCCCGGGTGAGTGTCTCCGATAGTTTCGAAAGTCGAAACAGCAACCGCGTCACGATCTTCGAACCGCGGTGATTAAGCTGCGAAGGTGGGTCGACGGAAACGTGCGTCGCCCTCTGGCGGCGGCGGCGATCGTCGTTGTCGTACTCCAGGTGGCTAGCGCCTCCGTCTTGCTCGTCCGCGACCGCGACGCACACGATAGAGCCATCGAGCAGGTTGTCGAGGCCGCGCGATTCGGAATTCAGCAGCACAACAGGCCCCTCATTGATTCGGCACTGTCGTCCGCGCTACACTCGGGCCGTTTTGCGTTCATCGGCTTGTGCGGCCGGAAAGGCGCGGAGCTCGTTTTTCCGCCGCGAAGAGGAGACCCCTGCGCGGCTGAGCGGTCGTCGCCCTGGAGCGTCGTCGAACGGCGAAAACTCGCAGTAACTACCGACCATGCCCTGGTGTATGGGGTTCATCGATACCGGTTCTGGTTGCCGACGGCGGGGTTGGTTGCGATGAATTTCGGATTTCTGCTGGTCGCTGCCCGGATTTTGATTCGGGCCGGACGCCGTTTTTCATTGGAAGTTCTTGATCCTCTCACGCTGGGAATTCATTCCGATATTCCGCTTGCTATCACGGAATTGGAAGAGTTGCGGATGCGCAACCGCGAATACTTGGCAATGAGCCAAAGGCAGGCGGTCGCATCGGCGATGATGGAAATTAGCACACAGGTGGCTCATGATATCCGCTCTCCGTTGGCGGCTCTGAAAGCTGCGATATCCGGTCAGAATCCCGATGGAGAGTCACGGGGGGGGCTCATTGGCGCGGCGATTGAAAGGATCGCGTCTATCGCCGAAGACCTTTTGGCGCGTTCACGAGATGGCGTTGAGAATGCGGCGGCGCTTCCTGCGCGAGTTGAGGAAAGGACGTCGTGCGTCGTTCCGGATTGCGTGGAGGGATTGTTGGCGGAAAAGAGGATTGGCCTCGGGAATGGAACGCGAATCGACTTAGAGTGGGCCCGGGGAGCGCATGACAGCGACCTCGTCGTACGAGTCGGACCGGCGGTTATGAAGAGGGTGTTTTCGAATATCATCCAAAACGCGATCGAGGCGCTGGACGGGCGGGGAACCATGTCGATTCGAGGGTATCTGGAAGGTGCCATGGTCGTCTTGGAGTTTTCTGATACCGGCAAGGGAATTTCTCCCGATTTGTTGGGCCGAATAGCTGAAAAGGGAGTGACGCTCGGGAAAGAAGGCGGGAACGGCTTAGGTTTGTACCATGCGCGTCGGTGGAGCGAGTCCGAGGGGGGGGAGTTGACGATTCGCTCTCAACCGGGCGAAGGGACGACGATCGTTTTGAAAATCCCGCAAGAATCCGCTTTAAAGCGGTCGATCGGTGAAGACGCAAAAGGCGACTCCTGTTTGACGGTTTTGGTCGACGACGACGCGCTTGTGCGCATGGCGTGGAAGACAGCGGCAAAGCGAGCGGGCGCGGAGTTTCGCGCATTCGGAACCCCCGAGGCGTTCTTCGCCGGCGAGGTTCCGACCGACGCGGAGGTATGCGTCGATTGGCAGATTTCCAAGGGAGAGACCGCCGAAGCGTTTGTTTGGAAGCTGGCCGCGCGGGGCTATGCGAACGTCCGGATTACGACCGGGCACGAGGCGAGAGAACTTCCTGCGCTTCCCGTGAAAACCGTCGTTGGCAAAGAGCCGCCCTGGGGCTAAGTCCTTTCCGGCCTGATATGCGACCGCACCGGAGTTCATCGTCCGGTTTCAAGACGCGGTGACAGTCGCCTCAGTCGGTCAGGATCGACCCTTCCGCAAATCGCGCCCGGGCGGCGCCGGCCTCCCGCAGAACCGGGACTTCGGACCGCTCCTTCTTGAGGACGTAATGGGCCCTCGCGTCGGGAGCGCTCCCCATCCCTTCGATCGCGGAGACGAAATCTCCGCTGAGGTCCATCGGATCGGCGAACTGCACGAGCACGCGCATGACGTCGCGGTGGGAGAGGCCGCTGCGGCTCTCGTGGCTGAAGGTCTTCGCGAATTTTTCGGCCCGCAGAACCGGATCCGTTTCGGCGGACGCCTCGGCGATGTCCCGCACCAGGCCGGCCGCTTCTACGCTCATTTTCCGCATCCAGGAGGCGGAGTCCGAGTCCATCTGGAGCTCCTCGATCGCCTTTCCCTCATCGTATTCCAGGCGCCCCCTTCACGAGTCGCCCGTTGGCGGCGAGCCAGGCCGCCAATCCGCGGTCCCCGGGGGACGCGGCTCGGGCGAAGGCCTTGAGCACTTCCTCGGATCCAGCCGAGAGGGCGTCGGCCACGGCTTTGCGGTTCATGACCAAGGTGAACGACAGCCAGCCTTTGCGGTCGGCCGATTCCGAATTGGGGGCGTCGACGCTCCCGATTTCTACGGAGGGGGCCGCCGGCAGGAAGTCCCGCACCGGTATCGCCATCCCCGCCTTGGGGCCTTCGGGTCGGGCCGCTCCGGTGAGACGGAGGATGGAATTCGCGTCCTCGACGGCGTCTTCGACCGCCGACCGAGGAAGCCTCAGCATGCCGCGGTTGTTGACGTAAACCGCGATCGGCGCCTCGGCGGGCTTGCCGTTCGGGCGGTGGGTGATCGCGTCGAGGCTGCGGGATTCGAGGTCCTTGACCAAGGCCCCGAGGAAGGGCGCGTTGAAGTACTGGGCGTTCGGCGAGCGGGAGGCGTTGAAGAAGTAGTACTCGCCCTGCTCCCCGGTATAGCGCGTGACGTGGTCGCGGCCCAGCGAGTCCGAACGGTAATAACGGAAGAGCAGCGGAACGTTCAGTCCGAAGGATTCGGAGAGCGCTCCGTATTCGGAGAGCGCGGCGTAGTCGGGCTCCCCTAAAATGAGCGTGTTGTCGTTTTGAAACTCGTCGTAGGCGGCGCGCGTTTCCTCCGCGGAGGTTTTCGAGGTGGAGAGCCGCCGCGCGAGTTTGAACAGCACCTGGAGATTCCCTTTGACCGCCTCGGCCTGGGCGGGATCGGTGGGGTCGATCGTGTACTCCAGAATCACCCGCTTGCCGTCGGATTTCGCGCGTCCCCAGCTCAACGACGCGGAGACGTACTTGCGCAATTGGCGATTGGTCTGGGATTTGACGAACTTCATGAGAAATCCCTCTCCGGCGGTCGTACGATGGTGTCAGGGCGTCACTTTGTCACTTTTGCATCGCTGACACTGATAGCGAAAGTGACAAAGTGACGCCCTGACACTCTGAGACACTCTGACTGATGGGGCGTCGCTCAGGCCATCTTCCGGGCGTAGAGCGAACCTCCCCTTGACGACTAACACTATGTGTGATATAATTCCTAGTGTTACTACAGCGCAATGATCCGAACCTTTGTTGAAATGACGGAATTCCGAAAGCGCGCCGACTCGATCGATGTCGATTTAGCTAGACAAATACAGAACTCCTTGCTTAAGCGTATTGACGGTGGCGATGTTATTCGTGGAACCGGGGGAATTCGAAAGCAACGATTTGCGGATGCGGGAAGAAACAAAGGGAAAAGAGGGGGGCTAAGATTTCTGTACCTAGATTTCCCTCATGTGGAAAAGACGTATTTGCTCTATCTGTATGGAAAGAGTGAGAAAGACGACATTTCGCAAGATGAAAAGAAGCAACTCCGTTCACTCGTTGATGTGCTTAAGAGGGAGGCTCGATAGTTATGGCTAAGACGAAAATGGGGCAGGCCCTTATCCGGGGGCTCAAGGAAGCGATCGCCTACGAAAAGGGCGAGAAGAAGCTGCGTGCCGCGAAGATCGAAATTCCTGAACCTGCGCGCGAATGGAAGAAGAGGGAGATCGTCCAGCTGCGCAAGGAATGTTTGAAAGTGAGTCAGCCTGTCTTCGCGACCTGCCTAGGGGTCACTGTTTCTGCGGTGAGGGCTTGGGAGCAAGGACAAAAGTCTCCTGGTGGATCGGCGCGTCGTCTTCTCGAAGTGGTGGAGTTGGATCCCGAAGTCTTTCAAAAGCTCGCTCATGCGCGAATGACTTGAGCTCGACTGCTTTGCTGACTTTGATCGCTGATCATTCTTAAAGGTCGTGCCGCGCTTCCTTTAAAGAGCGCATCAGGCTGCGGTAAAAGGACTCCACAAAACGGCGTCAGGCCGTCACTTTGTCCCTTTCGGGAAGTCGTCGGTCAAGAGTCGCAAAGTCACGCCCCGGCGTGCCCTTGACAAAACGTACGCTTTCCGGTACGTTTTGGTCAGAGGCTCAAAATGACCACCTTAACCGCCAGTATGGCCCGCGCGAAGCTGTACCAGCTGCTCGACCAGACGGCCGCCTCGCACGAGCCCGTCCAGATCACCGGAAAACGCTCCAACGCGATTTTGATTTCAGAGGACGATTGGCGGTCGATCCAGGAAACGCTGCATCTCCTTTCCATCCCCGGCATGCGCGAGTCCGTCCGCGCGGGCCTTAAGACGCCGATAAAGAAGTTGTCGAAGAAACTCCCCTGGTGAGTTGGGAACTGCGATTCACCAAGCAGGCCCAGAAGGACGCTAAAAAGTTGGCGGCTTCCGGTCTGAAAGCGAAGGCCGAGGTTCTGTTGGAGATACTGCGGAAAGACCCTCTGCGGAATCCTCCGCCGTTTGAGAATCTCGTCGGAGATTTGTCAGGCGCGTATTCCCGCAGAATCAACATCCAGCATAGATTGGTCTATCAGATTCTAAACAAGGCCAAAATCGTCAAAGTAATCAGACTGTGGACGCATTACGAATAGTCGATGACGATGCAAAAGTGACAAAGTGACACCCTGGCACTCTGATTCGCTTAAAGGCCCCGCCACGCTTCCTTTAAAGAGCGCATCAGACCCCGGTAGAAGGCCTCGAGGGGGATCGGGCGGCAGGCGATCGACGCCAGAGAGGCGGCGTCCGGCAAAGACCGGGGGACGGCGTTGTTGACGTTGACTCCAACGCCGATCGCCACCCAGTCCAGCGAACTTCTGCCGCCGGAGGCTTCGATGAGAATCCCGGCGACCTTGCGCCAGCGGCCGTCCGCGCATAGCCCGAGGACGTCGTTGGGTTCCTTCACTTTCGTCTTTATCCCCGCGAGCGCGCCGACGGTTTTCGTCATGAGCCGTCCGGTATTGAGGCTGAAGCGGGCGAGATCGGGGGGACTCATGCGCGGGCGGAGCAAGACGGTGAAATAGAGTCCTCCGGGGCCGGAGGAAAAGCGGCGGTCCATGCGGCCTCGCCCGGCGCTTTGCCGGTCCGCGCGAACGACGGTCCAGGCCGGCGCTCCCGCTTGCGCGAGCACGCGGGAGCGCGTCTGCGTCGACGGGATCGATTTGAAGCGGTGGATCCTCTTCATTCAAGCTTCATCGAAATGTCCACCGCCGGTGCGGAATGCGTCAGCCGGCCCACCGAGATCCGGTCGGGGCCGAGCCGGGCGAGCGCCGCGACCGACGCCAGCGCGACGCCGCCGGAAATTTCGATTTCGGTTCGGGGGTTCGCGCGGCGGATTTTGGCGATCTGCCGGCGCAGCGCCGCCGGGTGCATGTTGTCGAGCATGATCAGGTCGGCTCCGAGCGCGAGCGCAAGTTCGACCTCGGCGGCGTTCGCCGCCTCGATTTCGATCTTGATCCGGGGTTTCCTGCGGCGGAAGGCCCGAACGCGTTCTTCAAGGTTTTCGCGGGCGGCCAGGTGATTGTCCTTGAGCATGACCATGTCGTGAAGTCCCATGCGGTGGTTTTTCCCGCCGCCGATGCGGACCGCGTATTTCGCCAGGGTGCGCCAACCGGGGAGCGTTTTTCGCGTGTCGTAGATCGACGCGCGCGTGCCCCGGGTTCTCTCGGCGAACGCCCGGGTGAGCGTCGCGATGCCGGAGAGGTGTTGGAGGAAGTTGAGGGCCGTTCGCTCCGCGCTCAGGATGGCGCGGCCTCCTGAAATTTCGGCGAGCGGAGTCCCTTTCGAAAAGGCGCCGCCTTCTTTCACGAGCCATGAAACGCGGGAACCGGGGGCCGCCCGGCGAAAGACCTCATCGACGAGGTCGCGGCCGCAGAGAACGCCGTTTTGCTTGGCGAGCAGCCGCGCCCGAAGCCGCGCGGACGGGGAGACGAAATGCAAAGTGGACAGATCTCCGTCGCGGCCGAGATCCTCGGCCAGCGCCTCGCGGACCTGTTTGCGGATCGAAGGGTCAATCTTCACGCGCTTTTCTCCTTTTTTCGAGCCGTCGCCGGGCGGCGCGCACGGGCGCGCTGGGTTTGCGGGATTTCCAGCGGGAAGTCCGGGGTTTAGCGGGACCGGTTTTGAGGCCCGTCATTTCGCGCAGTTCGAGCAATTGGTCGCGCAGCAGCGCGGCGAGTTCGAAATCGAGATTGTCGGCGGCTTCCGTCATCTGTCTTTCGAGCGTCTCCATGAGGCGGGGGATGTTCTTTTTCGACAGCGGCGTCGTGCGGGCGGCGTCGTGCAGCAGGCGCAATCCCTCTCGCTTCGCGTCGCTTTGAAACTCGGCGAGGTCCGAAATCGCTTTGACCACCGTGCGGGGCGTGATGCCGTGTTTTTCGTTGTAGGCGGTCTGCTTCACGCGGCGACGCTCCATTTCCCCGAGCGCGCGGGACATCGACCCCGTGGTCTTGTCGCCGTAGAGCACGACCTCGCCGCCCACGTTTCTCGCCGCGCGACCGGCGATCTGGATCAAGGTGGTTTCCGAGCGCAGGAAGCCCTCGTTGTCGGCGTCCAGGATCGCGACGAGGGACACTTCGGGGAGATCGAGTCCTTCGCGCAGCAGGTTGATCCCGACCAGGACGTCGAAGGCGCCTTTTCGCAGGTCTTGGAGAATCTCCACGCGCGTGATCGTGTCGATGTCCGAGTGCAGATAGCGCACTTTCATCCCCTTCGTCGTCAGGAAGTCGCAAAGGTCTTCGGCCGTTCGTTTGGTCAAAGTCAGAACCAAGGCTCTTTCCTTTTTCTTCACGCGGGCTGAGATGCGTTCGAGCAGGTCGGTGATCTGTCCCTCGGTCGGCCGGACGATCACGGGGGGATCGACCAATCCCGTCGGGCGGATCACCTGCTCCACGATCAACCCGCCGCTTTGCTGGAGCTCGTAGGGCCCCGGCGTGGCGGACACGTAGATGGTTTGCGGGGAGACGGCGCGGAATTCGTCGAACTTCATCGGCCGGTTGTCGAGGGCCGACGGCAGGCGGAATCCGAAATCCACCAAGGTTTGCTTGCGGGAGCGGTCTCCCTCGTACATCCCCCGAACCTGAGGAACGCTGACATGCGATTCATCGATGATGAGAAGGAAGTCATCGGGAAAGTAGTCGAACAGGCAGGACGGGCGCGCTCCGGGCGGGCGTCCCGTCAGATGCCGGGAATAATTCTCCACGCCCGAACAGAATCCGAGTTCGCGCAGCATCTCCATGTCGTAGCGCGTGCGCTGTTCGAGGCGTTGGGCTTCCAGGGCTTTTCCTTTCTTTTTCAGGATCGCGACGGTCTCTCGGAGTTCGGTCTCGATGGTTTCCAGGGCGCGTTCCAGTTCGGGGGGTTTGGTGACGAAGTGCTTCGCGGGAAAGATCAGGGCCCGCTCCAATTCCGCCGTCTTCTCACCGCTCAGCGGTTCGAACGCGTGGACGGAGTGAACGCCCTCGTCCCCGAGCGTGATCCGGATCGCCGTCTCTTCGTAGGCGGGGAAGACGTCGACGATCGATCCCTTGACGCGAAACCGTCCGGGAGCGAATTCAACCTCGTTGCGCTCGTAGTGGCTTGCGACGAGACCCTCAAGCAGTTCACGGCGTCCGAGGCGCTTTCCGCGCTCGATTTCCAAACAATACGCCTTGTAGTTCTCCGGAGATCCGATGTTGTAGATGCACGAGACGGAGGCGACGACGATAACGTCGCGGCGCGAGAGAAGGGAACTCGTCGCCTTCAGTCTCAAGCGGTCGATGTGCTCGTTGATGGACGCGTCTTTTTCAATGTAGGTGTCGGTGGACGGAACATACGCCTCGGGTTGATAGTAGTCGTAGTACGAGATGAAATACTCCACCGCGTTCTTCGGAAACAGCGCCTTGTACTCCGCGTACAATTGGGCGGCGAGAACCTTGTTGGGCGCGAGGATCAAGGCGGGACGATCCAGCGTTTCCAGCGCCTTGCCGACCGTAAAGGTTTTCCCGCTGCCGGTGACGCCCAAAAGGACCTGATGACGCCGCCCTTCGCGGATTCCCGCGACGAGCGCTTCTATGGCCCGCGGCTGATCTCCGGCCGGGGTGAAATCGGAGACGAGTTCAAAGGAGGACATCGCCTTAGTAGTATACAAAAACCTTTATTTTGCTGATGAAAGCGTGTTCGGGTGTTCTATAATAGGGGCCTAAAGGCCTAATTCATAGTGGGTCCTGCGAGCCCTTCGTGGGCCCCCGATCGGCCCTCGCCGCACGCAAATGCGGGGGTTAAAATGGAGCTGTAGGAGAATCAGATGCTGTATTTTCGATTCATAATCTGCCTGGCCGCCGGTCTTTTCGGTTTGGCCCTCTTGATGAGTACGGTGATGGAATCCGTTCTCGTCGACTGGGATATGGCCTCGGACCTGCGGGCGTTCATCGACCGGCTTTCCTCCCGAAACAAGCGTCGGTATGTGCTGATCGGGGACGGTCATGGTCAGATCCGCATCGGCCAGGCCCCGGTGACCCATCCCGCCAGAAGGGCGATGGAAAAGGAATTTCTGGCTTCGTCCGGACTCGCGGGGCTGCAGATTCCGGTTCCCCCTCCGGCGGGGCCGCCTCTGAAGCGTATCGATATTTTCGCTCCGAACGCCTGATAAGAAACCATTATAAAATAAGGATAAACTAATAGGCCCTAGGGCCTATTTTGTTGTGGGTCCCCTGAGTGAAATCGGGCCCCCC
>Ga0051984_10000949_pt1 | contig 11683 bp, 6 predicted proteins | sample CryGey02umfilter_2_FD_56240 | JGI IMG/M metagenome (GOLD analysis project Ga0051984, IMG submission 56240) | Groundwater microbial communities from aquifer in Utah, USA - Crystal Geyser 4/10/14 0.2 um filter | ecosystem: Environmental > Aquatic > Deep subsurface > Groundwater | place: USA: Utah...
ATACACAATTGGTCAGCAGGGTTTGTACAACCGCTAGATGTCGCACCGGCAGCAGAACAGACGACAAGAAGCACAGTATCCGAAGTGGTATCTATATCCGCATCGCTAGCTGTTGCGGTAAATGTAATAGTTCCTCCTGGGTCTGCACTAGTCGAACTCATAACCGTAAAGGAAGGTGCATGATTGACATTAAACGGTGACCCCGAGGCACCAGTCCCCTGAGACGAGGAAGAGCATGTGCTACCTGAGACTGAATCGCAGACAAAGGCATACCACGCTTCGCTTTCGGCATCGCCTGATAGCGCAGTATACGAACAAGATGCTTCTACGGTTGATGCCGTCGCGGAAGAAACACACCAAGAACCGCCATCACAGGTAGGCGCGCTTGTTCCATTTGGTGTTATTGCATTCGTTTTACAGATAGCCAAGTGGTATGAATCATTGTTCGAGTCTGATGCAGTCGCCTTAAATGTCACTTGATTTCCAACATTGGTTGGAGTTGTAGCATCTGAAGTTGGATCTTCGATAGGGCCGGCCGTTATACTCGGTGCGGTATTAGCGACCGTAACCTGGGTAGTTACGGAATCAGCAACGACTGAATACGAAATCGCTCCAACGACAAACAGTAGCACCAAAGCTGGAAGTCGTTCTAATAGCCAACTAATACGTTTCATTGGTACAATAATATGGGAAAAAGCAAAACAATTCAATAGGAAAAAGCCAAGTTCTAGAAACCTCGCCTCACCCCTTTGCACAGGTTAACCTATGCAAGTGGTGTATAATACTAGATGGAATTAACAATTAAGCAAGCAGCAGAGTATTTAAGCATAAGTATCGACACTTTACGAAGATGGGAAAAGGCTGGAAGAATAACGCCCAAACGAGTGGGTTCAAGAAACGACCGGAAGTACAGTGTCAAAGAACTTGACAACATCCTTGCTGAAACCAAACATATAATTCAAATCCCAACTACAAAAATCCGTTCGCTTTGCTCTGCTTACCAGACTGCGGTAACTAAGTTTCTTAAAGAACTGGTCGAAACCCCAAGCATTAACGGGGGAAATGACGAAAAGAATGTTGCAGATCTGATTCTTTATAAAGCGCAACAACTTGAACTACCCTCCTTCTTGATCTGGAAAGATAAGAAAAGGCCAAATGTTTTTGTTGGCAACAGCTTCACTGAACAAGAATCGTTCCTCTTTGTGGCGCATCTGGATACAGTTCCAACGGGTGCTCTGGAAAAGTGGACTTCGCCACCTTTTAAGCCCACAATAATGGGGGGTAAAATGTACGGGCGAGGAACAGCAGATTGTAAAGCTGGCATTGCCCTGTCACTTTACTCACTTAAAATTCTCAAAGAATTAGGTTACCTTGAATTGGCAAAGTTTGTCGGCGGGTCGGATGAAGAAGCAGGAGCACAATCTGATATTGGGCTCCCCTACGTTATCAAAAAAGGATTGCGTGCAGCAGCTGCAATATACACATATCCAGGATATTCAACTATATCACTTGGGCACCGCGGGCTTATTCGACAGATAGTTACCTGTCACGGGGAACAAATTCACACAGGACTAAGTGAATGGTCAAATAAAACAAAAGGGAAAAATGCCATCGAAGGCCTGATAGCTTTTGCGAACGAAATTGGGAAAATACCCCTCAACGAGGTGCACGAAAAGTTTGGCACACTCAAGTCTACACAAACGATTACCATGTTTAATGGCGGCATTGGAGAAAGTATTGTGCCCGATAAAGCGACGTTACTGCTTGACACCCGACTGCTCCCATCACTTAACCATGAGCAGTACATCGAAAGAATTGCAAAGATTGCTACTTCGCTGGAGAAACAATATGGATATCGTTACGAAATAACCGTTAAAAACAACGGGAAAGCATCTCTAATTAGCGAGAAGGAACCAATTGTGAAGATACTAAGCGCCTTAGCACAAGAAGTTTTTGCGGTTAAGCCTCAACTTCGCGGTCGCGGACCGTTTAACGAAAGTGGATTATTGAACAATCAAGGTATTCCAACCGTAGGCGGTTTTGGCGTTAGGGGTGAAAATGTCCACGGAATCGATGAGTATGTCGAGCTGGAGGATATACCAAAGGTGCTTGAAACGTATGTCAGAGCTGCAATCGAATTGCACAATTGGCAGTGCAAGAAGAAACGTAAATCTGTATTATAATATTCTATGATTGCAACGTTATTTGGAGGTGGCCTTTCTGGGCAAGTAGACACCCTTTTAACTTTAATTCTTGATGAGATACGGTATTCCGGTTGTAAACAGGTGTTATTGATTCCTTTTGCGCGATTAGACTACACCAAGGAGCCGGAATGGCACACAAATTGGTATCATGAATACTTCGATTTAAAAGCGCCAGAAATCGAATTCCTGGACGCACGAAGAAATGACGACTTAGCAAAAGCATCAAATTCACTAATCTACCTGTCCGGAGGCATCGAGAAAGAACTCTTGTTAAATTCAATAACTGGCAATACAAAACTAAAGAAATTAGTTTATTCAGCACCGTATATCGTTGCTGAATCCGGAGGAGCAATGGCTTTAGGGCAATATTCACGTAAAACCATAGCAGGCGCGGGTTTCGTGCCAGGACTTGGGATTCTAGCAGATACCATTATTGAGCCTCACTTTATCGAGAAGAATCGCCACGACCAATTAGTGCGTGAAATGAATGAACTCGACCTGACTTTTGGTATCGGTGTTGACTCGAATTCCGGAATACGTATCGACACATCCAAACCATACGGGAAAGCGACGCTGTTAGGAAACAAGAAGGTTGAGATACTTACCGTGTCAAAGTAGTTAAATATTTGCACTCGCTTTTCTTCGAGAAGTTTACGCACGCGTAAATTCCTTTCCGAAAATCTTTTTGTATGATGACATTAGGCTATCCTTATTTTCTGAGTGTTCGTGGAAGATCTTCTCGAAGTGAAGGTCAAAAGACTCCAGCCCCATATCCGCTCTTCTTATGTCAAGATTTTTGGGATCAACTATGTCATAAATTTCATATCCGTTTCCTCTGTTAACCAAGTATTGGCCATATACTTGTGGAATCTTTCGTTGCACATTCATTGCATCCACCCAGTTTGTTAAACGCTTTCCATCAATATTCGCTTTATCTTCTTTATACAACTGCATAGCCATCGCAAGAAATTTTACAGAATTATCAAAGTCCCGCGAATGTTGCGCTATCAAAATTGCTGCTAGCGCTGCCTTTTCACCCACCTTTGGTATAATTGGCCAAGACAGCTCCTCGACAATGTGATTTAACTCAACCATGTTTTGCTTATCAATTTCTCCCTGCAATTTCCAGATTTCTCTCCCCATTTCCCATTTTTCTCGATACTTTTGGTCTAACTTATAAAGCTTTAATAATTTGCTTCTCGCTTCCTTGTTAGTCATACTCCTCAATTTTACATCAATAGTCGTAAAAAAACACCGATCAAGTCGGATATTCCATAAATTTCTTAACAATTGAAAGGAAAGGTGAGATTAGGACCTAGAAATCGTTAAATCTCTAGGTCGCTATATCTCTAATTCACTGATAATTGAATAGGTTTGTGACCAAACAAAAAGATTTCGTCCAATTAGTACGCCTTGGCTCAACACATTGCTATGCTTACACCGAGCGCCTATCAACCTGGTCATCTCCCAGGGGACTTTCGAGACCTCTCTGCAAATTGCTTTGCAGAAAAGAAACAACAAAGAATAATCTTGAAGTCGGTTTCGCACTTAGATGCTTTCAGTGCTTCTCCGTTGGAAACGTAGCTACCCTGCGATGCTCCGGGTGGAACAGCAGGTACACCAGAGGTTTCCTCACCCCGATCCTTGCGTACTGGGGGCAAACCTTCTCATTCTTTGGACGAACACACAGGATAGAGACCGACCTGTCTCACGACGGTCTGAACCCAGCTCACGTGCCGCTTTAAGGGGTGAACTCCCCCACCCTTGGGGCCTTCTTCAGTCCCAGGACGCGACGAGCCGACATCGAGGTGCCGAACCTGGTCGTCGCTGTGGACGCTCGGACCAGACTAGCCTGTTATCCCCGGAGTAAGTATTATCCCATAAGCTCTGGCGATACCATAATCAACCAGAGGATCACTTGAACCCGCTTTCGCGACTGCTCGATCCGCCGATCTTGCAGTAAAGCTTGCTTCTGCTCATGCACTCTACAGAGGATTTCCATACCTCCTGAGCAAACCTTTGTGCACCTGCGTTACTTTTTAGCAGGTAACCGCCCCAGTCAAACTTCCCGCCATGCACTGTCCTGATAAGAGCTCTACAATAAATTGTCGATCCTTAGAATCCAGTTAGAAGCACGGCACCAAGTAAGTGGTATTACACTGTCGACTCCCCCTCAGCCAAAACCAAGAGTTCAACGTCTCCCACCTATTCTCTGTGCCCAGAACCATGCGTCAATGCAAAGTTAAAGTAAACCTTCCGGGGTCTTTTTGTCCATGTGTGTTTAGGCCGCATCTTCACAGCCACTTCAATTTCGCCGGTTTCCAGATTAAGACAGAGTTCAAGTCGTTACACCTTTCATGCAGGTCACTAATTATGTGACAAGGGGTTACGCTACCTTAGGACCGTCAGAGTTACAGCCGCCATTCACCAGGGCTTATGTCAGAGGCTCACCCTTGCGGGATCACCCCCTTCTTTAACCTACTGGCATTGGGCAGGTGTCAGCACCTATACTTCCTCTTGCGAGTTTGCAGGCACTTGTGTTTTAGGTAAACAGTCGCCCGAACCTATTCTTTGCAGCCTAGATCAGTAGACGTATTACTACGTCCGTGCTAGGCCCCTCTTATCCCGAAGTTACGAGGTCAATTTGCCGAATTCCTTAATCTGGAGTGGACCGTACCTCTTGGTACATTTATACCAGTCTGCCTGTGTCAGTTTGCGGTACGGGTGCATGTATTTTACAACGCTGAGAAGTTTTTCCTGGCCTCTGAATCCTCCGACTTACTCTGTCCTAAAACAAAGCTTGGCGTCACAACTCGTGTAAGCGGTCTGACGGATTTTCCTATCAAACCTGACTTGTTGCTTGCACCCCCACCTATGGGGGCTTAGAGTACTCCAACTGCGTCACTCCTTCGCTAAATACATACAGAACAGGAATATTAACCTGTTGTACATCGGTAATTCTCACATTATATGAGAGTTTCCTTAGTTCCGCCTAACCCAACATCGACTGCCGTAGTGTTGGAAACCTTAGACTTCCGAGGGACAGGGTTTTCACCTGTCTTTCGCTACTCATGCCTAGATCCTCACTACTGTCTGCTCCACCATGCCTTTCGACAAGGCTTCAACGCTTAATTACGACTTACTTTCGTAGTCGCCATAGACAGTACGCTCCTCTACCGCGCGGTGTGAATAAATTCACATCGCACCCTAACCTTCGGTACTGAACTTAGCCCCGATCATTGTTGGCGCAGAATCTCTCGACCAGTGAGCTGTTACGCACTCTTTAAAGGATAGCTGCTTCTAAGCTAACCTCCTGGCTGTTTGAGAAATTTCACGTCCTTCTCTTGCACTTAGTTCAAATTTAGGGACCTTAGATGTAGGTCTGGGATGTTCCCCAACTCGCCCAACGGGGCTTACCTCCGTGGACTCACTGCCAGGGTGAAAGGTGTGGTATTTGGAGTTTTTCTGGATACAAAGATTGCTCCCTGCACCCAAAAAGTACTCTACCCCCACACGTACATACCTGACGCTTGCCGGACAGCAATCTCGAGGAGAACCAGCTATCACCGAGCTCGATTGGCTTATTACCACTTATCCACAAGTCCTCTCATAGCTTTTCAACGCTAACGAGTTCGGCCCTTCCTCTAGTTTTACCTAGAGTTCAGCCTGCTCATGGATAGATCGCCCGGTTTCGGGTCTAATACTGCTAACTTAACACCCTTTCAGATTCGGTTTCCCTTCGGCTCCCCGACTTCAATCGGTTAACCTTGCTAGCAACATTAATTCCTAGGCTCATTCTTCAATAGGCACGCCGTCACCATATTAATGGCTCCGACTGCTTGTAGGCACAGAGTTTCAGAAACTTTTCATCCCCCTACCTGGGGTACTTTTCACCTTTCGCTCACGCTACTCTTCACTATCGGTTACAATACGTATTTAGTCTTGGGAAATGGGCCTCCCGGCTTCACACAGGGCTTCTCGGACCCCGTGATACTTTGGTATGTATCGAATTTCCTAGTCAAGCGTTCGAATACGGGACTTTCACCCTATATTGTGCGCCTTTCCATACGCTTCTTCTTGCTCAACTGATCAGTCTGTCTCCTCTTGGGAAAACAATGACACAACCACAACACTGTGTCTGGCACGAGCCAAGACCTGCGACTGAACGGAACGATTCTCTCGCAACGCGAGATTACCGCACGTTCAATCTTACACCAGACCAGTTTAGACTATTTCCGCTTTCGCTCGCCGCTACTTACGGAATCTCCAATCTTTACTAAGTAAAGACCGCTTCCTTACGGAAGGTTGATTTCTTTTCCTGCGCTTACTGAGATGTTTCACTTCAGCGCGTTCCCTCCCAACCTTGCGGTTAGGTCTCTCCGTAGAGAGGGGTTACCCCATTCGGACATCTCGGATTAATATCGCTTTTCGGCAGCTCATCCGAGCTTTTCGCAGCCCTACACGTCCTTCATCGGCATATTGTACCAAGGCATTCACTCTGCGCCCGTAATTTTCTTTTTGTACGGTCACAAAACCTAATTCAATTATCAATGAACTACCTCCGAATTAACTACTAGCTACTAGCTATTAGTTAAAAGTTGGTATCAGTAAAAAAACTGGGAATCTTCCACATTGGAAAACTCCGTAATTTCTTCACTTCTCTGCATTACGACAGTCGTACGCAGATTCTATTCGAACCTCCGCTGCCTTTCAGCGATCAACCTAGGGTCGAATACAATGCCTACTTCTGCTTGCAGAAGCCGCGCGCTAGCGCGGGATGCTTGTATCAAGGCATTTTATCAAACTTTCGAGGTGTATGCAATATTTTGGCGCCGTTTATATTGGCAACCATTGCTATTTAACTATTAGCTAGTAGCTAGTAGTTGTATGTTGTTTTGTGGTCACTTTCATCCCATTTCTTTCCTCTCGGGCCTTCCTATTTTCCTGACTACTAGTTATTCGCTAATAGTTAGTTTTTAGTTGGACCTGAGGGGATTCGAACCCCTGACAACTCGCATGCAAAGCGAGTGCTCTACCAACTGAGCTACAGGCCCGAGTCCCTAGAAATGGGCATGCTTGGGGTCGAACCAAGGACCACTGCATTATCAGTACAGTGCTCTACCACTGAGCTACATGCCCCTTAACAATCCTGGTGTGGCGAGAAAACCGCTCATCTCCTAAAAGGAGGTAATTTCGCCGCAGATTCCCCTACGGCGACCTTGTTACGACTTAACCCCCATTACTGATCTTACCCTAAACCCTTAAAATAAATTCTAAAAATCTTTAGGTAATCCCAATTTTGGGAGTTTGACGGGCGGTGTGTGCAAGACCCGAGAACGTATTCACCGCAGCATGGCTGATCTGCGATTACTAGCTATTCCGGCTTCATGCAGGCGAGTTTCAGCCTGCAATCTGAACTAGGGTTGGGTTTATGAGATTAGCATCACCTCGCGGTGTAGCAACTCGCTGTCCCAACCATTGTAGCGTGTGTGTAGCCCAAGGTATAAGGGCCATGACGACCAGACTTCAACCCCCCCTTCCTCCGTGTTTTACCACAGCGGTCTCCTAAGACACTTGTAACATAGGATAGGGGTTTCGCTCGTTACCCGACTTAACGGTACACCTCACGGCACGAGCTGACGACGGCCATGCAGCACCTGTACTGCACCTTCGAAAGCTTCCTCTATTTCTAGTGGAATGCAACAGTATGTCAAACCTTGGTAAGATTATACGATTACCGTCGGATTAAACCACGCGCTCCACAGCTTGTGCGGGTCCCCGCCAATTCCTTTGAGTTTCAACCTTGCGGCCGTACTACCCAGGCGGTCTGTTTAACGTGTTAACTTCGACACTGAATTGTCATAAGAGCTCCCGAAGGAACAAAAATGCTTAATCCAACGCCTAACAGACATCATTTAGGGCTAGGACTACACGGGTATCTAATCCGTTTCGCTCCCCTAGCTTTCGAACATGAGCGTCAATATGAGACCAGAGATCAACCTTCGTCACCGGCGTTCCGCGTAATATCAACACATTTCACCGCTCCACCACGCGTTCCGATCTCCCCTCCTCAATTCAAGTCAAGCGATATCCCGTCCCTTTCCCCAGGTGAGCTGGGGTCTTTGAAACAAGATCCTCTTAACCGCCTACGTTCGCTTTACGCCCAATAAATCCGGACAACGCTTGGGGCCCACGTATCACCGATGCTTCTGGCACGCAGTTAGCAGCCCCTTATTCGCCAAGTACCTTCCTTCCTATTCCTTGGCAAAAGAAGTTTACGATCCGAAAACCTTCATCCTTCACGCGGCGTCGCTCCATCAGACTTTCGTCCATTGTGGAAAATTCCCGAGTGCTGCCTCCCGTAGGAGTATGGCCCGTGTCTCAGTGCCATCCTGGGGGGTCGCGCTCTCACGCCCCCTACCCGTCCTCGCCTTGGTAGGCTGTTATCCTGCCAACTAGCTGATGGGCCGCAGACCTCTCCAAAACCGGCTTGCGCCTTTACCGTACCGGATTTCACCTATACGGGCTATCAGATATTACCCACACTTTCGCGTGGCTATCTCTGTGTTCTGGGTAAGTTGTCTACGTGTTACTCAGTCGTCTGCCGCTATCTTAACTCACTCTCTTCAGTTTCTTGCGAAACATCTGTTTGTAAAAAAAGACCGCTCGACTCGCATCCCTAAAGCACGCCGCCAGCGTTCGTCCTGAGCCAGGATCAAACTCTCAACTAAGGAGTCACTGGACTCATGATCGAACCTGCGTATGCTATAAAACATTCGCGTTTTCGATTTATTGCTTTCTTGCTTCGGGAACCGAAGACGGACAAACCGAAGTTTGGCCGTAAACGGAACGTTTCAAGAAAGCAACAGCACACCGTTAAATTTACATTTAAAAGAGTGCGGTTTGCGATCTCTCTACGCCCGAGGCGAAGAAATTATTTTTTAAAGTAGTAGTATTCTACTGAATTGGTGCGGTTTCCCGCCACACCTCGATTGTCAAGGAGCAACCCAAACGGGTCAATGTTCGTAATCATAACACAAACGAATGCAGTGTCAAACCTACGATTTATTAATCTGTTTGGGGATCAACGCTTCTTAATTTTTGTTAAGAACGGTTGTAGTATACAGGAAGGGATGGGAGGAAGTCAATAGCATGTTGTAGCTCATCAGAAATGATACCGAAACGAATCCAGTAGACAATTTAAAAATGATACCGTACGTAGTTCGTATGGTCATGCAAACAAAACACGAAGTATTTTTTCAAAGATACTACCCAAGGTATCACGCGCTTCATTCAAAGCGTGAGAAAACTGCGATGCTTTCGGAAATTCAGCAGGTACTCCTCTGCTCTCGAAAGCATATACTTAAGAAGCTACGTGAAGGGCCAAAGTGCAGGTTCAAAACGCACACACGGAAGAAGATCTATGACCATGAGTTCTGCACTAAACTCTTTGAACTCTGGGAATCGTCTGGCTATATGTGTGCTGAATTGTTCCACTCATTTGTTCACTCTGAACTAGCAGCACTTTTGCACACAAAACAGTTCATTTGTTCTATCTTTTTTAAACGGAAACTGGAATTAGTAAGTATTGGAACACTGAAACGTATCTTTGCCAAAGCAAAGAAGAGCAGGAATATTGCCAAAGGATTCAGTACCACAAGAACAACACCTCGGGGATTAAAATTAAGTGTTGCTATACGAACTAATAACTGGGATATACAAACAGTTGGTTGGCATGAAACTGATTATGTTGCGCATTGTGGCCATGTTGCAGTTGCGCCATATCTTTGTAGCCTAAACTTTGTTGATATCAAGACCAAGTGGTGCAGTCTTGAAGTGGTAAAGCGAGCAAACCAACAAGAAATATTTCAAGCGTTTCAACGAATTGAATCCAGATTACCCTACAAATTACGTGGTATTAATCCAGACAATGGTTCTGAATTCATAAATCATATGGTGGTAAAGTATTACCAGAACAGAGATGGCGTTGAATACACCAGATCTAGAGCATACCGCAAAAATGATAATGCCCTAGTAGAGAGAAAGAACTGTACTGTTATCAGAAAGTATGTAGGTTACAAAAGATACGAGAGTGAAGAAGCATTTGAAATGATTCAATGTTTGTACGCAAGGCTTGAGATATTTCTCAACTTTTTCCAGCCAACGCAAGTAGTTACCGTCTATGAACTACCAAATGGCAAACTAAGACATAAAAGGAGCAAGGGGAAAACACCTTATCGGATGGTATTAGGGGATGAAACAGTAAGTAAGGAGGTTACATTGTCATTACGAGCTAGAAAATGCACCTATCGTGTACTAGAATTGGTACAAGATATACAGCAGTTGCAAGAAAAGTTGAAAGGATCAGAGAACTAAATTATGAAAGAAAAGAACTGCTACGGTATCATTTTAAATTGTCTACTGGATTCGCTTCGGTATCATTTTTAAATGAGCTACTACGTAGCAAGTCACGTTGCCATGCAACAGACGCACAGAAGACCTTTATCGATCCGTGCATCTCATCTACTTCGCCATATTCATACCGTGTTTTCTTTCGAGAAGTCGTTTGGCAAATCGCCGAATCGCCCGCGTAAATCGCGTGGACGGCTCTAGAGCAATAAACCTATGTGAAAATTTATTGCCCTTATAATTGATAAGCAGCAGCACCTCGCCTCCTGTGCTATCTCGAAGCAAGTACTTTCCTTGCAATAAATAAATTTCTGCAATTTCTTTTGGATATTGCATAAACGTCCCAAATTAACTTAGTCGGCCATCTTTCAATGACTTACCTAAGTGTTCACAAGGGTGAGGAAGTGGGCTGGGATAATACCCAAAAAGCATTCAAGTAAGCCTACGAAAGGAAAGGCTTACGACAACAAGGTTGTTGTATTTTGAATGACATGTGTTATTTTACCGCAAAACTGTGAGGTATTCTAGGGGGACATTGTATACAATCAGAAATGGTACCAAAGTAAGTCCAATAGACAATTAAAATGAGCCACTTCGGAGAAGTAGTTTTATTTTGTAGTGTAGCTCGGCCACAGCCTCTTACGGTCTCATGTGCTCACGTTGTTCGCCATTCACCTCGTGCGTGGTTGTAAACGTGTAATCGCGAAGCGAAGAAATATAGTCCCCCGCGAAACGAAGTTCTGCCTGCATCGAAGTAGCATGTGCGTAAGCACGGGGGAATCTAATTGGGGATCGAGTCAGCCTTTATCGCCTTAATATGGGGAGTAATTATAAACTCAGTGCTTCTTCCATGGCTTCCTTAACAATTTTACCGACTTTTACCGCATCTCTTTCACTGGCTTCTACGACAATTTCATCGTGAACGACATTGATAAGAAATGCATCCAGCTTTTGTTCCTGCAGTCTTTGGTGAATTTTTACCAACGCCATTTTTATCATATCAACACCAATGCCTTGAATTGGTGTGTTCTTACCCTTTCTCCCAATTGACGACATAATTCGACGATAGT
>Ga0051984_10000966_pt1 | contig 11549 bp, 9 predicted proteins | sample CryGey02umfilter_2_FD_56240 | JGI IMG/M metagenome (GOLD analysis project Ga0051984, IMG submission 56240) | Groundwater microbial communities from aquifer in Utah, USA - Crystal Geyser 4/10/14 0.2 um filter | ecosystem: Environmental > Aquatic > Deep subsurface > Groundwater | place: USA: Utah...
GATTTGCCCTTTTTGAGCCCCTAATAGCTTATCGAGATTTTGAATATGGGTCTCCTTTTGTTTAATTTGTTCAATCGAATGCTTACTAATAAGCTCAAACGCCATCTGGCGGAGCTCACTTTTTTTATTAGGCTCGAATTCGTAGCTAAAATTAAAATCAATTGAACGTTTTTTGGTGATAAAAAAAATACTTCTATAAAAATCGATTGAGGGATCCTCACATTGTCTGATGGCGCCATTGTATGTGGCATAAAAGTTTTCAACTAGCCCCTTAGGCATTCCGAAATTATAGGCATAAAAAATAAAAAGTTGAGCCAATTGCCAATTTTCTAGATCATTTGAAAAAAATTCTTTAAAAAATAAACCTTTATTTTTAATAAAATCTTTTACCAAAGTTTTATCAGGCAGTCCATTTTCCAAGTGCTCTTTTAACCACTCGTGTCTATGCCCCACTAGACTCTCAAAGAATTCGCCTACCTCCTTTTCTTCTTTTAATACTGCCGTGTCATTAAACGGAGCAGCAAGGACTACCAAATCTTTTGATACCCTTAAGCATTCTTTCATAAATTGTTCACGTTTTTTGATTGGAATATGTTCAAATACATCACCGGAGGTTACTATATCGAATGCATTATCTTGAAACATGTGCATATCTGTAGCATCTCCCACAATTAAATTTGGCTCATCCCCCTCACGGATATCAATTAAAACCAGCTCATCCTCGTTATCTAAAAACAATTCCATTCCTCCATTACGTCCCCCAACATCCAAAACTCTTATTTTTCTATTTTTCTTATAAGCCCTGATCCCCTCGGAAATAATATAATTCCTCGAGTAAAGATCTGGTGGCAATGTTGTGATAGCTCTTTTGTTGATCATTGCCTGATAAATTTAACATTTTCTGGCTCCAATAAAATATTTAATTTTCCTATTTCCCGAGTACTTACAACTTGAAAGTGATGAGCATCATGTATCCAATGATGTTGGATATGATTCAATTGAGAACCTTCTGCCACAGAAGTGACTAGTGTGTAATGCCCGTCTTTAAATTTCGGAAACTGAAATTCAAATGCAAAGATAACCAATTCATTCTTTGTAACTTCCGCTCCTTGTCTAATCAAATAGTTATTCATTCCGATTATATTATTCCCATATTCATCTGTAACCATAAAACCAAAAATAAAATCTTTGACCTTAATCAAGGATTTAATCTTGGCGGCGAATACCACAGTTTCCCCCCCCTCTAGTAATTTGATTGGTAAAAAGGTTATTGGGTCGTAAAAGGCTATATCTGTAATTTCTACATTTTTTTCCCCAAATGAAGAACAATGAGCAACACTTTGGAAGGGGATGGCTTTTCCATTTTTGCCATCCTTAGAATTAATTTTTGGGATTTTACCAATTTGTGTACCCTGATCATAAGTCATGAATGCCGTATATTCCTTGCATACCTTTTCGGGGAGCCCTGATGACTGAATCCTTCCATCATCCAACCAAATTGCCCTTGAGCAATAATTCATAATCGCTCCCATGTCATGAGTTACAAAAATAATGGTTTTCCCTGACTCTTTTAGTTCCCTTAATTTACGCATACACTTAAGTTGAAAGCGGATATCTCCGACTGATAAAGCTTCGTCGATGAATAAAATTTCAGGATTTACATTAATCGCAACGGCAAATGCCAGCCGAACCTGCATTCCACTCGAATAAGTTTTGACGGCTTGATGTATAAATTCTCCTATGTCAGCAAAATTTAAAATATCTTTTAATTTTTTTTCCATTTCCACCTTTGTATACCCTAAAATTGCTCCGTTAAAATAAATGTTCTCCAGACCTGTCAATTCTGGATTGAATCCGACCCCTAATTCTAATAAGGAGGATACCTTTCCTTGTACATGAACTGAACCTGTAGATGGAGTTAAAACCTCTGTTAAGATTTTGAGAAGAGTCGACTTTCCCGATCCGTTTTTCCCGATAATCCCCAGTGTTTCCCCTCGTTGTACTTTAAATGATATATCCTGTAATGCGTAAAAATCCTGATGGTATTTCTTCCTAAAAGGATTCAAAGCTTCCTTTGCCCTATCAGAGGGTTTTTTGTAAAGTTTATAGGCTTTTGAGACTCCATTGATTTCTATGACAATGTCGGACATGAAAAAATTTATAAAACATCTGCAAAATGTGGCCTAAGCTTTCGGAACAACAACACACCCAACACAAGGATGATGAAGGTTATTCCCCAAAAATACGCGCCAGACTGCCAATATACCCAAAAAGCTTCATGATAGATAAAACTTTTGCGGTACCCTTCTACTAAGTAAAAAGCCGGATTGAATTTAAGGATGAATTGCCATTTTTCCGGCAATAAATCAAAGTTCCACACAATGGGCGTTAGCCAAAATCCAAATTGCAATAAAACGGAAACAATTTGCGCAATATCTTTTACAAAAACTTGTAAACTGGCAATAATCCACCCAGTACCCAATAAAAATAACATCATTGCAAAAAGATAATAGAAAATTTGCAACCACCACCAAGAAAACGGTACTCCGACGATCACCAACACGACGACGGTTATACCAATAAAAATAAAATGTGTCATCAACGCCGATAAAATTTTCACGATAGGCAAAACGGCAATCCGAAAATTTATTTTTTTGACCAAATAGGAATATTCTTGGAAGACATTGGTTGTGTTTGTCACACCTTCGCTATATAAATTCCATACGAGCATCCCGATAGTTAGATAGGCAATAAAAGGCACACCGTCTCGTATATCACCGGTTTTGAATCCTATAACAAAAACGAAATAAAAAATAAGCACCATGACGACAGGTTGAATGAGCGTCCATATAAAACCGAGAAACGAACCCAGATAGCGATTGGCATAATCCCTTTTGGTGAGCTGAAAAATTACAAATTTATTTTCATATAAGTCATGAAGAAAACTTATGCCTGTTGGAATTAATTTCATTTTATAACGTTTAGAACCCGCAGGCTCTATTTTATCGGAATTTATGCTACTATTCTAGACGAATTCCGTTTTCTTTTATGCTCCACATTCTTATCCTAAATCTCAGCTACAAAAATGATACCATTCAATGTATTCAGTCTGTCCTATGTTCTTCTTTCGTAGATTTCAAAATTCATGTCTTGGACAATGGTTCAGTGCCATCTGAACTCAGTGACATCAAAGGGACTTTTATAAAGGATAATCGTCTTTTTTATTATCGTTCTGAGATTAATCTTGGTTTCGCCGGAGGAAATAATTGGTTATTGAGAAAAATTCTGCCGCAATGCGATGAAAAGGATTTTGTTTTGTTTTTAAACAACGATACGGTCGTGGATGCGAATCTACTAGAGAGGTTAGTAAAAGCAATTGACACTGATAAAAAAATAGAGATGGTAACAGGTCGTATGATGGGCTACCCACAGAATGGATGTGTGGATAATCTAGGGTTAGGATTGTATATGACTGGCTGGGGGTTCAACCGAACTTCTCTGGGGCAAGATGTTTTATTTGGAGCCCATGGAGGCTGTGGACTTTATACGGTACATTCACTTAAAACAATTCAACATCAAACCGGTTATATATTCGATCCGGATTATTTTTGTTATGCTGAAGATATTGACTTGGCATGGCGCGCGTTACTACTTGGATTCAAACCAATTTATGTGGATGATGCTGTATGTTTTCATAAGGGTGGTGCTACTACAGGAGGTCACTTCAATGATTTTGTTATGTTTCACAGTATTCGTAATGCCCTTTTTAATTTGATAAAAAATATGCCATCAGGATTATGGCTAAGGTATGGTTTTTGGATTATCGTCTTCCAGTTGAGCTTAATGGGGCGCTATATTTTTACGAAACGTATCATCATTTTACTACGAGCATATGGCAGTTTTTTAAAACATTTTCTAGAGGCACTCAAAAAACGTCGACAAATAATGAAAACTCGTCAGATTGATAATGAGGTTCTATCTAAATATTTTACAAAACGATTTTACAAAAAGAAGACACTTAACAAATGTGAATAATGACTCACAGTTACCTAGTGTAAACATTTAGTGTTTCTCTGGCGCATTTCACCCAACTAAATTGCGTAACCTGTTCTAAGGCCGCTTTTTTAAACTGATCGGCGTTGGAGATGATTTTATCAATGGCTTCAGCAAATTTTTCTACAGAAGTTTCATCCGCTAAAACGCCTCCTTCTCCGACAACCTCTGGCAAGCTGGAATTATTACTGGCAACCACTGGGCAGCCATATTGCATCGCTTCGAGTATAGGGAGCCCAAAACCCTCATACAACGTAGGAAAAACAAAACAATCCGCCTGCGTGTAATAAGCGGATAACTCCTCATCACTTAAAAACCCCTCCAAAATGATGTCTTGAGAATAAGGGGATTTTTTCAATATTTCAAAAAAAGATTCCGATTTCCATCCTTTTTTGCCAATCAGATACAAATGATGAGGAATCGAATATTTGGATTTAAGATATTCAAAAACCTTGATCAGGAAAGACAAGTTCTTACGAGGTTCAATCGTTCCCACATGGAGAAAAAATGGTTTTTTGAGTAGTATTTGCTGAATAGATTGCTTCTTTTTAGCCGCCTGATAAACAACTGTTATAGGGCATTTAGGATGATAGCATTTTTTGATGTCTTTTTTTGTGTGCTCTGATGTAGTGATGACTTGATCCGCCCGAAGAAAAACCAATGGGAAAAGTAATCTGTGAATCAGCCCACTAAGGAAGCGGTGCCATTGTGGAGATAAAACGGGAGTCAAATCATGAATAGTCACTATTTTTTTATACCTACCGGAAAAAAATAAGAATGGAGCAATATGTGCCGGCTCATGAACTACATCGACTTTATATTTTCTGAGAATCCATGGAATGATGAAAAATTTACGCAAGGTGGCGTGCCCCGGCAACCAACGCCATAAAGGGATGATGATTTCTTTCCCCTTCCCTGTAAAAAAGGAGTTTTTTCGAACGTGTACAAAAAAATATTCATTTTCGTGATCTATTTTCACCAGATTTTCGATGAGATTTTTGGTATAGGTGTAGATCCCCGCGTATTGTTCATCGACCGGATCGGCGATGATGGCGATGCGCATTTTTAGATGGAGTTATATAGTTTTAGATAGGCTTCCAGTGTATTTTTCCATAAAAATTCCTTCTTTGGAAACTGTTCCCACTCCCCTCGCATCGCTTTTTCAATCCCTCCGCTTAGCGATGTCACATCACCCGGCTTTGTAAAAATGACTTTTCCAAACACCACTTCCGGCAAAGCGCCGGCGTGGCTGACGATGACCGGGCGGTTGCAGACACATGCTTCCACCGCCGAAAAGCCAAAGCCTTCCTGTAACGATGGAACGACGACAGCATTGGCCATGTTGAGATAATGGGGGAGCTTTTCACGCGGAACGGAATCGAGGATTTGAATGCGGGGGTTGCCACTCGCTAATTTTTTGATGTGATGATAACCGGATGCGGGCATGGCCGAGAGAAGCATCAGCAATTTGACGTTTTTGCTTACCCCTAACTTCATCGCCTTCACTAAAAATTCCGCGCCCTTTAAAATGCCCGGACGACCAAAGAAAAGGAGAATAAAATCCTCATCGGCATAACCGAGACGGGAGCGTAGATCGGGATCACGGTTTTCCGGGCGAAACAGGGTCTGATCGATGCCATGAGGAATGACGGTTATTTTTTGGGATTGGATGTTGCGTTGCAGGAGTTGAGATTCGGTGAATTTGGAAACCGCGATGTAATGAGTGAAAGGCAATGCGATTAGGAGGCGCTCGAAGCACCAATATAAACCTGCGAGCAGTGGATTCATTTGCTTGAACCAAAGGGTACTGAGGAGCTCGTGAACGATCAGAAAGGTCGGTTTTTTACGTAAGCGACCGATGATCCATCCAATCAAGCCGGCATTGTAGGTAGTGGTTTGAATCACGTCGCAATCGCGACTTAGCGACCACGCTTTTGTAAGGCCAGACAGCATGAGTAAATAACGGTTTTTCGCAACGCCATGAATCGTGACCCCCTTGATTACCTCTTTTTTTCTCCGCCCGGGATCGGAAGTGGTGACAACATCAACCGTCCATCCTTGCTCGACTAAAAATTCCGCGATTTTTTGATGAAGAAGCTCCGCACCGCCAACGTACGGAAAATAATGATCTGTAAGAAACAGTATCTTTTTAGTCATGAGATTGATTATGATTCACCTCCTTTTCATCGAAATGCGACTCCTCTTTTTTAAAAAACCGGTAAAGCGCCATGGAACGATTGAGTTTGGTTATTTTCCCCTCCAGATTTTCGGTCATGACCAGGATTTTGAAAACGACGTAAAAGAGAATGACGAGCGCCGCGGTGATGATGGCATTGGCTCCACTTTTGATGCCGACAAAATTCGCGAATTTATCGGAGATTTCTGGGAATAGGGCAAAAAACCCGACCGCCCCCCACACCAGCACCCACGTGATGAGTTCACGCCATGTCTGTTCGCTACGACGAAAACGGGAAACCGCCTTCATGATCATGATGAGCGCAAGGAACGGAACGATGATTTGATAGGGGGAGAATTGATTGATGTAGTCCTGCATCGGATTTAATAATTAATTTATTGATTTATTACGCTTCGCTTTTATTAATTTATTGTTGGAATAAAATAATAAATTAATAAACCAATAAATTAACTATCGCATCAAAGAGCGAATGGCCAGCTTGGTCACCGTTTGTAACCCCGTGGCGAAATTCTGCCCTTTCTTTTTGGTGTATGTGTTGTACGTGACGCGAATGGGGATTTCGGTGTACCGGAGATTGAGGTAGGAAATCTCGCGCACGATCTCGGAACAGAATTCGTAGCCATTCACATGGATCTCCATTTGTTCCACGGCCTCGCGCGAGAAGGCGCGCATCCCCGTTTGACTATCTGTCATCCATATTCCGGAAAGGAGGTATGTGATTAAATTCCCGACTCCGTTAAACAGGCGGCGCATGGCCGGAATTTTTTGTTTCCGCAAAAAACGACTGCCACTCACCACATCCACACGCTGTTCGACAATGGGCTGAATGAGTTTTTGGATGTCCTCGGAGTGGTGCTGACCGTCTCCGTCAAAAGTGGCGATGATATCCACCCCCAGCGTAACCGCCGCGTCAAACCCGGTTTGTGTGGCGGCACCCGCTCCCAGATTGATAAAATGGGATATAACTAAAGCTCCCGCTTCTTCGGCAACGCGTGACGTTTTATCTTGTGATCCGTCATTCACCACAATGATCTGAATATCGGAAATTCCTTCCAATTTTTTGGGTAAATTTTGGACAACGTGTCCAATAACCTTTTCCTCATTGTAGGCCGGAATGATGATCGCGAGCTTCATGATTGTTTTTAAGTGGGGTTATTGTAGCGAAAAAAAAACCTTTTGGGAAGAACGTGTGAGAATCAGTGCTACCCGCCTGAACGGAACGGGCAGGCAGTTCACAGTGCCACAGAGAACTAACTACTAACTATTAACTATTAACTACTAACTACTAACTATTAACTACTGAGCACTGATCTTGTGATTTCATGACCTTAGCTACATCCACTTGTTTCGCCGCAATCGAGGCATTTGTAGCAACTGCCGTTTCGGATCATGCAGGAGCCGCAATTGTGACACATCGGTGCGTCATCGCTTTGAAAGGCGTGAGGCGTGGTGTTTACTTTAGCCACCGCTCCAATAGCAACGACCGCTTTTTTTGGCCTCGCGGTGATTTTGCTTTTTTCCAGCACTTCGATCAATTCACTTTCCTGATCTTTTGTTTTTAATTGAGGCCGGGAGAGGGTGATGATATTGCGCATGCTTGGCACGATTCCATTTTCGGACATGGTTCCTTCTATGTAGGCACGATCGATCAGGTCGCCATTGTGATACTTTTTCGCTTCCTCTTTGGTCAGGAATTTGATCGCCAACCAACGCCCAATATAATCCATGATGGATTTGACCATCGGAATTTCGTTGTTGCTCGTCATTCCACCCGGCTCAAACCGTGTGTGAGTGAACTTGGCAATCAGAACCTCGAGGGGTACACCGTACTGGAGGTTGAGGGAAATGGAAAGGGCGAGCGCGTCCATGATTCCGGAAAGGGTGGATCCCTCTTTGCTCATTTTGATGAAGAATTCCCCGGGCGTGCCATCTTCGTAAAGACCGACAGTGAAGTAGCCTTCGTGACCGGCAATGGAGAATTTGTGAGTGATGGAATGACGTTCGTTGGATAATTTTCGGCGCAACGGCTTTTTGGTGATCGTCACTTCGTTGATGATTTCGGATTTTTTTTCGGTTGTTTCCGATTTTTTTTCTTTGGAAGTCGTGTTGAGAGCCTGAGACATTTTACTGCCATCACGGTAAAGCGCGTTGGCCTTTAATCCCAGCTTCCAACTCATGTGATACGCGTCCAGGACATCTTTTAATTCCGCCTCGTTTGGCATGTTGATGGTTTTGCTGATGGCTCCGCTAACAAAAGGCTGTACGGCGGCGAGCATTTTGATGTGACCCGTGTAGTGGATGAAACGTTTGCCCTTGTTGCCGCAACGATTGGCACAATCGAACACCGGAAGATGTTCTTCTTGGAGGTGAGGAGCACCTTCGATCGTCATGGTGCCGCAAACCGCTTCATTGGCCGCTTCGATCTCCTCTTCGGTAAAGCCGATTTCTCTCAAAAAGCTGAAATTTTGGTCATTGTAAACATCGGGGTTGATTTCTAGACGCTCAAGGGCATCCTGACCGATAACGTGCCTGTTGAATACCATGCCGATGTGAAAAGCGTTGGCAAGCCCCTTTTCTACCTGAGTCAATTCGTCGTCGTTGAGGCCTTTTTCTTTGAGTGTTTTCCAGTTGATGAACGGAGATTCCATGAGCGTACCCTTGCCGATGATGTGGTCGATTATTTCTTGTGTTTGGGTGGAAGTATAACCGAGTTTTTTGAGCGCGGGAGCAACGGATTGATTGACTATTTTCATATAACCGCCTCCGGCTAATTTTTTGAATTTGACAAGCGCGAAATCGGGTTCAACCCCTGTGGTATCGCAATCCATCAACAGACCGATCGTTCCCGTGGGCGCGATGACCGTGGTTTGCGCGTTACGAAAACCGAATGTTTCCCCTTTTTCAAGCGCGCGATCCCACGTCGTGGTAGCGGCTTGCCATAAATAATCGGCACAAAGCTGTTTTTGAATTCCAAGAGGTTTGATTTCCAACGTTTCATAGTCGCTTTGCGGATCGTTGTAGGCCGCATGGCGGTGATTGCGGATGACGCGCAACATGTCTTTTTTGTTGATTTCGAATCGGCCAAAAGCGCCTAAATGTTCGGCGAGTTCGGCTGAAGTTTCGTAGGAAGCGCCGGTTAAGATGGAGGAAATCGCTCCGGCAATGGTGCGGGCTTCGTCGCTGTCGTAAGGAATTCCGGAAAGCATGAGGACAGTCCCCAAGTTCGCGTAGCCCAAACCGAGTGTGCGGAAAAGGTAGCTTTTGCGGGCGATTTCGTGACTGGGGAACTGCGCCATGAGCACGCTGATCTCCAGGGTGATTGTCCATAATCGGATGGCATGACGCAGGGCTTTGATGTCGAATTTTCCTGTCTCTACATCAAAGAATCGATGTAAATTGAGAGAAGCCAGATTGCAGGCGGTGTCATCCAAAAACATGTATTCACTGCAGGGGTTGGAGGCATTGATGCGACCGTCCTTTGGACAGGTGTGCCATTCGTTGATCGTGGTGTCGAATTGGACTCCGGGATCCGCGCAGGCCCAGGCGGCTTGCCCCATTTTTTCCCATAATTTTTTGGCCTTAATGGTTTTAAAAACACCGCCGTTAGTGCGCGAAATGAGATTGAAATCCTGATCGTTTTCGACCGCCTTTAAAAACGCGTTGCTGATGCGAACGGAATTGTTGGAATTTTGACCGGAAACGGTTTGGTAAGCTTCGCCGTTAAAATCACTCGAGTACCCCGCGGCCACCATGGCGGCCACCTTTTTTTCTTCTTCCATTTTCCAGCTGATGAAGGTTTCGATTTCGGGGTGGTCGATATCCAGGCAGACCATTTTGGCCGCGCGACGTGTGGTGCCGCCGGATTTGATGGCGCCTGCCGCACGATCGCCGATTTTAAGAAAAGACATGAGGCCGGAGGAATGGCCGCCCCCGGAAAGCGGTTCGCCTTTTCCGCGCAATTGTGAAAAATTGGTTCCGGTGCCCGAGCCGTATTTGAACAAACGGGCCTCCCGAATCCAAAGATCCATGATGCCACCCTCGTTAACCATGTCGTCTTTGACGGATTGGATGAAGCAGGCGTGAGGCTGAGGATGCGTGTAAGAATCTTCGGAGAGTTTGATTTCGCCGGTTTCAGGATCGGCATAAAAATGCCCCTGTGCCGGACCATTGATGTTGTAAGCGGAAAAAAGACCGGTGTTGAACCATTGAGGTGAATTGGGCGCGGCCATTTGGTTCACCAGCATGGCATTCATTTCGGCTTCGTAGATGTCGGCGGAAGTGCTGTTTTCGAAGTAACCGTATTTTTCTCCCCATGAACGCCAACAGTTGCTCATCCGACTGACGATTTGCCGTGTGCTTTTTTCGGCTCCCAAAATAACTTTTCCGGAGGCGTCCCGCAAAAGATTTCCTTTATCGTCGTGCTGTGGAACGCCGGCTTTTCGGGCATATTTGGAGATCATGATGTCACTCGCGTTTTGAGACCAGGATTTCGGGGTTTCAAAATCCTTCATTTCAAATACGGCGGAACCGTCGGTGCGGGTAATACGACAATCCCGTTTTTCATATTCCACTTCATCGAGAGGGTCTATGCCTTCGTGCGTGAACAGGCGATTTATTTTTAGACCTTCCTTGGGGTTTTGTTCTTTTTTCATTTTTGGGACGAAATTATAAAATAAAGGAATATTTGGGGGGCAAAAAAGACGAAAGAATCGGCGGATTCAATCGTTGGAAAGCGTTTTTTATTGTGCCGAAACTCACAAGGAGCGTCAAACACTTTTCCTTGACGAATATCCATATGTTGTACGAAAATTATCTTATAACCACAACATGTAGTGTTTTAATATGATTATCGTTATTACCGGAAACGGCAAAGGAAAGACCACAGGCGCCATCGGAACCGCGATTCGCGGCTCAGGCTGGGGATTTAAAGTGGCTTACATCGCGTTTGATAAGGGCGGAAGCCATTATGGTGAACAACCTATTTTTGATTTCCTGCAAGATAAAATAGATGTATTTCGCTTCGGCCTTCCGCGCTTTGATGAACACCAAAAAACCTTCCGTTTTGAGAATACCGTAACGGACAAAGAGGAGGCCATAAAAGCCATTCAAAAGGTTTTGGAGCTCTATGCCGACCATTACTTTAGCATTGTGTGTGACGAAGTGATCAATTGCATGAACCTTGGGCTATTGGAGGAAAGTGATGTAAAAAAACTGATTGATGAATGCCCGCAGGAAACGCATTTGATTTTGACGGGACGAAACGCGCCCGATTGGCTGATTGAGAAGGCGGATTTGGTTT
>Ga0051984_10000980_pt1 | contig 11491 bp, 9 predicted proteins | sample CryGey02umfilter_2_FD_56240 | JGI IMG/M metagenome (GOLD analysis project Ga0051984, IMG submission 56240) | Groundwater microbial communities from aquifer in Utah, USA - Crystal Geyser 4/10/14 0.2 um filter | ecosystem: Environmental > Aquatic > Deep subsurface > Groundwater | place: USA: Utah...
TCAGTCGAGAGATGAAGCTTCCTTGTATTGTTGGAGCGAAAAGCGTTTTGAAAGAATTGAAAAATGGTGATATGGTGGAGGTGGATGCGTACAAAGGTATTGTTAGAAAAATAAAAAATTAGTTGATAACTATGAACCGCAAAATCTACAAAAAATTGCAAGAATTTGGCAAAGTAAAACTAAATGAACCTTTGTCAAAACATACCACTTTCAAAATTGGAGGAGAGGCTGTTTTTTTTATATCTGTTGATAACAATGAAAAGTTGGCAGGACTTTTGAAATATCTTGACGATGAAGGCATTGGCCGTTTTATTCTTGGTGGTGGAAGTAACATTTTGTTTAGTGATGAAGGGTTTGAAGGAGTGGTTATTTGGGTTCATAGTTCGGAGTTCGTGGTTTATCAAGATTTATTGGAAGTAGACGCCGGGTTATCATTAGTAAAAATTGCACAAGAAAGTATAGCAGCCAATTTGCAAGGCCTAGAATGGGCTGTGGGAATTCCAGGGAGCGTTGGGGGTGCTGTGCGGGGTAACGCCGGATGTATGGGAATTGAGATAAAAGATTTTGTTATGAAAGTGCAAGTTTATCAAGACGGAGAGGTAACTGAATTCAACAATGAAGAATGCCAGTTTGGTTATCGTGATAGTGTTTTTAAACATAATGGTGGTGTGATTTTGAAAGTTTGGTTGAAATTGAAAAAAGTAGATGAGACTTCCAAAAAAGAAATGATGGCAAAAGCTTTGAAAAATCTAAATTATCGTGTCTGTACTCAGCCAAAAGGCTATGGATCAGCTGGTTGTGTTTTTAAAAATTATTTGGTTGACAAGAGCGAACAAGAGCGGATAAAAAAATTAACAGATGACAAAAAAATATTGGAAACAATGGAAAAATACAATAAAGTGCCGATTGGCAGGCTCGTTGAATTGGTCGATATGAAAGGTGCAAAAAAAGGAGGGGCAATGGTTAGCGAAGAGCATGGAAATTTTATAGTAAATTTGGGTGATGCAAAGGCTAGCGATGTTTTATTCCTAGTTGAAGAAGTAAAGGAAAAGGTGTATAATAAATTTGGAGTAAAGTTGGAGGAGGAAATATTTGTAGTTCAAGGTTCTTAGTTTGGAGTTCATGGTTTTACTTAGTTGATTTATCAACAACAAATATCCATGAATCACGAACTATAAACCATGAACCTTAAATCTAAGAATCATAATTTATAAATATATGCTGATCATCACCCAGGCCACAGGCGTCGACATGACCGATGCCATCAAGGAATATGTAGAAGAAAAGATTGGAGGGCTGGAGAAATATTTTGACAATATTCAAAAAGCAGAAGTTGATGTTGGTATGCATTCTCATCATCACCAGAAAGGTAAGGTATATTATGCTGAGTTGAATTTGTACGTACCCGGCAAGATGATCCGTATGGTCAAGGAAGCTGAAGACCTTTATAAGGCAATTGATAAGGTCAAGGATCACATGAAAGTAGAATTAGAAAAATTAAAAGGCAAGATGAGAGATAAGGATAAAAAGGTTTTGAGAGATCAAAAATGTTATCAAGAATAATTTTTAATTTTAGAAAAATATGATAGAAGATGAATCAACCACAAAAGAAGGTTTGGCAGGTCAGACTGGTGCAGAAGATGCTCGTGATAATAGGATTTTATTTGAAAGAATTTTGATTATAAATGATCTAAAAGATTCAGCTCTTGACTTGGCAACAAAATTAAATAATTTTTTTGATAAAGATGTAGGTACAGTTGAAGAATTGAGAAATTCTTATAATTCTTTGAAAGAGAAATTTGACCAATTAAAAAAAGGTTGGGATATACTAGAAAATAATTTGATTATTATGTTAGAAGATGGTCGTGACAATGATTTATTTAAGAAATTAACACAAGAAAAAAGTGATTTTGTTAAAAACAATAATATGGTTATACCATCAGACTTTAAAGTCGAATCTGCCCTTGCTACTGATAAACTAGATGAAAGTGCTCTTCGTTTAGCAGAAAATTATGGTGGTTATTTGGATGGAAAGAAAAATGCTGCTGAACTGATAGGAGTTTATTTACATTTTAAAGATGAATTAAATAAATTTGAAAATAATCTAACACAAAAAATAAACTCTGCGTTGATTAATTTTGAGAAATAATTTATTGTTGGCGTTGTTTAGTTTTGTTTAGTTTTGTTTAGTAATCATTTACTCTATTGTTAGAGTAGTATCATTCTCAAGAGATGTAATGAAAAATCAAAATAAGACCACCTTGGTGATATTGAGGTGGTTTTTTTACAGTTCACTTACATATACATTTTTTACATTTTTTGCAGTTTACTAGACAAATCAAGTCAAAACTGTTATAGTTTTACAAACTTTATATGTAAGTCAATAGTCAATAGATCATAAATTTTTTTTTGAGAGCTTTTTATTACAAAATACCTATAAACTAAACACCTAGTAACCTAAATACCTAAAAATATGTCCTGGTATACCAAAATAGCGGGTGACCAAAATGTCAAAAAATTGAAAAAACTCCAACCGATTGTTGATAAAATTAATGGGTTAGCTTCTGATTTTGAAAAATTATCCAATGATGAATTGAAAGCCAAAACTCCAGAATTTAGGGAGCGTTTGACCAAAGGTGAGATTTTAGATGATATTTTGCCAGAAGCCTTTGCTACAGTACGCGAGACAGCAGTCAGAACTATGAAAATGCGTCATTATGATGTCCAACTGCTTGGTGGAATTATTTTGCATCAAGGTAATATTGCGGAGATGAGGACTGGCGAAGGTAAGACCCTCACTGCTACATTGCCAGTTTTTCTCAATGCTTTGTCTGGCAAAGGAGCTCATGTTGTCACGGTCAATGATTATTTAGCCAAACGTGATGCTGTCTGGATGGCACAGATTTATGATTTTTTGGGACTGAGTGTCGGTGTGATACAAAACCAGCGTGTTACATATATCTATGATAGTGGCACTAACAATAGGGCTACAGACGACAGTTTACAGTCTACAGACGTTGATGACAGAAAGTCTGTTGACCGTAGTTTGTTGATTGTAGACAAGTCAGAAGGAAGCGAGTTAGACAAAAACCGCGATGAAACGGGTAGCTTCCATGTTGAAGATCAGTATCTTCGGCCAGCCAGTCGTAAAGAGGCCTATCATTGTGACATTGTCTATGGTACCAATAATGAATTTGGTTTTGATTATTTGCGTGACAATATGGTTCAATCTATTGAAGACATGGTCATGCGTCCAGGAAATGAAATGCATTATTGTATCATCGATGAAGTTGATTCGATTCTCATTGATGAAGCTCGGACTCCATTGATTATTTCTTCTCCTGCCGAAAAAGCCACCGAACAATATTATCAATTTGCCAAGCTAGTGACACAGCTTACGGAAAATGAAGATTACAATGTCGATGAAAAGTTACGTAGTGCCACTTTGACAGAGGATGGTATCAAAAAATTTGAAAATTGGCTTGGAGTGGAAAATATTTATGTGGAAGCCGGCATACGAACAGTTCATCACATCGAACAAGCTTTGAAAGCAGAAGTACTTTTTAAATGCGACAAAGATTATTTGGTAGATAATGGTGAAGTAATTATTATTGACGAGTTTACTGGACGCAAGATGCCTGGACGTCGTTATTCTGAAGGTTTGCACCAAGCAATTGAGGCCAAGGAAGGTGTAGAGATCCAACGTGAAAGTCAAACTCTCTCCACGATTACTTTTCAAAATTTATTCCGTATGTATAAGAAGATGTCTGGTATGACTGGTACGGCCAAGACAGAAGAAGAAGAATTTTTCAAAATTTATCAAACTGATGTTATTGTTGTACCGACCAATAAGCCTGATGCTCGTGTTGACCGACCTGATCGTATATATATCAACACGCGTGGTAAACACAAATCAATTGTTGAAAAGATCAAAGAATGTCGAGCCAAAGGTCAGCCTATGCTCATTGGTACTATTTCAGTTGAAAAAAATGAAGAACTCAGTGATTATCTTACTTCTCAAGGTATTGAACACGAAGTCCTCAATGCCAAAAATCATGAACGAGAAGGAGAAATAATTGCTCAAGCTGGACGGCCGGGGGCAGTGACGCTTGCTACCAATATGGCTGGACGTGGAGTGGATATTAAGCTTGGTGGTTCTCCGGCTACCAAAGAAGATGAAGAAAAAGTTTTATCGGCTGGTGGTTTGTTTGTTCTTGGTACAGAAAGACATGAATCTCGTCGGATTGACAATCAGCTTCGGGGACGAAGTGCTCGTCAGGGTGATCCGGGAGAGACCCAATTTTTTGTTTCTACTGAAGACGACTTGATGCGTATATTTGCTGGAGACAGATTGAAAAATGTCATGACCAAATTGAAAGTACCAGAAGACATGCCGATTGAACAAAAGATGATTACTAAAATGCTTGAAAATGCTCAGAAAAAAGTAGAAGGACATCACTTTGATATTCGTAAACATGTTCTTGAATATGATGATGTTTTGAATAGACACAGAACAGTGATTTATAGCAAAAGAAGACAAATTCTAGAACTGGCTGAAAACTCTATAGTGCCAGAAGAAAATGCTCCAGAGGTTGTTGAAGTTGAGGATCAGGACGAAGAGAACCCTAAAGAAGAAAGAAAATTTTCTTCTCTTAAAGAAATGATTCTTGACATGATTGAACAAGAGATCGAATTTGTAGTCTCGTACCATACCAATCCAGAAACTGATCGTGAAGATTGGGATTTAAAAGAAGTTTATGAAACAATGAAAACTATCATGCCTTTTTCTCAAGAAGAGCGAGAAGCGCTTCTTCATGCTGGTAAAAATGGGGACAGCAAGTTGGAAGATGTGGAGATTCGAGATAAAATCGTCAATATACTCCTTGATAAAGCCAAAATAGAATATGATAAGACGGCAGAAAAAATAAAAGAAAGTGTCAATGACGAAGAAGGTGCAAAGCAGGTCATGCGTAGTGTGGAAAAGAGTCTATTGCTTCGTGCCAATGATACTCTTTGGGTAGAACATCTAGAAAATATTACTCATGTTCGTCAAGGTATAGGACTGCAGGGTTATGGACAACGTGATCCCCTAGTAGAATACAAACGCGAAACTTTTCATCTGTTTAATGCTCTCTTGTCTGATATCCAAAAAGAAGTAGTCTATACTTTTTTCAAGATTAATATCGGCCTTCAGCTTGCCCCAACCATTATGGCGACTGACAAGATGACTCTCGAAGGTGCCAAAAAAGACATGAGTGAACAAGGTAGTTATATCCAGAAAAAAGATCGCAAAGAAGATGGTAAGAAAGTGGGTCGGAATGATGCATGCCCTTGCGGAGCCAGCAAAGAAGACGGAACTCCAAAGAAGTATAAACATTGTCATGGCAAATAATTTCGGTTGGATACTAAACAGGCGAAGTCTGCTTTTGGAGAAAGGAAGAAGAAAGAGTATAATGGCCTTTGTACCTTGCAAAACCTTTGCCACCACTAATGTTCATGTGCATAAATAAACATTGACTAAAAAAGGCAAATATTGTAAAATAGCGACCACTGTGAGTGACGCTTTTTTATTTCATAGTTGAGCGTTTTTCGTAGATAATTCTGATAAAATTAAACTATGGCTTCAAATAAAACCAGAAAACAATTGCGTGCAAAAATCAGATGGGGAATTGTTGGAATTTTTGTGCTTTTTTTGATTACACTTGGCTATGATATGCCAGTTTATCTCAATCGTGGAATAAGTAAAATAAACAATGCTGTGGCATTGGGAATTCCTACTGTTCCTGAAAAAGGTTTTTCACTTGGTCTGGACTTACAAGGTGGTGCACATCTGATTTATGAAGCTGATACTACTGCGATTGTTTCAGATGAGAGGAGTTCGGCTGTTGAAGGTGTGCGAGATGTGATTGAGCGTCGAGTCAACGGAATTGGCGTAGGTGAACCAAATGTCCAAACTTCAAAAGTAGGAGAGATTTATCGTGTGATTGTTGAGCTTCCTGGTGTTACTGATGTAAAAAATGCCATTTCCATGATTGGTGAGACTCCAATTTTGGAATTTAAAGAACAAAATAATATTCCACCACGCAATTTGACTGCGGAAGAACAAGCACAAATTGATGAGTACAATGTGGATGCCCAAAAAAGGGCTAACGAAATTTTGACTGATGTAAAAAATGGCACTGATTTCGAACAGGCTGCCAAAGAAAAATCAGAAGATGAACAGAGCAAAAATAATGGTGGATATCTAGGTTACCTGAGTGAACACATTATTTATTCGGAGATTTATGATTGGGCTAGTACAGCTAGCGAAGGCGAAATATCCAAAACTCTGGTGGAGACAGAAGATGGCTTCAATATTTTAAAGCGTGGCAGTGAGAAGGATGGCGACCTAGAAGTTTCTGCTAGCCATATATTGATTTGTTATCTTGGTGCTAAAAACTGTAGTTCTGAAATGAATAAAGATGAAGCTTTTCTTAAGGCTCAAAGTCTTTATAATCAAGCAAATTCTTCAAATTTTGAAACTCTTGTTCGTGAGAATTCTGACGATCCAACTACTAAAGAAAATGGTGGTGATTTGGGAAGTTTTCCACGTGGCTCTACGTCACTACCTGCCTTTGAAGATGCCGTTTTTGGAGCAGAAGTGGGCAGTATCATCGGGCCAATAGAGAGTGAATTTGGTTATCATGTAATTTACAAAAAATCAGAAAAGACTGCCAAACAATATGAAATATGGCGTATTTTCATTGCCAATCAAACAGCTAAAGATATATTACCATCTCAAGACAAGTGGATGAATACCAGCCTATCTGGTGGCCAATTAGGAAGAGCTGAAGTAACAACGGATTCTCGGACAGGTGCTATTCAAGTTGCTCTTCAATTTGATAGTGAAGGAAAAGATTTGTTTAAGGACATTACCGAGAGAAACGTAGGCAAGCCTGTGGCTATCTTTCTTGATGGTACGCCAATTAGTATTCCTGTTGTCCAACAAGCCATTGGCGATGGAAGGGCTGTGATTACTGGCAATTTTGATTTAGCTGAAGCCAGACTATTGTCACAACGTCTCAATGCTGGTGCACTACCAGTCCCAATTGAACTAGTTTCCCAACAGAGTGTCGGGGCTACTTTAGGGGCTGTTTCTCTCAAACAAAGTCTTTATGCCGGTGTTGTTGGCCTTATTCTTGTGATGATTTTCATGATTTTGTATTATCGTCTCCCTGGTTTGATTTCTGTCTTAACTTTGAGTCTGTATGCTGTTTTGACTCTGGCAATCTTCAAATGGGTAGGTGTGACGCTTACTTTGGCTGGCATCGCTGGTCTTATTTTGTCTGTTGGTATGGCAGTTGATGCAAATGTACTTATTTTTGAACGTCTCAAAGAAGAACTTCGTGAAGGAAAGAGCTTGCGTACTGCTGTGGAAGAAGGATTTTTACGTGCTTGGTCATCCATCAAGGACGGTAATGTTTCTACTTTGATTACTTGTGCCCTCTTGTTATTTTTTGGATCGAGTTTTGTAAAAGGTTTTGCCATTACTCTTGCACTTGGTGTCTTGGTAAGTCTTTTTACTGCTGTAACCGTTACTCGTATCATATTGCGTTTTATAGTACCTTGGTTTAAGGATAATAAAGCAGCCTGGCTATTTTTAGGAACGAAAAACAAATAATTTTATGATTAAAATAATCCAAAATAGAAAAATATCTTTTGTCATTTCTTCCGTCTTGTTTGTTGCCAGTGTGATTTTGCTTATTGCTATCGGTTTGAAACCAGGTATTGATTTTACTGGGGGGTCTCTATTGGAAGTTTCTTTTTCAGACACAAGACCAACTATTGACGAAGTTCAAAATGTCTTAGCGCCACTGGATCTCGGTAATCTCAGTGTTCAGCCAGTAGATGAGGATGGTATGATTTTGAAGATGCGTTTTATCTCTGAGGAAGAGCATCAGGCTATCCTAGATAATTTGCGTAATGAATTGTATGCTAGCTCAACAGAAGTGACAGACACTATTGATACTGCAGAAGACACACAACCTCAAGAAGTGAGTGCTGTCGTAGATGACAATAGTGGCACTGTAACTATTGAAGTAAATAAAATTGATATAGAAGCACGCATGACTGAAAAGCGTATTGAAACTATTGGTTCATCAATTAGCTCTCAACTTCGTTCTCGTGCTTGGCAGATTGGTCTCTTGGTTGTTTTTGCTATTATTATCTATGTTGCTTATGCTTTCCGTAAGGTATCGAAGCCTGTCAAGTCTTGGAAGTTTGGGCTAGCTGCGATTATTGCTTTGGTGCATGATGTTACTATTACCATGGGGATCTTTGTTCTGTTGGGACATTTTTATGGGGTAGAGGTTAATATTTCATTTGTCGTTGCTCTTCTAACTATTCTTGGCTACTCGGTCAATGATACTATTGTAGTTTTTGATCGTATTCGTGAGAATTTGATTAAACATGGTTATAACAATTTTGAAGAGCTTGTTAATAATGGTGTGAACGAAACTTTGACTCGCTCTCTCAATACTTCTATGACGACTATCTTGGTTTTGGCTACTCTATTCTTTTATGGTGGAGACAGTGTAAAATATTTTGCTCTTTCTCTCATAGTCGGCATATTCATTGGTACTTACTCTTCTATCTTTTTGGCCAGTCCGATATTGGTGGCATGGGAGAGGTGGAAGTATAGAGATTAAGTAACATATGGATTACGAATTGTACGAATATACGAGAAATAAAAATCACTATTTAACTAGTGATTTTTTTGTTAGGATTACCGCCGAAAGGCTGTGGCGTATAATGTGATGTGAGTACTGAGCCTGCCTTTCGACATTTCTTATTGCCTTCAGGACGCATTTCGCAATTTTCCTACCTATCTGCAGGCATATTGTTCATAATTTTGTACATATTTATTATCTTATGACATCTTTAATTGCTTCCTTAACTTTATCCGAAAAACTACCATTTAAGATCCACTCCAAATATCCTGGATCATTACCAGCAAGATTTTGGAGTGTTTGACCTTTGTTTTTACCGAAGTTGATGGCCAACTCGCCGTCTACAAAGCGGAGTTTACCTTCGACATCATAAGCATCTGGATCAGCAGGAAAACAAAACTCATGAAGTTCTGCTGGGGAGTAGGGAAGATCGTTGTAGTGAGCAAATTGACCATCTAGCACTTCCATCGAAGCTTTGATGTCTGCCATGGCGTCGTGAGCATCGACCAGTTCTTTGCCACAATATTTTTTATAAGCTGCTGATAGGGTACGTTGTTCTTTTCTCATGAAAATTGTCATGACGTCTACTATCTTGATGGTCTCTGTGTCGAGATTAAGTCCAATACGGTTGAATTCTTCAGCCAGCATAGGGATATCGAAGTTTTTGACGTTGTAGCCTCCTAGATCGGTATCTGTGAAGAGTTCAGCAAGTTCAGTTGCAATGTCTCCTAGCTTGGGCTTGTTCACCACCATGTCGTCGGTAATGCCGTGGACATCACTAGCTCCTTTGGGGATGGACATGCTGGGATTGATGATCCATTCGTGTTCTGTCTTAGTGCCGTCTGGCATGACTTTGATGGCTCCGATCTGAACAATGCGGTCACGGTAGACATCGACGCCAGTGGTTTCGAGGTCAAAAAATACTAGTGGGCGGGTGAGGTTGAGCATAGTGTTAGGTGTTTAGGTTGTTAGGTCTGTGAATTATAAATTTTATATTCCAAAAATCAAACCCTCTCCACCCAATGTTCATCCACATCCACTTCCAATTTCAAAAAAACTTTCTTATTGAGAGACTGCTCTAGCTCTCTCCTGGCCATCTGCCCAATCTCTTTGATCTTCTGCCCACCCTTTCCAATAATTATTTTCTTGTATCTTTCCTGATTGGTCAGAATTCGTGCCTCTATTACAAACATGTCTTTCTTTTCTTTGATATTATCTACTTCCACAGTCAGTGAGTAGGGAACTTCTTTATCAAGAACAGAATAAGTTTTCTCACGAATAAGTTCAGCTATCCAAAAGTCATTGGTCAGATTGGTCAGCTGATTGTTTTCGTACATCAGTCCACCTTCTGGCAGAAGACTAATTACCTTTTGCTTTAGTGGATCGACATGGCTGCCCTTGAGAGCAGATAGTGGATAGACTGCCTCGAAGTCCTGGCCCCAGGCCACATAGCTGGCTTGGTGCTTTCTTTCCTCTTCTGGCAAATCACTTTTGTTGATTACAAGAATCTTCGGAATATCCAGATGACGAATCATCCCGTACATGGCTCGCTCTTCATCACCAATTTCTCTGGTTGGATCTACAACATATATAATCAGATCAATATCTTGGAGAGCATCCTTGACTCTATTGGTCAGTTTGGCTGTCAAAGGACTGCGTCTATCCTTGAAGATTCCAGGTGTATCGATGAATACCGCCTGCCCATCCTCATGATTCAGAACTCCATGAATGATATTTCTGGTCATCTGGGCACGAAAAGAAGTGGCTGCAATTTTAGTGCCGACCAGGGTATTCAAAAGTGTGGATTTTCCCACATTAGAGCGCCCAACTAGGACAACAAAACCTGATTTCATAAAAACATTGATCTTACTGATTTAATATTGGATTTCACTGATTTTTGATTGTTTGTAATATTAAGCTTTTTTCTATGCTTTTAGGCATATTGCTTAGTTTGTTTATTATCTTACTTGGTCTATCTTACATTACTCTTGCCAATTTTTCAAGCTATATGCTACAATAACTATATATATGAAAGTACTACTTTTAAAGGACGTCCAAGGGACAGGTTATGAGGATGAAATAAAAGAAGTAACCGAAGGGTTTGCTCGTAATTTTTTGTTTAAAAAAAAGTTGGCTGTGGTTGCTACTGATCAGGTCATAGCTCAGATGAAACAAGAAAAAGAAAGAAATACCAAGAACGCTGAAAAAGAATTAAAAATTTTTCAAAAGAAAGCTGGTAGAATTGATGGTGCAGAGATTGAAGTAGAAGAGCGTGCCAATGAAGATGGTGGTCTCTATGCTGCCGTGAGCCAAGCTAAAATATCCAAAGCGATCAAAGAGCAGCTCGGCGTTGAGCTTGACCCAAAACAAGTTAGATTAGATAAGCCAATCAAAGAAGTTGGTGAACACGAAGTTAGATTACGATTTGGATTTGATCATGGTTTAGAAGCAGACTTACGAATTATCGTTTCTCCAAAATAGCACCCCTCCTACTTCGGAGGGTTTTTTAATTTATAAATTCGTGATATAATTTCGCACATAGTCAGTGTATCATTATTTTAATTGTTTATGCCAAAAGTCAAAAAACCAAAATTCATTTTCATTGTTGGTGGAGTGTTGTCTGGAGTTGGTAAGGGTGTCACATCGGCTAGCCTTGGTGCAATTTTTGAAGCCAAAGGTTTCAAGGTCACCGCTCTTAAGATTGATCCTTATGTCAATGTCGATGCTGGAACCATGAATCCAATTGAGCATGGTGAGGTGTTTGTGACTGACGATGGAGATGA
>Ga0051984_10000984_pt1 | contig 11440 bp, 7 predicted proteins | sample CryGey02umfilter_2_FD_56240 | JGI IMG/M metagenome (GOLD analysis project Ga0051984, IMG submission 56240) | Groundwater microbial communities from aquifer in Utah, USA - Crystal Geyser 4/10/14 0.2 um filter | ecosystem: Environmental > Aquatic > Deep subsurface > Groundwater | place: USA: Utah...
GTTTTCTTCATCTATCTTTTTTAATTCTAAATGTTTAGTTATTTTGTTTGTTGAATATGCTCCAATTATAAGGATCGTCAGGCTGAGGATTATCAGTGTATTTTTTGCTTTATTTTTCGCTTTCATTAAGGGGTTTTTTCAATAATCTATCTAGTATATATTTGATGCTACCCGTTTCTTCTGATTTTAGTGCTATTGCAGTTAGGAAAAAGATTGCTGTTCCAAGTAATATTCTAATTATATGAGCGAATTTTAGGGATATAATAGTTCCAAGTGGATCGGAAATTAATAATGCAATAATCATTATTCCTGTTGCTACCATTGTTTTTGATAAGCTAATTATGAATTGTTTGGAGTTAAAGTTTTGGAGGTGTTTTTTAAGAAAGAAAATCATTACTATCATGTAGAATGCCATTCCAATACTAAATCCTATCGAAAACCACGCAATTCCATAAACAGGGGCTATATAATAGGTTATCATTCCTATTATTATCATTCCCAATATATTTATTATTGTTGGTGTGATTGTATTGTGTAGCGCGTAAAAGCTTCTTGATAATATGTGTGTGATACTTTCAAATGGTATCGATAGTGCGAAAAATGAAAGAATGATTGTTGTTAATCTTACTGATTCTTCGTCAAATACTCCCCCACCGAGTATTAATTCTACTAATGGTTTAGCAAGTATAATTATTCCTGCTGCTGCCGGAATGCTGAAGAAAAGTATTCTTTGAATTGTTTTTTGAATATGCTCAGTATATGTTTTTTTGTCGTTTTTACTGATTGCTTCTGTAATATAGGGAAACACCGCAGTGGCAAATGAAATCCCAAATAGACTTACCGGAAAGCTTTGGATGTTTCTAGCAAAATTAAATGCTGCTAGGCCTCCCGTTTGTATTGATAGGCCAACTATGGCAAAAATATATAAATTTATTTGCCAAGCAATTAAGCTTAGTGATCTTGGTATCATTAATTTTATAATTTTTTTGAATCCGGGATGCCTGAAGTTTATGTCAAATTTGAATTCATACTCTGTGCTGAATGTGTCTATTACTCTTATAATGCAGTGTAGTGTTGCGCCTATTAGTACACCGACTGCAGCTGAATAAATACCTAAAGAGTCTTTTAGGAAAATTACTCCAAGTATTATTCCGAGATTATATAAAATTGGTGAAATTGCGTACGAAATGAAATGTTTATAGCTCATTAGTATGTTACCAAGGGTGTTGCTAATGGCAAATAAAACCGCTGATCCCAGCATGAGTCTTGTCATGTTTATAATGTCCTGTTGCATCGATATCTCTGTTCCAGGGAAGGCAAATGGGATTATGTTTGCCATAAAAATAAAGGCGAGGATGGCAAGAAGACTTATTAATATGACTGCTCCTGTTAACATTGTATTGGCAATTTTGTAGGCTTCTTTTTTGTCCTTTATCAGATAGTCGGAAAATATGGGGAGAAATGCTGCTGCCAAAGCTCCGGCAATGAATAAATTGAAGATCATGTCCGGTATTAAAAATGAGGCATTGTAGGTATCTGTTGCGCTACTTGTTCCAAAGTGTATGGCTATAATTCTGTCCCTGAATAACCCTATTACGTAACTTAGCAGTGAAGCTACGGCTATAAGTGCTGTTGCATTACCTATTGCTATTGGTTTGAAGAACTTTTTTTGCATGTGATTATATTACCTTATTTTTTATTATTTCCTCCTTATGACATTGATAGATTTGGCAAAATATGGTATAATATACCAAGTGTAACAGATATAAAAATCAAAATGTTAAGTAGTCTCAGGCAGCTAGCGGTTTTAAATAAAATCTTTAATATTAGGAAGCATGAATGGCCAAGAGTTTGGATAGCTTGGTTTATAAGATTGTTTTATCGTTTTAGTTTTGTTTTGGGTTGGACTGTGTTGGTTGTAATGTTTGTTTCTAAGTTTGGCATTGCTTCGCTCCCCTATTTACTTGTTTTAAATGCTATTTTTACTGTTATAGGGAGTTTCTTTTATTCTTCATTTTTAGATCATTTCAAGAAGCATTATGTAATGATTGCCAGTGTTTTGGTGGCAGGTTTGTTGCTTTTTATTGCATCTAGGATTGTTGATTATAATATAGTTTTATTTTTCTCCTTATTGATAGTGTCTATAGCTATCTTTCTTTTTCAGTTTAGAATTTCTTTATCTGGTTATGTTGAAGAGATGTTTTCGCCTTTAGAAAGTGAGCGAACTTTTCCTTTGATTGAGGGGGCGGATACTGTTGGTGGGTTTTTGGCCGGATTATTGGTTATTTCTTTTTCAAGTGTTATAGAAATTACCTCTTTTATTTATTTGTGGCTTGGTGTTTTGTTTATGCTTATTCCTTTATTATTGATTAATGAACAAATTACTAATGATGTAGCTTCTATTAAAGAACGAAGTACAAAGCATGCAGGTTTGGTGAGTAAGTTTAAAGATGCATTTTCCGAATCCAGGCATATTTCATTTATAAAAGGTTTGTTTGTTATTGTTTTCCTTCAATGGTTTATTTTTAATTTACTTGAATTTCAATATACCAAGGCTGTTTATTCTAATGTTTCATCTGTTGTTATGGACGCCGGTAGCGGATTTGAGCACGCCTTTATTCATGATTTGGGAGCATTGTTTATTTTGTTTAGTGTTTCTGCCTTCTTTGTTCAACTTTTTATTGGTAGTCGTGTTTTGGATTATCTTGGGGTTGTGGGAACAATGTTGGTACATGTTTTGTTAACTTTTTTAAGTTTACTTGGTCTTAGCTTTTCTTTTAATTATTACACCGCTGTTCTTGCAAGAAATAATTTCACTATTGGTTCTGTGCTGTTTAATAATGCATATCATACTTCCTATTATGCGATAAAGGATCATCTTAGAGATCATGTTAGAGAATTGTTAGAGGGTGTGATTAGGCCTTTTGGTGCTTTGGTTGGTACTTTTGCTTTAATCATACTTCAGTATATTTTTGTCGGTGATGTTCCGGTATTTTATATTAATTACTTGATGCTTTTTGCTGCCGGATTTCTCTTTTATGTTTTATATAGCCAGCAGAAAAAATATACTCATTTGGCAATTAACGACTTGCTTCATTCAAAGGACATTGAGGTGAGGATTAATGCTGTATCTATTCTTGCACAAAAAGGTCATAAGAATGCGGGAACCGTTTTGAAAAATGTTTTATTTGATGAATCTGAATCCATTTCTTTGCGCATAAGGATTATTAAATCGCTTGCAGATATAAATGATCCTGAAAGTATAGCTGATTTGATTCAATGTTTTAGTTTTGATAATTTAAATATCCGTAAAGCGGCTTTGGATTCTTTGGCGGCATTTAAGGGTTTGAAGGGGAATTCTAAAAGTTTTATTTATAAAAAATATCAGCTTATTGAGGCTTTGAGGGCATTGTATTCTCATGAAAAAAATCCGGAATTGATTAGTAAAATTATACATTTGATGTCTAAGCTTAGTAATGTTGCTACTATTACTTTTTTGTTAAGTATCTTGAAAACTTCAAAATTACATCATAAGGCGGAAATTATATATGCACTTAAAGGTTATTCCGATCCGGATTTAGCTTATATTGTTAAGCCGTTTCTTAAGTCTAAATCTATTATTCAGCAGATTAACGCTTCAATTGTGTTGTACAATTTTCCTAAGTTTAGGCATGAATCTCTGTCTTTAATAAATAATTTTTTACTTTCCGATAGTGTTAAAACTTTGGCATGTGGGTTATTTGCCGTTGGCGAACTTAAGTTATTCAACAAATTTCACCTGTGTCATCATTATCTTGACTCGAAACATAAAGAGCTTAGATTGCAAGCTGCAATTGCGTTGGCTAAGCTTGGATTTGATAATGGTATAGCGGTTATTGTGGATTTGTTGCTTGCCGGTAATGAAGATTTTGCCGTTAATGTTAAAAATTTGCTTCAAAATGTTGACGTGCGTATTTACAAAAATATTGATACTATTATATCGCAGCTTGTTAAGGACGAAGTGGAAAGGGTTTTCTTGAATAGTAAGGCTAAGGAGCTTGCATTATGGAAGCCTGTAGAGTTGCTCAGATTGCGTCGCCTATATTCTTTGGTTGAAGAATATGAACAGGTTGAGCAAATTGATAATTATATTAATAACTAAAAATAAATATTATGGGTCCAAATCTATCTATTACAATTCAATCTGATAATGAGGAATATACTGTGGTTAAGTTTGACGGTGATTTTGATAAAGCCGGTCATAATGAAGTTAAGGAAACTTTATCTAAGTGTTTTAAGGAATTTGTTGGTAAATATCTTGTTTTTGATTTTAATAATTTGCGTTTTATTAACAGCGAAGGGATTGGTTATCTTATGGAGGTTCATACTCATTTAGCTCAAAATGATCAAAAACTTGTTATTATTGGTCTTAATGCTCATGTTGCTGATGTTTTTGAAACTATAGGAATTGCTGAAATTGTTTCAATTTATCCAACTATGAATGACTTTTTAAATACATTGTAAGATGCGGCTTGTTAGGAAAAGTATAATTAGAAAGTTGTTTGTTAATCTATTTCTTTTTTCGCTTCTAATTGCGGCTATTGCTTTCTACTTTTTCTATACTGATCAACAGTTGATACCATTTAGTGTTTTTTTAGGAGCGTTGGGCCTTTTTCTTATATATTTTTTAGTGGCCTATTGGATGGATATTGTTAGGCCTTTAAGGTCTGTTTTGGGGCAAATGCAGCTATTAATTGCAGGAAAACCTTATAAGCGTATTTATACAACCAGAATTGATGAGGTTGGAATTATTGCTCATTTTTTTAATCAGGTTACGGCGGGTTTGGGTGAGGTTAGCCATGACATTAAAGATAGGGAAAGATTGTTGGAGGAATTAAATGTTGCTTCTCAATTACAGAGAGATATTTTGCCACTTAATAGTCCAATGGTTAAAGGTTTGCAAATTGTTGCCAAAACCAGACCTGCAACTGAATTGGGAGGTGATAGTTTTAATTTTCTTAAGACAAAAGATTTAACATACATCTATATTGGTGATGTTACCGGGCATGGTGTTGCCGCCGGTTTAATTATGACGATGGTTAATTCTTTAATGAATGTATTTGTGGATATATATAGTTCTCCCTATGAAGTTTTGGTTATGATAAATAAGTATATTAAAAAGCATGTAAAGAAGGCGATGTTTATGACCATGGTTCTTTTATCCTGGGATGAGAAAAATCAACAATTAAAGTATGTTGGTGCCGGTCATGAGCATATCATTGTTTACAGGATGGAAACCGGTGTTTGTGAAGCAATTATGTCCGGTGGGGTTGCACTTGGTATGGTTCCTGATAATTCAAAGGTTATAAAGGAAAAGGTTCTTGATCTTAAAAATGGCGACTTTGTTGTTTTGTATACTGATGGAATAACTGAGGCTAGAAATGTTGAAGGTGAATTGTTTGGTCTTGATAGGTTAAAGAATTTGGTGACGGAATATGCATCTCAATATTCTGCAGATGGTGTTAATTATCATATTGCCAGGGATGTTTCAGATTTTGCTCAAGGTCATATTCAGGATGATGATATGACGCTGATTGTTATTAAGCGTGATGATTCTTTTACCGGTGCTGAGGCTGTAAGTGTTCCTGTTAATAATTGGGCGAGTCAATCATGAAAACTTCAGATTTTGATTATCAGCTTACGGAGAGTTTTATCGCTCAAAATCCTGTAACACCTCGTGATCATTGCAAGTTAATGGTCTTTGATACCGGATTGGGTGAGGTTAAACATATGCATTTTTATGATTTGAAGGATTTTTTAAGCGCTAGTGATGTTTTAGTTTTAAATAGGTCTAAGGTTATACCTGCGAGAATTCTTTTTATTATTGATGGTGCTGAAAAGGAAATTTTTGTTCTTAAAAAGCTAAAGTTAAATCGTTGGCAGGTCTTGGTTAGGCCTGGAAGATTTTTTAAGCAAGGTATGTTTTTTGACATAGTTCCAGATCATAAAGTTACTGTGATTGAAATTTGCGATGATGGTAGTAGAATTGTTGAGGCAAATTTTGATTTGCTGAATTTTGGTGTCACTCCGCTCCCTCCTTATATTAAAAATAGCCTTGCTGCTGACTCTCAGTATCAGACTGTTTATGCAAAGGAAAGTGGTAGTGTGGCCGCTCCAACGGCCGGTTTGCATTTCACGCCCGGGCTTTTGGAAGAACTTAAAACTAAGGGTGTAGATATTGAAGAAGTTGTTTTGCATGTTGGAAGGGGAACTTTTTTACCTGTAAGTGTTGATTTAATCGCTGATCATGTGATGCATAGTGAGGAATTCGAGTTGCCTTTTGTTGCTGCGAAAAAACTTAATGTTGCTCATAACAATGGGTCTAGAATTTTTGCTGTTGGCACAACTTCCGTGAGGGTGCTTGAGAGCTCTTTTGATGGCTCTTTTGTTTCTGGATTTTCCAGTACTGATATTTTTATTACGCCCGGCTATAAATGGAAAGCTGTAGATGGATTGATTACAAATTTTCATTTGCCAAAAAGTACACTTCTGATGCTGGTTGCATCTTTTTTAGAAAATAAAAACGTGAAAAGTCCAGTAAAGAAGGTTTTAGAATTATATGAATTAGCTAAGGCTAATGATTATAGATTTTACAGTTTTGGTGATGCAATGCTTATTTTATAAGCCATTTTGGAAGTATTTTTGCTTCAACTATGCCACTAATCATTTTTACTTTCTCAATATCTTTTGTATCTATTTTACCTATATATAAATCTTGAAGTTTTCCGTTATTACTAATGAAGTCTTTAATTTGGTAATATCCTTTGTAATAGATGTAATCTTTGGTAAATGCTCCGTGTCTTGATGTATCATAAAATCCTCTTTTGGCTTTTAGGCATGACCTGAATGCTTGTTCTTCGGCAATACCTAGTTCTATTAATTTACTAAATGTTTCTGCAAAGCTATTTTTTATAGATTCGTAGATGCATATTACATGGCTAAGTGCTTTTAAATTTTCCTCAAATGGACTGTTTTGTTGTTGTTCTACGTTGAACATTGCAAGCCCCTCTTGAGTTGTAAGGTAATTTGCCAGTCCCCTATTAAATATTTCGTATGGTTGTTTTTTCCCGTTTTCTGCAGTTAAAATATGTGTTTCAATTTCGTGAATTATTAATGATTCAATGCGAGTTTGATTGAATACTGCATCTTCTTTTATAAACATGCTGTTGTTTTTTCCCGCTACACAGTCTGCAACCATCGATTCTTTTATTTTCACCTTCCAGTTATTTAGTTCGTAAGATTTAAATACTTCCTCAAATCTATTTTTTGTTTCTGTCGAATTATATTGCTTCTCCTCTTTTTTTGGTTTTTCTTTTATGTTTTTGATTAACTCTATGCATTTATCTTTGTCTTCTTTTGTTGGTTGTCCATATAGCTCTATAGATATTTTGGTAAAATCCGCTTCATCAATGGATTCTATTAATCTTATTTTTTTGAAAATTTCAATTTTCTTTTCTTTGAAAATTTGTCCCAGTGCTGAATCATCCATTTGAATTTTTTCCAGTTCTTCACTTAGTTCGATTGTGTCAAATTTTAGTTGAGGGTACTCAAATTGTGGATTGTATTGTTTGTTGCCAAAAAATTTACGTTTTTCGTCTTCTAGGTTTAGTGGTCTAAGGTGATATAGAAGTTTTATTTTATTATCTATCTGCAATAATTGCTGGTCTATATCGTGAAAATTCACCTTTGAAGTTTCATTTTTATCTTCAATTTTTTGGATAATATTAATTACTTTTTCACTTTTTTCCTTGTCGGCTTGGGGATCAATTAGGAAATTTTTAAGATCTCTTTTTCCAAGTATCATCTTGTAATTTTTGTTTGTGATTTTTTCTACTTCCACTACTGTTTGTAAACGTTTATTTTTTATTGAAAATTTCAGCTTTAAGGTTGATTTTTCGTCGTCGTAGTCTTCTGTGTTGTCTAGTAATCTACTTTTTATTGCTGTTTCTTCATCTATTATGCTGACATTTTTACTCGTATCGACTCTGGCCTGAATTCTAAATGTTCCTGTTTTTTGAATTATTTCCACATTTTCTTCCGTTCCAATAATTTGTTTTCCCGATAGATGTTCAATTTCTTTTTCTACAATGTTGCCAAACATATCTTTGGCTATTCTTACACCTTTTGCCGGTGTCGTTACTTTAACTCCTTCAATTCTTTCAAGTCTTTTCCTTAGAGGTGCTAAATTTGCAATTTGAACCCCCAGGCCCGCTCTTGCGTTTATTTCCAACAGCACCGGTCCGCTATTTTTATCTATACAAATATCTATCGCCATATAGCCCAAATTTGTAATTAATTGAACTCTTGAGGAAATATTAAGAATTTCGTCCCAATATGGTATTTTTAGTCCTCTAATTTTTCCTAATCCTTCCGGAAGTTCTTCAATTATTTTATTTTTATAGGTGCAATATGTGGCTTGTCCTTTTGCTATGTCAATGCCTACTCCTACGGCTCCCATGTGCAGATTAGCCTTTCCTTCAGATTCCTTGGTTGGAAGTCTTAACATAGCCATTACAGGTATTAAGTTGTGTACTACGACTCTAATGTCCGGAAGTCCCTCGTACGAAAATTTTCCTATTCTTTCGTCGGCGACAATGTATTGTTCGAAAAATGCATAATCTGCGACGTTGGAGATCGAAAAACGTCCATCAAGTATGTCTTTTATGTGGTCTTTGAGTTCTTCTTTGCTTATTTCCTTTTTCCCGGCTGTGATGTATTTACCGTCTTTTTTTCCGATTATTGGGATGATTCCTTCTCCACCAAAGCCCTTGTTTGGTTTTAACACAAATGCTGTTGGCAAACTGTTGAAATCAAATTTTTCAACTTCTTTACCTTCTTTAATGATTGCAAATAATTTTGGTACCGGGACTTCTCTTACTTCAAGAAATTGCTTTGTTTTGATTTTGTCATCAGCTAATTTTATCGCCTTTTTTGGATTATAGGGGCGAATGTAGAGAAGATTTCTTGCATTGATACCAAGGATTCCTTTGTTGTTGAAAAACATATTTATTCTTCTATGTGTCTAAGTACTTCTCTAAATCTTACTCTTTCAAGGACTCTTAGGCCTGTCCATTTGCCGAGTAAAACATTTAATACAATTAAGAGCAATATTATTTCCGGATATGTAAGCATGAGTCTTTTTACCAAGTCGAATTTTACGTTAAATAATCCAAGATTAATTTCTCCTCCAGCTATAAAATATGCAACAATTGATACTAAAACTGTTTCTCCCATTAAGACCGTCGCGGATGCAAAACTTTTTTCCCCCTTTGAGCTCACAAATTTTTCTACGAGTGTACTTAGGATAAGCATTGGGAAAATTGCAATTGAAAGAAATTGTGCATTAAAGAGATTAATGTAAATACTCGCTATTAATAGAAGTAGGAGTGATAAAGAAACCAAAGTTATCACAATGGCCATTTTAGGGATGAATAGCATTCTCACCTTGCTTAGTAGTGGTCTACTTAGTGTTCCTACCAGGATTGCAAGTGCAAGTGTTAATAGGCCTGCGTACATCCCTATAACGAGGAAGGAAAGTGTAATTATGGATGGTGTGTAAATTCCAAAGGTTGTTAATCCTATAACCTGTCGCATGAATGCAACTACTGTTGCAATTACCGGTAAAAGTAGAAGAAGTGCAATGGTATTATCCGGAATCCCGTTGTTAATTAATATGTTCACGATGTAACTCATGAAGTTCCACGGTCTAAGTTTTCCACTTTTTGCATCTATTATTTCGTAATTTCTTCCTCTTTCTTGCAGCTTACTCTGGAATTCTTGATCATTGGTGCTTTCCAGTAGGTCGTCAATTGCCGCTTCTTTTGCAACGATTATTATTTTAGGTTTAATAATTATGAATTGTCTTTGGGCTCTGTTTATTTTTGCACTAATGTTGTTGTCTATTAAAAGTATAGTTTTTTGTGAAAAATTGGTTGCGGTTTTTGTGTTTTGGATGAATCGGGATAGTCCATTTAATCCTGAATTTTCTTTTGTCCATATTATTATTTCTTGTGCTTTCTGTAGGCTTGCGGATTCTTCTGTTAATTTTTTTGTTAAAATTTCTTCTGAAATAAATTCCGTGCTGCTTCCATAACTTTCAATTATCTTAAGAAAGACTCCTTTCTTTTCAGCTATATCTTGAAAGATTTTTATTCTATCCATATTTTCATCTTGGTCTGTGACCAGTAAAACAAGTTTACTGTATGCAAAAACATCCATACTCGTTTCTGATACATCTTCCTCGTCTGTTATTTTTAGAGTAAGTGTGTAATGTCCGGGTTCTTTGTAGGCGTGTAGTACTTCAGCTCCTTCATTTTTGTTACCGTCTCCAAAATCCCATTCATAATTAATTTTATTCTCCGGGTTGGGTATATAAGATTGGGATGCATCGAAAATTGTGCTTTTACGGATTTCTATTGCATTATCAAGGTTTATTACCGGCTTTAGGTAGCTTGAATTTTCTTCAGGAAGTGACTCTGTTGCAGCAAAAGCTGCCGAGGTGTTTAGTAAAATCCAGAATGCTAATGTTGTAATTGAGATTAACTTTTTGAACATGCTCGGATAGTATCAAAATTTGGCTTGTTTTACTAGGATTTTATCGTCTTGACACATCTTCTGTTTAAGGGCTGGCCTCTTGAAGATTTTCTTGTTTTAGTTTAGAATAAAGAGATTGAAAAATATGAATACAAAAATAAAAATAATAGCGGTTTTCTGTCTCTTGCTTGGGTTTGCTTCTACAGCTCTTGCAATGGATGCGTATGGTCTTAATACCGTTGCGGGTTATTCGACTGTTTTAAGGACTTCTCAAGGAAATCCTAACTCAGATGTTGTTTTTGTTGTTAGGAAGCCGAATGGTTCTTTGGTTGAAGTTGATGCAAAGACCGGCTCCGGTGGTGTTGCGATTAAGGAGTTTTCTGATTATTACACTCATCAGGCGGGAGAATATGGAGTTTCTGTTAAAGGTGATTCTTCATTTAAACCTTTTATTGTTTATCCCGGTCATGTTTCTGATGTTAATTCTAAAATAACACCAACTGATCAAGTTGTGCATTCCTTATCTGAGAAGGGTGCTCTAACTGTGAAATTGTTGGATAAATACAATAATCCGGTTGAGGGGCATGTGCTTAAAATTATTTCAAGTTCTTCCAATTCTAAAGTTGATTATTTATCTTCAGGGGCTACAGGAAAGACAAATAGCAAAGGTGAGATATCTTTTTCATTAAGTTCTCCGGTTGCCGGCAAGGCTACGTATTCTGTTTATGATGCAACTGAAGATGTGATTTTATCTTCTAGGGCTAATGTTGTTTATTTTAGCTCAAATAGTTCTGTCATTGGATCTCAAATGTATACGTCTGTTTTAGGAGCTGTAGGTAATGCTTCAGGTGCGATTGATGAATTTAAA
>Ga0051984_10001041_pt1 | contig 11100 bp, 9 predicted proteins | sample CryGey02umfilter_2_FD_56240 | JGI IMG/M metagenome (GOLD analysis project Ga0051984, IMG submission 56240) | Groundwater microbial communities from aquifer in Utah, USA - Crystal Geyser 4/10/14 0.2 um filter | ecosystem: Environmental > Aquatic > Deep subsurface > Groundwater | place: USA: Utah...
AGTTCGCCGTTGACGTTCTCCAGCCAGCGCTTGCCGTAGGTGGTCATCTGGAGGATTTCACTGGTTCCCTCGTAGATGCAGGTGATCTTGATGTCGCGCTTAAGCCGTTCGACCGGGAACTCCTTGCTGTAGCCGTTGCCGCCGAGGGACTGGATGGCCGCGTCGGCCGCGAGGTTCGCGGTTTCGGTCGTCAGGTACTTGGCGATCGCGCCCTCGACCTGCAGGCCGGCTTCGCCGCCGTCGAGCCGCGCGGCGCACTCCTCGATGAACGCTCGGCAGGCTTCCAGGCGCGCTGCGAACCCAACGATGAACTTGTGGTTGTAGCCCTGCATCTCCTTGAGCAGGCCGCCGCGGACCTTTCGCATTTGGCTGTAGCGAATCGCGTGCTTCACCGATTCCCAGCCGGTACCGAGCGCGAGCGAGGCGACCATCAGGCGCGTATAGCCGAACACGGCCTGCGCCTGACGCATGCCTTTTCCTTCCTCGCCGCCGACCAGGTTCTCGACCGGAACGAAGACTTCGTTGAGTGAGAGCGGGGTGGTGTTGCTGATGCGGATGCCGTGCTTGTCCTCGTGTTTATCGGCGACGAGACCCTCGGTCCCCTTCTCCACGATGAACCACGAGACGCCCTTCTTCGTCTTCGCGAGAATCGTGTAGAGACCCGCGACCCCGCCGTTGGTGATCCACATCTTGCTTCCGGTGATTTTGTAACCCTTAATCGTCTCCCCGTCCATCACGCGCTCCGCGCGGGTGGCAAGGTGGAGCAGGTCGCTGCCGGCGTCGGCTTCGGTGGCGCCGTAGGCGACAAGCAGCCCTTCCTTCGCCGCCTTGGTCAGCCACTTATCCTTCTGCTCCTGGGTGCCGCCGACCATGATCGGGTCCAAGCCCAGGAAGGTGGCGAACACCGAGGTGGCGACGCCGAGGTCGATGCCCGCGAGCACTTCGCAGGCCCGGGCGATGTCGTAGGTATTGCCGCCGAGTCCGCCGTACTGCTCGGGCAAAAGCATCAAGTGAATGCCGACCTTTTCCTCGTCGTAAAGATCCTTCATGATCTCTGCGGGGAATTCGTTCTTTTCGTCGAGTTCGGCGAGAACCTTCTGCGTGAGGTTGCGTCCCGCGTATTCCTTCAGCGTCTCGAAGACCATTTCGCGGGTCTCGGGGTCGAGTCCCTTGCCTTTCACAAGCTGTTCGATCACGGCCATGACCAGTACCTCTCTCAGAAGGGTTTTACTCCCCGAAAAGATACTAAAATGGGGGCTCTATGGACTATGCAACAAGGTATCCAGGATGTGCCTAAAATGGCCTGGCGTCCTCAGCGCTATTTGAATATTCTACCGGGGTGAGGCGTCGGCGCTACGCCCGCGGGCCAGAAGTCGAAGCAGTGGGGCGATCTCTGGATGGCCTGCTCGCATACCGACAGCAAGGGCTCGGTCTGGACCACTTACTGAGCGCCCCGACGGCCCCGCTCCCCTGAAAACACAAAGCCCCCGGTTTTCACCGAGGGCGCTGGCCAGATATTTCTAGTTACTGGTTCGAAAGCTGAACGTCTGCCTTAATTCTAGCAAGTCCCGGCTCCCGAGTCAATGATTATTTCGCGTCAATTCGATGAAGCCCCTATGGGTCTTTAGTCCTAGGGTGAGCGGCCCGGAACACCCATGCCGCGGCAACCACCCCGCCTCAGACTATGGGTTGAAGACCATGAAAATGAAGAAGACCCCCTTGGCGTTCAACGCGGCTTTGTCGCCGTTCGTGCGCTACTGCAACGTTAAAACGATCTCCATCAAGCACGGTGAAACCGTGCGCAATAAAACGCAGGCGGACCCTTGGCCGTCCATGGTCGTGTCTTTGGGCTCGCCCGTTCACCGGATTCGGGGCGGAAGAACCGGTCCGGCGCTCCCGAAGGTCGCGGTCTTCGGCGTCGCGGAGGGCCCCGACGAGATCGAAATGCGCCCCGGACACAGCCATCTGACGATTTCCTTTAATCCCGGCCGCGCTCATCCGTTTTTCGGAACGACGCTTAAGGAATTCTCCGACCGGGAGTTTTCACTCGGAGATGTTTGGGGAAGAGAGGGGCGCGAGATCGAAGAGCGGATCGCCCACACGGGCTCCTCCGCCGCGGTCAAGTCCATCCTTGAGTCCGCGCTATTAAAACGCCTCCCTCTGGAGTCCGGCTATCCCGCGGGGGTGCTCGAAGCGATGCGCGCGGCGCTTCGCCACGGGGGGAAGGTCTCGGTCAACGAGATGGCCCAAACGGCGGGGATGAGCGCGGTGCATTTGAAGCGCCTTTTCACGCAATGGGTGGGAATGGCCCCGAAAATCTTCTGCCGCATCATCCGGTTTCAGAGCTTATGCGCGAGTCTCTCCTCGCAGCGAAAACCCGAATGGGCCGGTCTCTCCTACGAGAGCGGATACGCGCACCAGTCCCACATGATTCGGGACTTCCTCGCGTTTTCCGGAGAGACGCCGTCGAGTTTTTACGACAGCGTCGTCGTCCCCTCCGCCGGGCCCGGCTCACCGCTCAAGGCCTTCCAGCCGGACCCGACCTTCCACGCATAATTACGTTAGGTCTAATTGCCCGTCCCGACCCGGGCCGGGCCGCCTAGGGTATGTTCGTTTCGTGCAATACAAAAAGCGGCCTATCTCCCATACTATCGAGACGCAGCGGAGGGACTATGAGAAACGGACAAAACGACGACGGAAACGCAATCGTGAAGATCGACGAAGTCTCGGATCGGATGCGCAGGCGCTGGGCGAAGAGCATCTCCGATGGGGTTACGAAACCGGTGCTCCTCTATGTGGGGGGACAATGGTCGTTGAACGTCACGCGCGGCGGAAAGCGCTCCATGCGCATCAGCGTCGCGTAGCGCGGGGAGGGGGCGCAAGGGCGCTGCCCTTACTACCGGCACGGGCGCATCTAGGATTGTACGCTCGAGTTTACCTGCCGAACAATCTCGCGAAACGCCCCGCCATAACATCCTCGAATTTCGCCCGCATCGAGGGATTGAGTTCGGAATTAACGCAAAGTTCGCGCAGCCGCTCTTGGGCATCCTTAAACTTGTTGAAGACATTCGCAGCGGCTTTAGGGTCGATCTTGAGATAGTCAGCAAGAGCCTCGAAGTCCCGCCGCTTGAGCTTGTTTTTCTTCGCGTTGAGCATCAGCGCGGAGTCTTCCTCCTTCGCCAAGTAGACCTTCGAGGAGACGAGGTCATAGCAGGGGGCTAGAGAGGGCTTCTTGTCTCGGATGAGAAGCGCCCAGTTTTTCATGTGCATGTCGCCGTTTCCGATGATAAAACAGAAGAGGACCCGCTCGAAGAAGTCGATCGTATCGAGACCGACATTTTCTGCGTGAGAGCGGACGGCCTTGCCGACGGATTCGAGCGAGCCCGAATACTTGTCGGTGGAGCCCAGCAACTGAAACATCGTTTCCGTCTGAATTTTACCGCCGCCCACAGTCCGATCGAAGCGCTTGACGATGTAGCAAAGTCTCCCGTCCGACATAGGGAACAGGCCGTGAGGGGGGACGGGGAACTCGAGCGCCGCGGCCATGCTCATGCACGTGTTCTCCATTGCGGGCAGCCCGGGATATTCGCCGGGCTCGGGTTTGAGGATGTGGGTGCTGCCGCTCGGCGCGAACTCGATCTCGGAGGAATCGTCGTTCAGCCGGACCAGCGCCTTTGCCTGGACTCCCGAGATGGACATGTGATCCTTCGATGACGTGACCTTCTCCGGCAGGTCCTTGGCGGCGAACGGTATCTTGGGGGCGATTGCCTTGTTCCAAAGCCTCCGCAAGCACTTCGAATGGTAGCGGCCGTCCTCTTCGCACGTCTGGCCGCAGCAGAGGCATCTATTTGCCATGGGTCTTCTCATCGACGTGACGTACGCTGATCGCGCCGATCGGGTCCTTGCCCGTGTACATCAGCAAACGGAACTTGTCGGTCTTGTCGATCTTCGCGGAGGCGGATGTCAGTTCGAGCAACCAGCCCTCGGGCAGCAGTCCGTCAAAGAAAGGAAAGAGCTTGGAGGATTCATACGGTGTCTCCGTCAGAGGCATCGCAAGGCTGATCGGCATCGCGTCGGGATCGCGCAGGTACTCGGGTTTGTAGGTAAATTCGTATCCGGCCGGCTTTTTAATGAGATCGCCGGCCGCTTTGTCTCCATAGAAAACGAAGGCGTGTTCCTCTCGGTTTTCCATCACTCCTCATCGCGCGGCAGGTCGATGGGTCCGAGGCATTTTCCAAAGAGGACGAGGACCTTGTTGATTGTGTCGGTCCGCAACGACGCCTTTCCTTGCTCCAGATCGCGGATGAAGCGCAAGCCAACGCCGGCTTTTGCCGCGAGCTGAGGTTGAGTGAGTTTAGCGCTGCGTCGTCTCTCTTTAACGAGGGAAGCTGTCGAGTTTAATTTCATTTGCCTATATTATACCCGATCGGATGCATTCACGAAATTTGCGATAGAAAACAGGCTTGATCGGGTATATATATTAATAAAATATACCCGATAGAGCCTCTTTGTCAAGTGCTTGGTGACGTTTTGTGACGCTTCTCCCTTACGGTTGAGGCATGGCTGTCGCGATGGTCTCACTGGCGTTGCGTTGGTATAATCAACCATGGCGCCTTGGGAATCCAGACTCAGGCCGGCTCTTTTCTCTCTCGTGCTCGGGGCGGCCGCCTGCTCCACTGCGCCCAAATCGGGACTCGGCGCGGGGATCGCGCCTCTGAACGCTGGGACCGATACACTCGAGTCCTTTAAGCTGAATGCCATCAAGCCGATTCCGTACATCCCGACGTTGAGGTTCGTTTCCGAGTACAGCCGCTTTGACACTCCGCGTCCGGATGCTTGGGGGGCGGGAAAAGCCTTGGGGGCGCTCTGGCGTTACGATCTCCCTTATGAGAGCGAGGTCCGGGGCCTCGCCGTCGACTCGCAGGGGCGGACGCTTTGTCTAGGACGTCCGAAGAGGGGGCCGGATTCGGTACTCCATGTGCTCGATGGGAGCGGGCGCTCCAGCGATCGGATATCCTTGCCCGGGGACACGCGCGAGATCCGGAGCGGCGTCCTCGCTGGAACGGAGGTTTTGATCTCCATGAACTCAGGGGCCCTCGAGATTCGGGATCTCGCCGCCGAGACCGGCTATCGGGTCCCGGTAGACGTGGCGGATTACGCTCTTGCGGACCTCGACGGGAATGGGAACACGGGATTGGCCGTCATCGGGGGATTCGAGGAAAAGTCGGTTCGGGTCTACGATAGCGATGGGAGTGAGATCTGGGCCGGGAGCCCCATAAAGTCGCCTGCGGGACTCGCCGCGGGACGCTTGTTCGGCATGGATTCCGAGTCACTCGTGGCCTTCGGCGGGGGGTATCGGGGAACCGAGGCGAAGATCCTAAGCCGGACGGGCGCGGCGCTCGGGTCCATCGAACTTCCCAGTTGGCCGCGGGTCAAGGCCATCGCCGATCTAGGCGGCGGGGTTGCGAAGTTCGTGATGGTGCGCGGCGGGAGCGGGGGAAAGCACGACACCTTGGATGTCTGGAACATCGGCCGAGACACGATGACCCTCGAGGCACGGGGGGACCTCGGATGGGCTGAGGCCGAGCTGATGACTTTCGCCGATCTCGACGGCGACGGCAGAAAGGAGATTCTTCTTGGGACCAAGACCGGTTGGTTGCTGGTGTTCTCCTCCCGAGCCGAACTGATAGCCCAGTACAAGTTCGTCCAAGAGGTCACGCATTTGGCGGCAGGCGACTTCACCAGTGACGGAATCGACGACGCGGTCGTGGCGATCGCAGGGATCCCGCCGCAAGTTTTCGGTCTCAGTGTCGGCCTTATCCCGGAGAACGAGACTCCGGAAGGCGCGGCCTCGGAACCGCTCGTCGCGCGCTTGACCTCGGGGCACTACGCCGTCAGCAAGGCGGCAGGAGAAGAGGCGCTTGCCATGGACGAGACCGCGCGGCGCGAGATCGCGGCGGAACTCTCCGCCGTGATCGCGGGCGGGAAGGGGGAGACCCGCTGGTTGGCCGCCTTCGCCCTGCAGAAGCTGGGGCCCTCGGCCTCCGCCGCGGCGGACATCCTGATCGCGGCGTCCCGCGAGGGCGACCACTCTTTATGCACGGCCTCGCTGCGCGCGCTCACCGCTGCCGCTCCCGACCACAAAGGGACGATCCCTGCCTTGTCGGAAGCCTTGGCCGATCCGCAGTGCCGCTACACCGCGGTCACCGAACTCCGGAACCTGGGCCCGAAAGCGAAAGGGGCCGTGCCCGCGCTCATCGAGCGGATCAGGGAGAACGACATCTCCTGCCTGTGCGCTGGGGTGCTCAAGGTCGTGGGGAAGGCCGCCAAACCCGCGATCGCGGAACTGGTCGGGATCGTGGAACGCGTTCCAAGCTGCCGCGACGCCGGTGCCGCGCTGCGGCGCATCGGACCCGACGCCTTGGACGCCCTTCTGCCCCTGCTCGCCCATCGCCGGACGGAGGTCCGCGTCGAAGCTGTCCGGATCCTGGATTCCTACGGCCCCGAAGCCGAGGCAGCGCTCCCTGCCTTCGAATCCCTCCTGAGGGAGCAGGGACAAGATTCCTTCGAAATCTACATCGAAGTCGCTGCGGCGCTGGGCTCAATCGGGGAGAAGGCCGTTCCGATCCTGGTGCGGGCCCTCGATACTAAAGACGCGGACCGCCGATCCCGCGCGGCCTACGCCGTGTCCCGTATCGGACGGCCTGCTGTTTCCAAGTTGATCGAGACCCTCGAGAGCGGAACCCCCGATGCCCGTGAGGGCGCGGCCCAAGCCTGTATCAACCTTGGACCGGACGCCGTCGGAGCGGTCCCCGCTCTCATCGCAGCGTTGTCCCACGAGGACCCGGAACTCCGGACCCGAGCGGCCGACGCATTGAGCGTTGTTGGCCCGGCGGGAAAGAAGGCCGTCGCGGCCTTGGAGCGGGCCGCGGAGGACAATATTCCGGAGGTCCGGGAGGCTGCTAAGCGGGCGCTGCTCGCAACTCGGCGGGTGCATCCGGATCCTGCAGCCGCGAGGAAGAACGCCGCAAAAGCCCTCGCCGATGATTCCTCGCAAAGAGATGCCTCCCGGGCTTTCAAGGACGAGAATTGGTATGCCCGACAGACGGCCGCTGCGGGCCTCACCGGCGCCGGGCCGGGCGGGGTCAAAGCCCTGACTTATCTACTCGAAGACGGCAACTGGCAGGTCCGCCACGAAGCGGCCAGGCGGCTCGCGTGGTCCGAGGCCCCGGCCGTCGCGGCGATCCCCAAGCTGATCCGGCTCCTTGATGACCCCAGCCTCGACGTGCGCGCACGAGCGGCGCTGACGCTGGGGAAGCTCGGGCGCGACGCGATGAAAGGGGAAGGCCGTGAGGGAGCCGGGATCCAGGCGACACTCAAAGCCTTGGGTCAAGCGGCCAAGGATGCGGACCCCGATGTATCCTCTGCGGCGCTCAGGGCCCTGGCGTCGATCCAGCGAAAACCCTAGAAACACAACGCCCCCGGCTTCTCGAGCAAGGACGTCGCCTGCTCGCGACTGATCCTTGCTCGGCTTGTTCCCGTCGGAAACGAGCTCGAAGCATCCCTGGATAAAAAAAAACTTACCTCGCCGCGATGGTCGGCGCGCGGCTCCATTTATAAATCTCTTCATTGAGGCCCTGTTGTCTTTCGCAAGGGCCGCCGCATTTTAGGGCAGCAAATTACTCGAAGGAGGCGAAGTCATGAACAGGGATCAACTCAAAGGAAGATGGACGCAGTTCAAAGGCGAGCTAAAGAAGAAGTGGGGAAAGTTCACCGATGACGACTTACAGCAGATTGAAGGCGACTACGACAAGTTCGCCGGCAAAACTCAAGAACGCTACGGCGACAAAAAGGAAGAAGTCCTGAAATGGGCCGATCAATGGAAAGAGCAGCCCCAACAGACGAAAGAGGAACCCGTAGCCCGGCGGACTCGGTGAAGTCATAGGTAAAGGAGAAAAACATGAAGAAAGGAACAAGCGTAGTGTCGTTAGGGGCGGCAATGCTGATCGGAGCGGCGTTGGCCCCTTGGGCGATGGCGGCGTCGGTAGGATCCACGGTGTCCGATTCTTGGATCACCGCCAAAACCAAATTGTCCTTGGCGGCAGATGGCCGCGTCAAGGGACGGCAGGTCGAGGTCGATCCCAAGAACGGCCGAGTGATCCTGAGCGGAAAAGTGGATACAGCGGAGAGCAAAGCCGCGGCGGAAGAAATCGCCGAGGGGATCAACGACGTCAAAGGCGTCAAAAACGATCTGCAGGTAGTGGATCCTTCCCGCCGCGAGGCTGTGGACGACAAAGACGAGGTCATCACCGAGCGGGTGCAGAAGCGCTTCTCCAAGGATAGCGCCTTGCGCGAAGCCGACATCGACGTGACGACGAATGCCGGCGTGGTTTCATCGACGGGCGAAGTCCCCAGCTTGATCACGAGCTCAAAAGCGTCGTGGGAAGCTTGGAAGACATCCGGGGTCAAGTCCGTCAAAAATCGACTGGCGATCGAGGACGAAACCGAAGGGTATTGAGACGTCGTCTGCATCCCTCGCGGGCTTAGTTCAAAAGCCCGCGGGGATTGCAGATGGCGGCCTCTGATCGCAGGCTGCTAGGAGAGTGATCCAACCTTGGGGAGGTCGTCTTTGAATGCGGCCCCGTAGATGTCCCAGACGCTGAGAAACAGCGCCGCGAGCAGCGGTCCAAAGAGGAGTCCCGCGAAGCCGAAGAACGTGAGACCGCCGAGCGTTGAGAGCAGGATCATGAGCTCGTGCATCTTCGTGTCCTTGCCGACGAGGATGGGGCGCAGGAGATTGTCGGAGCCGCCGACGACGACCGCGCACCACAGGAAAACGAGCGCTGCCGCGAGCAGCCGTCCCGAGAACGCGAGCCATGCGACCGCGGGCGCCCAGATGAGGGCCGAGCCGATGTTCGGGATCACCGAGCAAATCGCCATGAGCGTCGCCCAAAACAGCGAACTCGGAACGCCCGCGGCTGCCAGCGCGAGCCCGCCGAGCCCGCCCTGGATGACGCCGATGACGAAGGTTCCCTTGACCGTCGCGCGGGCCATCGACCGAAAGCCGTCGAGGAGGCGCCTCTCCTCGTGATGGCGCAGCGGCATGTAGTAGAGAAGCCGCTTGAGCATCGCCGGGCCGTCCATGAGGAAGAAGAACATCGCGTAGAGCATGATCGCGAATTCGAAGAAGAACGAGACCGTGCCCGCGGTGATCGACTTGATGTTGGCGAGGAAGAAGTTGCCGACGCCGCTTACGGCCGAGCCGAGCTTTGAGACGATCTGCTCCTGATGCGCGACGAGGTGCGGCTCTAGGCGCGAGACGACCGGGTAGCCGCGCACCATCGCGGCGAGATCGCCCTTCTTTGCGAGCTTCTCCTGAACCCACGGCGTGACCGCCTGCGTGACCTTCACCGCCTGATTCGCGACGATGCCGAAGAAGGACGCGACCGGGCCGAGCACGAGGACGAATACGATCGCGATCGTCGCGAGCGACGCCGCCGCTGGGCGGCCTTCGAACCAGCGATCGAAGCGTGCGTACATCGGGTAGGCGAGGGTCGCGAAGACGGCCGCAAGCGCGACCGGGACGAAAAATCCCCGCACCATCCACAGGAAGACGCCCGAGACCGCAAGCGTGAAGGCGATGAGAAACACCCGCCGAAGGTCGAATTCCTTCATGAGCGCATTCTACCAACTTTGCTGGGACGCACGGGACCTACCGGTAAGGTCCTGAATCCTTTAAGTTCAGCGCAAGCCCTTAGTAAGGGTTTAGGCCGACGAGGTTCAGGGCGCGGAGCGGTTCGGGGTTGGCCATGAACCAATGCCAGACGGAGCCGTTGCGAAGGTTCTCCGCGCTCAGCAAAGTGATGCCGGCATCGATGCCCAGAACGTCCGGGCCGGTCCATCCTGTCCGGGGATTGAAAGCGTCCGCGAAGCCGTAGCGGCCGTAGATCCTGCCGCCAAAGCGGTCCTTCATGGCCCGCAGAGCCCGCACGGAGAGCTCCGGCGTGAACATGAGCGACCCCGCGGCGGCGCAGGGAACGACGGTGCCGTCGATTGCGGGATGCCGGGGCGGGCCTCCCCAGGCGACGTAGCCCTTGGCGCTGTCCGAGGCTGTGACGCCCCAGAGCTCCGCGTACCAGGGGAACTCCGTCGCCATGCTCGCGCAGAAGGCGCGATGGGCGCGGGTGGCGAGGACCGAGTTCAGAAAGTAATCTGTGTTCGGCGGTGCGGCCTCCCGGCGCCGGCGAAAATCCACCCAGGCGTGGGAGTATTGGTGCGTAAAAAGGGGGGTGCCGGCGCTCAGGTAGCGCTCCTCTTCAAACTCGGCCCAGCTTCGCCGCCAGGCGCGCCAGGCCGCCGGAGGCACCGGATGGGTGCGTGAGCCGATGGCGAGCAGGTCCAACAGCAGATGCTCGCTGTAGGTGTCCCAGCGGGTGGGGATGAACCCCGACTCGGGCCGCCAGCCGTGCGAAAACATGGCGGGATGGCCGGCGAGCATCCACGGGAAGTCCACCCGGTCGTAGATCCCGTCCGCTAGCCGAACGATCTCCGGGTCGTCGCCGAAGCAACTTCGCACGGTGAGCACGCCGCCAAAAAGGAATGCGGTGTCGATGGAGGAAACCTCGCTCTTCCAGCGCCGGGCCCCGGTGGCCGGGTCCATGAAATGATAGAACCAGCCGTGCTCCTGCGGGCATTCCTCGGTCAAGAACCGCAGGGCCGCGCGCGCCCGTGCAACCGCCTCCTCGCGGGGCGCCCAGCCCCGGGCCGCGCCGACGCAGAGCGCGCTTAGGCCGAAGCCTGTGGCCGCGCTGCTGGCCACCGAACCCGCATCGTCGGGATGCGGGGATCCGTCGGCCCGGGCTCGGTCTCGCACGAGTCCCGTGCGTCCGTCAGTCTGCTCCCAAAAGTAAGAGAAGGAGCGCCGGGAAAGGTCCTCCAGAAACGCCCGGTCGGAGGGAACAAGACCGCTGCCGCGGACGCGCGCCGCGCCCGGCTGCGCGCAGCCTGCCGCGGACAGCGCGCAGGCCAGGAGCAAGGAGATAGCACCGGACGCTGCCTGAGCGTCCGGCACAGCGGCCCTGCCGGGACCGCTAGCACCGG
>Ga0051984_10001049_pt1 | contig 11065 bp, 12 predicted proteins | sample CryGey02umfilter_2_FD_56240 | JGI IMG/M metagenome (GOLD analysis project Ga0051984, IMG submission 56240) | Groundwater microbial communities from aquifer in Utah, USA - Crystal Geyser 4/10/14 0.2 um filter | ecosystem: Environmental > Aquatic > Deep subsurface > Groundwater | place: USA: Utah...
AGTATTCTAGGAATTTACTTACTCTTTATTGTAGTAATGATTTTATTCATTTCCACACTCATCCCACTGGTCGCCAGCCAAACACTAGAACTGGCACTTAGAGTACGAGACATCATCACCAATTTGGCACACGGAGAACAAATATGGAAATTGCCTTACACTGAAAAAATCCAAGAAATAGTGGGGAATTTTCTCCAAAGTGCTGACCAAGAACTCATCATTAACAATCTGCAAACTGGTCTGGAGCAACTCGGAAAACAACTTCAAGGTATTGCCGGCAACACCTTTGCCGCCATCAAAGTCATTTTCAATGGCGCCCTAAACGCGCTCCTTGTCATGGTGCTCACCTTCTTCATGATAGTGGATGAAAAAGGCATTGATACATTTTTACTCTCTTTATTTCCCTCACGTCACGGCCATTACATCATTGCCAAAAGTGAAGCTGTAAAAGAAAAAGTGGGCTACTGGTTACGAGGGCAACTCAAACTCATGCTCGCCATCGCCATCATTACTTATATCGTTCTCACCATTTTAGGAGTGGATTATGCACTAACGCTCGCTCTCATCGCAGGAATCACCGAATTATTGCCGGTAATAGGCCCCCTCATTGCCATGATCCCCGCACTCCTGATTGGACTTAATGTATCTTTGGCCTTCGCGTTTTGGATTTTTATTGCCTACATTGTCATTCAACAGCTTGAAGGAAATATCCTCGTCCCCATCATCATGAACAAAGCCGTAGGCCTCAGCCCGCTTATCATTGTCGTTGCCATGTTGATTGGATATCAATTCATGGGAATCCTCGGCATCATAATTTCAGTGCCCCTGGCCACGTCACTTTCAATCTTCATCAAAGACTACACAACTAAAGCGAAGTAAGCACCTTCAACGTGGCTCGCGCCGCTTTTTTCCAACTAAATTCTTTCACACGGTCAAATCCTTTTTGACGACAATCTTCATAAACATCTGTATACGTTAAACGCTCCATAGCATCCGCGATCTTTTCAGGGTCAAAAGGATCCACCAAAATCCCTGCGTCAGCCATTACTTCCGGCATAGAAGCCACAGAGGAAGCAATCACCGGTGTTCCACAAGCCATGGCCTCCAAAATAGGCAACCCAAATCCCTCATAAGTCGACACAAACAGCAAAGCCTGAGCCAATGAATAAACCGCTGCCTTATCTTCTTCATCAATAAAACCCACCGGCAAAATATCCGGATGTTCCTGCAGAAAAACTTTCCCAAACATAGAAGGATCACGTCGTCCCGCCATCACCAAACGATACGTTTCCAACGGTTGCTTCTTTTGGAAAATAGAAAACGCTTTCATCACACTTTCCAAATTTTTACGCGGTTCCAAAGTAGAAAAAGTCAAAAAGAACAAATCCGGCAATCCATATTTTTCTTTCACACGAGCCAACTCAGCAACATCAACAATATGCTTCAGTGTTCCAGGAACCGCTTCCGGAATCACACTCACTTTATCCTCCGGAACTTCATAAACCGCGCACAACTCATCTTTTGTAAAAGTGGACACTGCAATCAAATGATCACTGGTTTGAACTTCGTGCTTAGGATGAAGCACCTTAAACCACAAACGACTTTTCCAAGAAAAATATTGAGGATACCGCTCAAACGATAAATCGTGAAACGTTGTCACCTTTCGCAATCCTTTGGAAACCGGAGAAGGACGAGGATCGGGTACAAATAAAACATCAATTTTTTTTCCCATTTTTTTTTCAATCAAAAAATCGATCTTAGGCCGACTAAAAAATCGCCACATCAAATGCAAATACTTATTAGGATAACGAGTACGCACCACCTTGACACGACGCCCATCAAAATTACCAATAAAATCATTACAATCTTTTCGACAATTATAAAAAAGCACATACGTATGCTCTTCATCCACTTCCAACATGGCCTTCAATAAAGAACGAATATAATTTTCTACTCCACTGACCCGTCCGTGCATAAGTGGCCGAACATCAATACCAATTCTCATATTAAACAATCAAAAAATAAGGAAGTTGTTTGCCAACCAATAAAGATAACGCTCGCACCGCATCTTCTTGGCTTTCCCCCAAACGAATGACCGCCACCAAAGAATCAGAAAATGTGAAATGCTTAAGTCCCTCCGGATAATTCAAAACCTCAATGCCATTCTCTTTAAGATAAGATTTATACTGCAACATCCCCGTCTCACCCACTTCCAACAATGAAACTTTTTCATGATCTCGAACATACAAATGGATGAATCCTTCCAAATCAGAACGGCTAAAAGTAGAACTCAAACGCAATAAAGGCAATCCACCCAAAATTGAAATAACCTGAAATTCAAAAGTAAGCGTCCGTCGAACATATTCCCATAAACCAAATCCAACAACACCCACCATCAAACCAAACAAAATGCCAATCAAACCATTCAAAGTCCATTGAGGAGAAGTTTCAAAATAATCAATGGAAGCAATCGCCACCACAAAAGAAGCATTCGTAAGCTCATTATAAAGAGCCAATTCTTGATTCAATACTTCCAGAAAAACATTCGCCGCCAATTCAGGAGTCATTTCGCCCACTGACGTACGATCCATATAAAGTGTCACAATCAAATTTTGCTTTTCTTGTTTACGAACACTCAATGAAAAAGGCCGATCTACCTGAGCCTCCACTTGACGCACTAAACCCGGATTACTCACCCATCCCTGAACCGTTTGTGTGAATTGATCCACTACATTTTCATTTTGACTGGCTCCCAAACTTCCAATAGAAACAGTCGAAGGTAATGTCGCCCCCATTGTTAAAAAAATCATAGCTCCCTCCTCTTGGACAGATTGCTGCGTAAACCCCATACTCACCCCAAAAAACAACAAAGCAGCAATCAACAAAGAAAACCAACGACGTCGAATAAAACTCAAAAATTCACGTGGATCCATACAGAAGAAGTCAAAAGTTAGAAGTCAAAAGTTAAAAGAAACTTAGAATGATTCTACTGTGGAAAGCAAAAAAATTCAAGGACTCTCAATCATCATCGATGATGCCACTTCTGCCAAGCATCATCCACAAAATCAGCAAATTCCCGAGCAAAAACCTCTGAATCAAATTTTTCAGCTTGAGCGCGTACGACAGCAGGATCAAAATGCATGGCTTCAAAAGTACGGACCGCCTCCCCCAATGACTCCACCGTCTGTTCATCAAAAAACAGCCCGGACTCTTTATCCTTTACGGTTTCAAGCGCACCGCCCGCCCCATAGGCAATCACCGGACATCCCGCTCCCATTGCCTCCAAAGGTGTGATCCCAAAATCCTCAACCTGAGGAAAAATAAGTGCTTTTGCGTACTTATAGTAACTATGAAGTGATTCTTCTGAAACCATTCCTAAAAATTCCACATTCGAAGACGCCAATTTTTGAAGCTTTTTAAGCTGATTTCCAACACCAACAATTTTGAGTGGCCTTTTCAATTCATTAAAAGCCTGAACAATCAGATCAAAACGTTTATAGGGAATCAAACGCCCCACTGCCAAATAATAATCATCTTTTTCAACCACTTCAAAAGGTTGCAATTCAACAGGAGGATGAATCACACGAGAATCATGGCGATAATACTTTTCAATACGAGACGCCACATAATGAGAATTTGCAACATACAAATCCACACGGTCCGCAGCCGCACGATCCCAAATACGCAAATGATGCAAAATGGACGGAATCAAGGTCTTTTTTAAAATTTTAGGCCAAGGATATTCGTTCACATATTGATGAGAACCATCCCACAAATAACGAGGCGGTGAATGACAATATGAAACATGCAAGGTATCAGGTTTAGTGATGACGCCTTTGGCGCAAGAATGAGAACTGGAAATAACCACATCATAGTCATCCAAATCAAACGATTCAAAGGCCAAAGGCATTTGAGCCAAATAGCGTTGATGTCGATGTTTAGCTCCAGGCATACTTTGCAAAAAAGAGGTCCTCACATCCGCTTCAGAAAATTGAGGCAAATTAACTCGATTATAAATCGACGTATAAATAGGAGCATTCGGATAAAGTTTGTGAAGCGCTAAAATCACACGCTCCGCTCCTCCCATATCCGTGAGCCAATCACATACAATAGCAACTTTTGGTTGCATAAAAAAAAGATAAATTCTAATAAGCCAATAAATTCTTTCCAACTATACTGCCATTTTAAATTTAACTCTAGGCCATCATGGCAGCCTTAGCCTCATCCAGAGTCGCATGACAAGTGATGAGCTGTGTAAGCCCCACTACATTCAAAATATCAACAATATTTTCTTTAGCTTGTGCAATTGAAATTTTCCCAGCTGTGGCCGACACCTTTCCATACCAATCCGTAAGATAACCAATGGCTTTACTATTTAAATACTCCAATTCGGAAAAATCAAAAATCAAATGAAGATTCTGAGGATTGGCTGTCAAAACATCATAAATCGTCTTTGACTGGTCATCCACATTGCTTTCATCCAACTGCCCACTGATTTTCGCAATTTTTATCACACGCCCAGGTTGCGTACTGACAAGATCTTCAATCGTAATATTAGCGTAGGTCATGGTAAAAATTAAGGTTATAAATCATTGAGCTTAAACAGCCTTAAATACATTAGCAGAATTTAACGACGCAGGGGAAGCAGATCCATCACCCTGAGATAGATATTTTTTAACTCGAACTCGAATGCCACCTTCAGGACGATCTTCAAAAATCAATTCATCCGTCCACTCAGAAACAATTTGAGCCAAACCACGTCCACGAAGTCCCAAAAATTGAGACTGCACCGCTTCTTTTTGCTTTACCAAAAGATCACGCAACTGTTGAGCTGTATACTTATTAGGACCCGTTCCACTATCTTCTACAACAATTTCAAGACTTTCATGCGGAGTACTTGTAAAAATAATTCGAATTTCCTGTCCGGGAGCTGAACCATGCTCAATCGCATTATTACAAAGCTCATCCACAACAGATTGAAATCGATACGCCCATTGCTCACTAAAACCGGTCATATTTTTAGTCATTTCCAAAGTAAAATCACGAATTCCAGATAAAAAATACGCATTCGTAGGAAGTGTGATTGTCACGGTAACCGGCTCTTGCTTAGGAGCAATAACCGGAGCCGCCACTTGAATAGAAGCAACATCCACCGGAGTAACCACTGGCGCAGACGCCGCAACAGATTGAACCGTAACCTGAGTAGGGAATGAATCAGCCATAAAATAATAATTTAAATCAAATCATTATACCAATAATATAGCTCTATGTCAAACCTGTTTATCTTGATCTCTTCGAGACACAGCAAAAATCTGCAAAAAAAGAGCCTGCAATAAGAGTGGATTTAAACCCTTTTCTTTCCCTTTTTTCAAAACACGATCCAGAATTTGATTCTCTCGCACAGATTGATAAGTCTCAAGTCCTTGCGATTTTTTCAACAAAGAAACTTTAGAAATCAATTCAAATCTCTCCCCCAACAAATCCACAATTTGATCATCAACATAATCTAATTGAGCCCTAATTTCATCCAAAGAAAAATCCATACGATTTAAGTTAAAATCTCATTCAAGGACCCTTTGAAAAATACGACATTGTTACGAAATTTTCAATCATTCGAGCGAAAATAGTGAAAGCCGACGAGAGCGTATAAGGTTACGATACGTTAAGGAGGCATGAACTATTTGCAGCCGAATGATGGAAATTGCAGTCATTGATGTATTTTTCAAAGGGTCCTAAAGGCTAACATCAAATTTAATACTTGTAAAAAGCAAAAATATACCGTAAATTACACTCGATTTAATTCCAGTCTGATTTCTGATTGTAATATCCTGCCCCAAGGGGTCCCCTTACAAGATGACGAAATAAGGCGTTAACCCCAAGGATCATGACAGATACTTCAGAAAAACTCTTGAAAGATATGCTCAAGAACGGTGTGCATTTTGGCCACCGACCCACCAAATGGAACCCAAAAATGGCTCCATTTATTCACGGAAGATATTCCGGTATTCACGTTTTTGATCTCAATAAAACCTCTAAAGCGCTTAAAGAAGCCTGTGATTTTCTTGAGAAATGTTCCAAAGAAGGAAAAACCGTTTTATTTGTAGGAACTAAGCAACAAGCCACTCGCATTGTGCGAGAAATTGCAGAAGAGTGTGGCATGCCTCACATCACTCAAAAATGGGTCCCTGGAATTTTAACCAATTTCAACACCATTAAAACTCGTATCAAATATTTAAAAGATCTCAAAGCTCAAAAAGAGGCAGGAGATTTTGATAAATACACCAAAAAAGAAGCCCTTAAATTAGAAAAAACCACTAAAAAACTCCAAATAGCCCTTGGTGGAGTTGAAGAAATGGACAAAAAACCTGACGCTCTCTTCATTGTTGATGTAGTGCGAGATAACATTGCAGTACAAGAAGCAAATAAACTCAAAATTCCTATTGTCGCCATTGTTGATTCAAATGCCGATCCAAGCAATATCACTTACCCTATTCCGGGAAATGATGATGCCATCAATTCGATTCAATTTTTAACAAAAATGGCTGGAGATGCCCTTGGTAAGAAAAAAGTAGCCAAGGTATCTTAATTCTACCTCCCTTACCCCATTTCTCATGGAAGACCTTCCACAAGACAACCAGGCAACTCCGGCTCCTGTTCCAAGTACCCAACCGCCAAGCACTCCCGCAGAACCAAACACCGTAGCAGAAACAAAAGCACCGGTTTCGCTCATTCCTGCGGAGGAACGAATGATGGCAGCCATGGGTTATGTCCCAATGGGATTTGTGATACCACTCATCATTCAACCAAAAAGTAAATTTTGCCAGATGCATGCCAAGCAAGGCATGGTTTTAACAGGAATCACCTTTTTTATACTATTTGTCCTTGTCTTAATCCCTGCAATTGGATCATTGCTTTTCTTAGCCCTAATTGCCGCCATTGGGATTGGAGGATTTCAAGCTTATTCAGGCCTGGAATGGAAAGTTCCCGTACTTACGGATATTGCAATAAAAATCAATGTGGAAAGTCTTTTTGCAGGAACCACCATCCAACCCACCGCTACTAAAGAAGGTGGAGAAGCTATAGCCACACCCGAAGCTCCTCAAGCCGAGACACCATCAACAGAACCTCCGGCAGCTCCCGCTGAAGAACCACCAAAACCTGAAACTCCCCAAACTTAATATTCCTAACAACTAACGTGTCATGTCATCACTAGAAGTTATTAAATCACTCCGTGAACGCACCGGAGCCTCATTACAAGCGTGCAAAAAAGCACTGGACGAAACCAATGGCAATGAAGAAACCGCCATTGAAGTACTTCGAAAAAGCGGCGAAGCCAAAGCAGCCAGCCGAAGTGATCGAGAAACCAATGAAGGAGTGATTGCTACTGCCATTGAAGGAGGAAAAGCCGTCATTCTCAAACTCAACTGCGAAACTGATTTTGTGGCAAAAAATCCGGAATTCATTGAAGCGGCAGAAAAAATTTCCAAAGAATACCTTTCAAAAGGAGAAAGCCATGATCCCTCAAGCTATCTCAACGAACTTGGACTCAAAATGGGTGAAAAAATCAGCATGGGTGATGTGAAATTTTTAGAAGCACCCACTATTGGTGATTACATTCATTCCAATCGAAAACTGGGAGCGCTGATCGCAATGGAAGGAGGAACCGTGGACATGGCACGAGACATAGCCATGCACACCACAGCCATGAATCCCCGTGTACTATCCCCGGAAGAAGTGAGCGAAACGTTGGTTGAAAAAGAAAAAGAAATTTGGACCGAACAACTAAAAAATGAAGGAAAGCCCGCAGAAATCATGAGCAAGATCCTCGCAGGAAAAGAAAAAAAATTCCGAGAAGAAAATGCTTTACTCAAACAAGCCTTTGTTAAAAATCCTGATCAAAGCATTGAACAAGTACTCAGTGGCGCTCAGATTAAAGGATTTGTACGACTCGGTGCCTAGCGGTATAATCCAACCTCCGCTAACCAAACTCTGTGAGTAAACCTTTAAACAGCATCGAAGAAGCCATTGCCGACATTAAAGCCGGCAAGATCATTATTGTTGTGGACGATGAAAACCGCGAAAATGAAGGAGATCTCATCATGGCAGCAGAAAAAGTCACTCCGGAAGCTATTAATTTTCTGGCACACCATGGGCGCGGATTGATTTGCATGCCCATTGCCACTGAAATCGCCGATCATCTTGAGCTCTTTCCAATGACATCCAATAACACGGAAAACACACGATGTAATTTCACTATTTCCATTGATGCCAAAGAAGGCACCACCACTGGAATTTCCGCTAAAGAACGAGCCACCACCATTCAAAAAGCCATGGATCCAAACACGCTTCCATCTGATCTACTAAAACCGGGTCATATTTTCCCCATACGCGCGGCCAAAGGAGGGGTTTTAGTGAGAGCCGGACACACAGAAGCCTCTGTGGACTTGGCCATCCTTGCAGGACTCAAACCCGGCGGAGTATTGTGTGAAATCATGAAAGAAAACGGCGAAATGGCACGACTTCCCGACCTCATAACCTTTGCCAAAAAACACGATTTAAAAATCATTTCCATCGAGGATTTGATTGAATACCGACGAACCCAAGAAAAATTAATTGAAAAAATGGTTGAAACTGATCTGGAAACCAAACATGGATCATTCAAAATAATGGTCTACAAAGACAAAGTAACCATGGCGGAACACGTGGCCATGGTCTATGGCAACGTAAAAGGTGAAAAAGAAATATTGGTACGTGCTCACTCCGAATGCATGACCGGAGACGTTTTTGGCTCTCTCCATTGCGATTGCAATCCCCAACTCGAACAATCATTAAAACTAATTTCAAAAGCCGGAAAAGGCGTTGTACTCTACATGCGCCAAGAAGGAAGAGGGATAGGATTGATCAACAAACTCAAAGCTTATGAACTGCAAAATCAAGGCATGGACACAGTAGAAGCCAATAAAAAATTAGGCTTTGAATCCGATTTAAGACACTATGGAATCGGCGCTCAAATCCTTGCGGACCTCGGGCTTACCACCATTCATCTTCTCACCAACAATCCCAAAAAAATTGTTGGACTGGAAGGCTATGGACTTACCGTCACCATGCGAGTTCCCATAGAAATTAAAGCAAAAAACCATCGGACCCATGATTACCTAAAAACCAAAAAAGAAAAAATGGGCCACCTTTTAAAAAAAGTTTAATCCACCATGTCAGACCATACGTTATTCATGGATAAGGCCGTTCAATGGGCCCACAAAGGAGGCCATGATGTATTCCCCAACCCAAAAGTTGGCGCTATTTTTGTTAAAAATGGAAAAATTCTTAGTAAAGGATATCATCATAAATATGGAGAAGTTCATGCGGAAATAGATGCCATTCAAAAAATGAAAAACAAAAAAATGCTCAAAGATTCAACTCTTTACGTAACACTGGAACCCTGTGCACACTTCGGGAAACAAGGCCCGTGCGCCAAAGCACTAATAGAAATAGGCATAAAAAAAGTGATCTACGCTCAAATAGATCCAAATCCATTGGTGACTGGAAAAGGAATCCATGCATTAGAAAAAAGCCACATTCAAACTCAGTATTTTTCTACACCATCATCAAAACGACTCAATGAAATTTATACTATAAATACACTTTTTCAGCGCCCCTTCATTGAAATTAAAACCGCCCTCACTTCCAATGGAAAAATCACGCTCAAAAAAGGCAAAAGAAGCCAACTCAGCAATGAAAAATCAAATCAAAAAACTCAAAAACTAAGAGCACATCATGATGCCATCCTAATTGGAATCACTACACTGCTCAGCGACAATCCGCGTTTAAACATCCGCAACTCCAAAGGAACCACACACCCCAACTCCCCCATTCGAATCATTCTAGACAGCCAACTAAAAAGCCCTCCCAGCGCTCAACTTTTTAAAGAACCAGGTGAAATTATTCTCGCTACACTTCAAAAAAATAGTCTCACTGTATGGGAAACTAAAACCACTATTTTAACCTGCAAATCAGATAAAAATAGCCATATTGATTTAAATGATCTTCTTAAAAAACTATTCAAAAAAGGCATCCGAAGCATTTTGGTAGAAGGAGGCGAACAAGTGAACACGTCATTTGTCAAAAGTGGCCTCACAGATCGAATCACACTCTGCTTGACTCCTCACTCAGCCAAGGACGCCACACTCCCCTCTTTTATTGAGTTTAAAAAACTCACCCAATTCAATTTAGTGGACGTTGACGTAGAAATCCTCGACAATGACCTATGGATAAGTGGAAATCCTAACCTCCCCTCATGACCTTCTGGCAATTCATTCGATATCTATTAAGAAGAATCTTTTTCCCGCGTTCCACAAAAACAATGGAGTGGCACATGCTTCGACTATTAAATAAAGATCGAAAAAAACACGGACTTGAGCCATTATTTTCACAAGAAGATTTAAGAGAAGTGGCCAGAAAACACAGCCGTGACATGGCAAAAAAAGATTACTTTAGTCACACCAACCACAGTGGAAAATCACCCAGCGATCGACTTAAAAGTGCACGGGTAACCGACGCCATATCCGGAGAAAATCTTGCCAAAATAGGTGGATTCATCAATCCCACCGTTCGAGCGGAAATCGGCTTAATGAATAGCCCGGGACATCGTGCCAACATCCTCAATGACAAGTACAATTGCGTGGGAATTGGCGTGATAAAATCATCCACTCGGATTTATTATTACACTCAAAATTTTGCAAAAAGAGAACTGATTTTCCAACAAAAGCCAAAACGAAAAATCATTCAAAAAAAGGGACTTGTCCTCAAAGCAAAAACCCTTCGCCCCATTAAAGAAATCATTGTAGAGGTAAACCAAATCCATGCCAAAAAAGAAGTCCATCGCATTCCCGTACACAAGCAAGAATTCAATGTCACTCTCCCCTTTCCAAACACCGGTTATTTTCAAATAAAGCTTTATACAGAACAAAATAAACAATATTTACTGGCCAACTCATTTGAAGTAAGAGTTAAAAAAAGCTGGTGGGAATAAATTTGCTCATTCAACTTCCAACTAGCGATAAATACT
>Ga0051984_10001085_pt1 | contig 10949 bp, 8 predicted proteins | sample CryGey02umfilter_2_FD_56240 | JGI IMG/M metagenome (GOLD analysis project Ga0051984, IMG submission 56240) | Groundwater microbial communities from aquifer in Utah, USA - Crystal Geyser 4/10/14 0.2 um filter | ecosystem: Environmental > Aquatic > Deep subsurface > Groundwater | place: USA: Utah...
AAGGGCTAAGCGTTGTGAGCTTTCTAATCCTTTGATTGATAAAAATGTTTGGAATAATTCTGAATTTAATAAAAAATATGAGAATGGTGAATTTACTAAAGATGAAAAGGCTAAACGTACAGTTTGGTTGGATAAAGATGTTTTGATTTTTAGAGATGTTAATTTGACTTTTTATAAAGTTCAAAAGGGGGATAATGTTACAAAAATACGTGATAAATTGGCAAGGTTTAAGGAATTTGCTTATCTTGATTGTTTGAATCTCTATAATTCTTTGTCATCATTTAATATTCAAAGCGTAAATTTAATTTATGGTGCTTGGATTCCAGTTCCCTTACCTGAGAAGCAGCGGTCTTTTAGTGAAAAGGATTTTTTAAAAGATTGTGAAGCTGCGGTTGTGGAATTAAAAAAAGATGAAAATTATGGGAAATTTATTGATGCTATTTTAGCTAAAATTTCTTTAAAAGAACTTACTGCGACTATGTTTGCAGTTGCAAAAGCAGAATCCGGTGGTAAATCTTTGGGGCAGTTTGCTTTTCATCGATATGAACCTGGACATAAACAATTTTCTTATACAATTTTTCATATTTTGAATGAAGATGCCGGGCTTAAAGCTAGGAAAAATTTAAAACTGACCCTTGGGCAGGCAAATCATCCCAAAAATGCTGCTAAACTTTTTTTAGCTTATCTAATTGAAAAATTTCAAAAGAAGAAAGATAAAATTTTGTTAGCGTTTCCTTTGAAAGAAAATGCTGAATATTTTGCAACTTATTATAATGGTGCAGGGTGGAAGGTTGATAATAAGGGGTATCCGAATAAGTTGAGAAAATATTATGCAATGGCTTTTGAGCCAGCGCCTATTGAAAATGTTGATTCTAAGCCAAAAACTAAAATTAAAATTAAGGTTGAGGTCGGGTTGAAGAAAATTGGTAAGGCAACTTCTATGATGGCTGCTTTAGCGAAGGTTGATGATGCTAAATTATTGAAAACTACCGGATATCGTCTTTCTTTAGGTAAGGCAATTCTTTCTTATCTTGCTATTACATTTGGAAATAATATTTTCCAGCCATCTGATTATTTGGCTGTAAAGAAAGATAATAAAGGAATTTTTGCAATTTTTTTACGAAATGATGTTCGTGGAGTTATAAGAATGCCTAGTGATTTTATAGCAAGCAGATAGTTTACTTCTATTGTTTGAGTGTCTCTAATTTGTTAAAATCCGCATGCTAATAAGCATTTATGGATTTTTCAAAAATTGATCTGAGTGATCATCAAAAACTGGCAAGGGAAATAATTGAAAAGGCTTCGAAAGAGAATTTTAAAAATCGTTCTGCTTTCGAGCGCTTTCGCAATGCTATTGTTAAGAAGGAAAAAGGGGTTATTTTTCATAATTTATATTTTATAAAAGCTTATTCGGATCTTCTTGCTGAAGGAAAAATTAAGCCTAATGAGTCTTTGTTAAATCTTATTCAAAAACGTTCAATTAGAACTATGAGTGGTGTTGCTCCTTTAACTGTTATGATTAAGCCTTTTCCTTGTCCGGGACGTTGTACTTATTGTCCTACTGATGTGCGTATGCCAAAAAGTTATCTTCCTTCGCAGCCGGCTGCTCAAAGAGCCTATAGGCAACTTTTTAATCCTTACACTCAAGTTTTTGTGCGTCTTAAGGCTTTGTTTATGACTGGACACGAGGTTTCCAAGGTGGAATTGCGTGTTATTGGAGGCACGTGGAGTTCTTATAAAAAAACTTATCAAACTTGGTTTTTAACCCAGTGTTTACAAGCAATGAATGAATTTTATGATCAACTTGGTTTGGGGAAAGGGGACAAGATGAAGGATATTACGCATAAGCATACCATTAAGAGTATTTATGGTGATGAAGAGGTTAATACAGTGATATTAAAACCTTTGGAAAAAGGAAATTTAAGTTGGGCAAATGCGGTTGAAAAAAATGAAACCTCACCTGTTAAATGTATTGGAATTAATGTTGAGACCAGGCCGGATTGTATTAATGAGATGGAGGTAAAACGCTTGCGTTACCTTGGTGTGACAAAAGTTGAAATTGGTGTGCAAACTACTGATGATGAGGTTCAGCGTTTAACCAAGCGTGGTCATGATCTTGAATCTGTGCGCAAGGCGACTGCCTTGTTAAAAGATGCCGGTTTTAAAATCGGTTATCACATGATGCCAAATTTGCCTGGTTCATCTGTTGAATTGGATAAAAGAATGGTTGGTGAATTATTTGAGGGGGATTTTTATCAGCCTGATTATTTGAAAATTTACCCATGTATGGTTGTCCCTAAAAGTGAACTTTTTGATATTTATAATCGTGGGGAATTTAAACCATATGACGATAAAACTTTGATTGAGGTACTTTATGAAGAATTAAAATCTGTTCCTGAATGGTGCAGAATTGATAGGGTTGCTCGTGATATTCCGGCTCCGGATATTACGGCCGGTTCTAAAATGTCCAATATAAGACAAATTATTGAAGAAAGATTAATAAAAGATGGGATTCCTTGTAAGGATATTAGAAGTAGGGAGGTTGGTAATACAAAAATTAATCCTGATGATGTTGAATTGGTTGTGAGGGAATATAAGGCTAGTGGTGGAAAGGAAAAGTTTTTGTCATATGAGGATGTAAAACAAAATAAATTGATTGGTCTCTTGCGTTTGCGCTTTCCTGGGAAAACTTTTTTACCCGGTTTAAAAGGTGCCGCTATTGTTAGAGAGGTGCATGTTTATGGTCGTCAAATTGCGGTTGGATCTGTTAATAAGGATGAAAAGCAACATATTGGTCTTGGCACAAAATTAATGATGGATGCTGAAAAAATGGCTAAGGAGGCTGGTTATAAGCGGTTGGCTGTTATTGCCGGCATTGGAACTCGTGGATATTATAAAAAGCTTGGTTATCGCTTGATTTCTGGCTATATGTGTAAAAATGTGGTATAATGTAGTCATGTTTATTTGAGATTATGGTGTTTAGAATTAAAATTTCAGCAGAAAGTGAACATGATAAAAATGATGTCCCTAAGATGTCCGTTTCTCCTTTTTTGCTTGTACGAAAGGGGATAGCGGATGGTGTTGCTGAACTTGCGGTTGAAGATCAATACAGGCAATTTATTACCAGGTTTGGAGATAAAAGGAAGGGGAAGGAAGTTGTTGCAGACAAGGAGGTGGAAAAGAATTTTAGAGAAATTTTAGATTTTGAGGTTGATGTTCCTAGGAAATCAAAAAATCTTAAACAATATAGTGCATTAAAGAGGGCATTGAGAGATAAATTGGTTGCATCTTTAGGTGTTGATGATCAAGCATTTGTTCAAAATTATGTTGCTTCAGTAGTTAATCAAAGAGATATTGTTATTTCCAAGCGTATTATGGCTTTGAAAGATTCAAATCCCGTGCTTGTTGATAAATTTTATGGAAAGCGTAGGGATTTGGAAATAAAACATAGTAAAGGTGAAATTGGTGAGCTTGATTATTATAAGGAAAGAGAAAAAATTAATGCTGAGGCTGTTAATGAATCCGGTGATAAAGATCTGCAAAAGCAATTAGCCGAGTATGAGAATGATCAGCCAACTATTTCAATTAATGATATTTCTATTGCTCTAAATTCAAATGAAGAACCGGTTAGGGATGGGAAGGAGCTAAATTCTGCTTTTGAAAATATGACTGAGAGTGGAATGAATTTTTCTATTAATAGTGATGGATCTGCTTCTGTTATGGTTGGTGGGGAATTTCCTGTGGATGTTTTCGTTAGTAAGAATATTAAAACCGGTGAATTTTCTTTTAGTATTAGGGATAAATATGCCAAAGAAGGGCTTACTCGTTCTAATTCAGCAGATTTTCTATTAGCCCTTGATAGAAGGCATATTGATGCATATATAAGTAAGGGGATAGGTCTTTTACCTGATGAATCCACCTCAATTGCGGATATTCCGGATAAGGATTTAGTTTTTATAGGTGAAAAATTACTTGGTTCTAATGCTAAGAGACGAGGGTATCGCATTGAAGGAGCCGGAAGGAAAGTGCTTGATGCCTTAATTGTGGTTTTGAAAAGTCATGATGATAAATTTCCCAGTTTAGGGAAAAGAGTTGAGATTTTAAAAAACTTTCTTGAATCAGAGCATAAAGTTGACCTAGTTGTTAGGAAATTGCGAAGTGGTAAATTTAAAGCTCTTTCGGAGTTGATAGAGGATTGATAATTGAATCTATCTAACTTTGCACAATGTATCTTGTGCAAAGTTTTTATGGTGTGAAGAGGGAAGCTTGACTTTCGATTTAAGGCGTTTTTTTAATCGTTGACGTATATTCTATCGTTTTCTGCAATTTTTTCGCTTAATTTATCGTAGCTTTTTAGTAAGGGGTCCTTGCTAATTATTTGCGCGGCACTTGTGCGTGCTTTTTCAATTGTGATGCTGTCTGACAAGTTTGCCATTTTTAAATCCGGAATTCCGCTTTGTTTGATGCCGTAAACTTCGCCAGGGCCACGTAATTCAAGATCAATTTCCGCTAATTTGAATCCGCTGGAATACTTTTCCATGGATTTCATGCGTTTGGTGCCGTCTTCTGATAGGGAATTGGTGAAGAGGAAGCAATATGATTTGTGCTCTCCCCTGCCCACTCGTCCTCTAAATTGATGTAATTGGCTTAAACCAAAGCGTTCTGCGCCTTCTATCATCATAATTGTAGCGTTTGGTACATCAATGCCAACTTCAATGACGGAGGTTGAGACTAAGGCGTTTAATTTATTCTCTTTGAAGTCTTGCATTATTTGATCCTTTTCTTCTTGTTTTAATTTTCCGTGAAGAAGTCCCAATTTTAGTGTTGGGAATATATGTTCGCTAAGAAAGGCATATTCTTTAAGAACGGATTTGACCTCAAGTACATCCGATTCGTCGATTAGAGGGCAAATTATGAAGGCTTGTCTCCCCTTTGCTACTTGGCCCTCAATCCAACGGTAGGCTTCGGTTCTTTTTGTTTCAGGAACCAGTCTGGTAAGGATTTCTTGTCTTCCTTTTGGCATTTCATCAATGATTGATAGGTCTTGGTCTCCGTAAAGTGTTATTGCAAGGGTGCGTGGAATTGGTGTGGCAGTCATATTTAAAAGATGTGGTGAGCCAAAACTTTTAAGGGTATCACGTTGTTTAACTCCAAAACGATGTTGTTCATCTATTATGGCAAGGCCTAAATTTTTGAAACCGATTTTATCTTGAATTAGGGCGTGTGTTCCTATGACTATATCTACTGTGCCGGTTTTCATCTGTCTTATGACGTCTTCTTTTTGTTTTGTGGTTGTGCTTCCGGCTATAAATTGAATATTAAGACTGAAAGGTGCAAGAATTTTTGTAAATGTTTGATGGTGTTGTTTAGCTAAAATTTCAGTTGGGGCCATTATGGCAACTTGGTAATTATTTTTAGTTACGTTAAGAGCTGCCATGGCTGCTACAACAGTTTTTCCTGATCCAACGTCTCCTTGTATTAATCTGCTCATGGGAAAAGGTTGCCGGAGGTCTATGAAAATTTCTTTTATTACTCTTTTTTGTGCGTTTGTGAGTTCAAAATTAAGTGAATCTATGGCTTTTTTTATGTCGTCTTGTTTGAATTCAATTTTTTTCGTATCTTCATGGCTAATGTTTTGCCAATGCCATTTTTTTTGTAATACTTTTAGTTGTAGAAGAAAAAGTTCATCAAAGGCGAGGCGATTTTTGGCCTTTTCAAGCATTTCTTCGGTTTCAGGGAAATGAATGTTTTTGATAGCTGTTTTGTAGTCTATTAATCTGTGTTCTTGAAGGATTTCTTGTGGCATGTACTCCTCAAAAAGCTCAAGCCATTCGTCAACTAAGGGTTTTAGTTTTTCTCTGATCCATTTTGAGTTAATACCTTCAGTTTCGTGATAAACCGGCACAATGCGGCCGCTGTGGATTTGCTCTTTATATTTATTTACAATTTCATATGATGGGCTTTGTAAACTTACTTTTCCTCCTTGAAATTTAGCTTTTCCGCTAAGTATAATTTCTTTGTTTCTAGGCAGCATACGGACTAAATGCGGTTGATTAAACCAGACTACTTCAATAAAGCCGCTTTCATCTGTAAATATTCCACGGGTGATTTTTTTTCCGAATTTGCTGCTTACGTTAAAGAGGTTTGTGAGTTTACCTTTTATGACATTTATTTCGTCGGTGCGGAGATCTTCTATTTTTGTAAATTGGCTGGTGTCGTTATAAGCGCGTGGAAAATAGAGCAAGAAATCTTTTACTTTCTTAACTCCCAGTGATTCCAGTTTTGTGAGATGTCTGGATGTGGTCCTTAGTACACCTGCTAAATTTCTATTTAGCATTACTCGTTACTTTTAAAAATTTGCGTTTACCTACTTGTAATAATATTTCTTTGGATATATCAATTTCTTCTTTTATTGAAGCTACTTTTTCTTCATTAATGCGTACTCCCCCACCTTCTATTAATCTTCGTGCTTCACTTTTAGAACTTGATAATCCTGTTTCCGCTACCAAATCGATAATGTTTATTTTGTTCACTTTGAATTTTTTAAGCTCAATTTCATCCGGGCGTCCTTTGTTTGAAAATATTTCAATAAACTCTTTCTCGGCATCTTGGGCTGCTTTTGAATTGTGGTAAAGGGTAACCAGTTCATGAGCTAAACGAATTTTTAGGTTGCGAGGATTTTCCCCTTCTTCAAGAGATTTTTTTAGTTTGGCAATTTCCTCTAAGCTAACATTTGTTGCAAGTTCAAAATAATCCAGAATTAGTTCATCCGTTATAGACATGGTTTTTCCAAACATTTGACTTGGTGATTCTGTTACACCAATGTAATTATCCAGGCTCTTTCCCATTTTATCCTTTCCGTCTGTACCTATTAAAAGTGGTACTGTTAAAATATTTTGAGTCTCTTTGTCATAAGCTTTTTGAATGGTTCTGCCTGCTAACAAATTAAAGGTTTGGTCTGTTCCACCAAGTTCCAGGTCTGATTCTAAAGCGACGGAATCATAGCCTTGCATCAACGGGTATAAAAATTCGTGAAGGTGAATTTCTTTATCTTGTTTAATTCTTTTCTGGTACATATCTCTGTGAAGCATTTGCTGTACTGTGAAAACTGAAGCAAGTTTTACAACATCCGCAAAACTTAGTTTTCCAAGCCAATCTGCATTCCATACAACTTCAATTTTTTTCGTGTCTAAAATTTTGCCTGCTTGTTCAATATATTTTTTGGCATTTTCTTCGAGTTCTTGTTGAGTTTTTGGCTTTCGCGCATTAAGTTTATCTGTTGGGTCCCCTATTTGACCGGTGAAATTCCCAAATAATAATTGAATATGATGTCCAGCGTCTTGAAATTCTCTTAGTTTTTTAATTACAACCATGTGCCCGATGTGTAAATCAGATCCTGTAGGGTCAATTCCCAGCTTAACTTTAAGTTTTTTACCGGATTGAAGCTTCTTTTCAAGCTCTTCTTTTACTATTACTTCCACTGTGCCACGACCCAGTAATGTTTTTATGTCAGTTTTCATGGTCTTAGATTATTAGATTTCTTGAAGAAAGGCAAATTCTCATTATTTTGAGAAAAGCTCTTTAGGGATATTGACATGTCATACATATCTTTCTTAGTATAATGCCTATGCTTGATGCTCATTTATCACAACTAGGGTTTACTGAGAGCGAAGCCAGAATTTATATTGAGCTTTTGAAGGTTGGGCCACAGCCGGTGAGTGTTGTGGCGAAAAGAATTCGTATTAATAGAACATCTACTTATTCTGTTTTAAGGTCTTTGGAAAAGAAGGCGGTTGTATCTTCATATATTTGTGATGGTATGAAAATTTTTAGTGCAAATGATCCTAATTGTCTTATTGCTTATCTTGATAGTAAATCTCGTGTTTTGGATTATTATAAAACTGAATTGCTTTCTATTATCCCCAAATTTCGGTCTTTAGGAGGTTTTTTGAATTTTCGTAGGCCCGTGGTTAGGTATTTTGATGGTATCGAGGGGGTTAAGCATGTTATGTATGATTCTTTAAATTCATCTAATTATTTTTATTCTTATTTATCTATTAATAAATGGTTGGATGCCGGTTTGGGGGACTTTTTAGTTGATTATGAGAATTTCAGAGTTTTTGATAAAAAGGTTCCCATGAAGGCAATTGTTGCTGATTTTCCTTCTGTTAAATCGTTTTTTGCTGACTATAATGATAATAGCGAAATGACTGAATTGCTTTTTCTTGATTTTGAAAAGTTTTCATCCTTGCTTGAGGATGAAATGAATATTTATGATAGCAAAGTTTCTATAATTCATTTAGCAAAAGGTGAGGAGTATGCTGTTTTGATTGATAGTGAAGAAATTGCCACTATGCAAAAAACTATATTTGAGATGGCATGGAAGGGTTTAAATAGGTAGTATGCATTCATGAATGGATTACGCCTAGATAAATATCTTGTACAAAAATTGGAAAATGTTTCTCGTGCCAAGATTCAGGATATGATTAAAACTGGAAAAGTATTGGTTAACGGTAAGCCTTCCAAGGTTGCATTTATCTTATCTGATACAGATGAAGTGCATGTTAAAAAAATTGAGGCTGCTGAAACTTCTTTAGTGGCTGAAGATTTGAATTTGGAAATTTTGCATGAGGATGAGGATTGTATGGTTATCAATAAACCTGCCGGAATGGTTGTTCATCCCGGTGAGGGAGGTTCTTATATGACAGGGACTGTTGCTAATGCTGTTGTTAGTAAGGTAGATGCCGATGCCGGTGAGCAGATGCGCTTAGGTATTGTTCATCGTCTTGATAAAGATACTTCGGGTCTTTTGTTAATAGCTAAAACCAAAATTGCTTATGATAGTTTTGTAGCTCAGTTTAAGGATAGAAAGGTAGAAAAGGCCTATTTAGCTTTGGTTTGGGGAGAATTAGAGCATAAGGAGGGAGTAATAGATTCCCCTATTGGTCGTAGCTTAAAAGATAGAAAAAAGATGTCTGTGTTGAAAAATGCAAAGTCTGCGATTAGTAAGTATAAGCTTAATGCAAAGTATGAGTTAAGTGATGAGAGCTTAGTTTCTTTGGTTGAAGTGGATATTTTTACAGGTCGAACACATCAAATTAGAGTTCATATGGCGGCAATTGGTCATCCGGTTGTTATGGATGAGGTTTATGGTGATAGAAAGAAGGATAAAAAGTTTGTGGAGCTTTATGGTTTAAAGAGACAATTTTTGCATGCCCGGAAGTTGAGTTTCCTTTCTCCAAGCACAGGAAAAAAGATTAAGGTGACAGCTCCTTTAGCTGATGATATTAAGCCTCTTCTTTCTTCTTTGCAGGAGCTTGCTTAGTTGCAGGTTTTTTGGTTGTTGTAGTAGCTTTTTTAACAACAGGTTTTTCTGCTTTAGTTGCCGGAGTTGCTTTTGCACCACTTGCTTTGATATCTGTAATTTCTATTGTTGTAAGCTCTTGTCTATGACCTTGTTTCTTCTGGTATCTTTTCTTGGCTTTCATCTTAAAAACGATGATTTTATCTCCTCTTTTGTGTGCAATAATTTTAGCTGAAACGCTTGCTCCGTTTACATTTGGAGTTCCGACTTTTGTATCTTTTCCATCATTTATGAGAAGGACATAGTCAAAATCTATTGATTCTCCTTCTTTCTTTTCGAGAAGTTCTACATCAAGTGTTAAACCTTTCTCTACTTTATATTGTTTTCCTCCTGTTTCTATTATTGCGAACATTTTTGGTCGGTTAAAAATTGCCTATGTACTCTAGGCAAAAAAGATGGCTAGGTCAAGCTGAAATTACTTTTTTAATTCCTTTACCGCTTCTTTTAGTGCTTTTGCTATTTCTTCATATTCACTTTCAAGAAAATCAGATAAAACAAAGCTATGTAAATCTTGGTGTTCCGGGGCTTGTTGTCCTCTACTTTCTATTCCTATTCTTATTCGATTAAAGTTTTCACTGGCCAGTTGTTCAATTACCGATCTCATTCCGTTATGTGTTCCAGCAGACCCCTTTTCTCTTATTCTGATGGTGCCAAGTGGCAGATCTATGTCATCATATACTACTGTTAGGTGTTCTATAGGTTCTTTGAAGAAATTTAGAATTTTACTGACAGATTCTCCTGAAAGATTCATCAGGGTTGTGGGTTTTACAAGGTATATAGTCTCATTTTTATATAAAATTTTTGCGGTTATTGCTTTTAGTTTTGACTCTTCCTTCCAATCTACTTTTATCCCTTCCTCTTCAAGTTCTTTTACAAATTGGTCTAAAACCAAAAATCCGCAATTGTGGCGGGATTTGATGTATTTTTCTCCTATGTTTCCTAATCCTACGATAATTTTCATCTATTTTCGGTAAGGAATGTTTCTATCAAGTATTTTAATTTGATCACCGAATTTTGCTCCTCTTTTTTCAATGGCTTTTTTGATCCCCATTTTTTCCATGAAATGATATACGCGCTCTAGTCCTTCTATGTTTTTTGTATCTGTCATTGTTATTAGCTGTTCTATACGTTTGCCTATTATCCTGAAGACTTTGTGGTCCTTTTTTTGGACTATTTTTTCTATTTCAAATTTTAATTCATTTAAATGTGGTTGTAAAACCGGCAGTTCTTTCTTTTTCTTTTCTTTTGGTTGGCTTTTCTTTATTTCCATCAGTTTTTCATAAACAGCAAACATTAATGGTGCTAATCCTGCTTTTGTTATTCCTGAAATTGGAAATATTGCTTTGTTTTTGCTGATTTTTTTCAGTAATTTGCTGAGGGTTTTAACTTCCTCATCTGTTAGCATGTCTATTTTATTAAGAACGATGATTTGTTCTTTATTTGCCAGTTCTTTATCGAAATCTGCTAATTCTTTGTTTATAGTTTTGAAATCTTCTTCTATGTTTTCAAGAGTTCCATCTATTATGTGAAGTAAAAGTTTAGTTCTGCTGATGTGTCTTAAAAATTGATGTCCAAGTCCTTTTCC
>Ga0051984_10001100_pt1 | contig 10880 bp, 10 predicted proteins | sample CryGey02umfilter_2_FD_56240 | JGI IMG/M metagenome (GOLD analysis project Ga0051984, IMG submission 56240) | Groundwater microbial communities from aquifer in Utah, USA - Crystal Geyser 4/10/14 0.2 um filter | ecosystem: Environmental > Aquatic > Deep subsurface > Groundwater | place: USA: Utah...
GCTGCGCCTTTTTCCATTTTATCTTCCCCTTGATCGCCATCATCTGTGAGGTGTCCGACATCTGTAATGTTCATCACGTGCGTAACCTCGTAGTCATGATATTTCAGTGTTCGGTGCAGAATGTCTTCAAAGACATAGGTTCGAAGATTGCCAATGTGTGCATAATTGTAGACTGTTGGGCCACAGCTATACAGACCAACCTTGTGATCGTTGATAGGGGAGAAAGGCTCTTTTTGTTTTGTCGCGGTATTATAAAGTGAAAGCATAGTATCCATTGTATTTAGTTTTTTATAGTATAGAGTGGAAAAGGGGTGGTGTAAAGTAGTACACACGTAATTTATATTGTGCTATACTTAGCACAACGATTTTTTTCAAAGACGTATGAGTTTATTTTCAAAAGACAATGGATTCCTTGGTGTTGATATTGGGGCTTACGGAATTAAATTAGTGCAACTCAATAAAGCAAAAGGTCGTCCACAGCTCTGGACGTACGGTATTGCTGATGGGGCAATAGATATACATCTGCCTGATTTTTCTGACAAGTCACCAGAACAACTTTCGCAAGAAGGAAAGATGCTGGGGAGTAATACTCTGTCAACAAAGGATGGTGAAAAGAAGGACACTCCACTCATGTATGGAGAAAGTGATCCACGTGTGGATAGGTATGCCGAAATTTTGACTCGACTCATGAAGGAAGCTCGTGTTACTACGACCTTTGCGACAGCGAGTATCCCTGTGTCTCATGTGTTTCATACCATAGTGACGCTTCCAAAAGTAGAAAAAGAATCAGAAATACATACCTATATCAATGCTGAACTTAAAAAAGTATTGATACGTCCTCTCGAAGAGATGCAGGTCGTTCATCAAAAAATACCAAGTACAAACAAAGATGAAAAATATATGCGCGTTCTCGTGACGGCAGCTCCAAAAACATTGGTTGCTTTTTATTCTGCTATTTTTCAAAAAGCTGGCCTCGAACTGCGTGAACTCGAAACCGAAGCTTTTGCCATAGAACGGTCGCTTGTTGGTAAAGAAACGGCTACGATGATGGTGGTGGATGTCGGTGCAGAACGGACAAACTTTTTTATTATGGATAAGGGGTTGCCCATGACACATCGAAGTATCCAAGTCGGTGGTGATAATATCGATACCGTACTTTCAAACGTGCTTGGTGTAGACCCTACACTGGTAGATGTTATGAAAGGAGATGTTGGAATGATTTCTTGGGATGAAAAGACGCTGTCAGTTTTTGATGTTGTTCTTGATCCTATTTTGAAAGAAGTGCAATACAGTTTTGATTTGTTTCTTAGTCAGTCTGGTAATGAAGGAAAACGACCGGAAAAAATCGTGCTGACAGGTGGGTCATCTGTGTTCCCTCCGCTCCAAAAACGATTGGAGCAAACATTTGATATGCGAGTATTTGTTGGTGATCCATGGGCACGTATTGTCTATCAACAAGAGTTGAAACCACTCTTGTCAGAGCTCGGACCACGTATGTCTGTGAGCCTTGGATTGGCACTTCGAAATATTATAGAATAAATTCTGTCCACAGATAGGTTCTGTATTCACTCTAGAATTTGGTATACTTGTTCTAGCAATAATTATACATCGTATGGCAGACACATCACTCGCACACATTTTGCTTGTTGAAGACGATACTTTTCTTGCAAATATTTATAAAACAAAATTTGAAATGGAGGGATTCAAAGTTACTGTTGCCGAAGATGGGCAGGCAGGATTTGATGTTGCTGGAAAAATAAAACCGGACCTAATCTTGCTCGATATTCTTCTCCCAAAGATGGATGGATTTGCTGTACTCAAAAAATTGAAAGAAACTGATGATGTAAAAGATATTCCTGTAATTTTACTTACCAATCTTGGTCAAAAAGACGATGTAGAAAAGGGTCTTGAATCGGGTGCGGTAGATTACCTTATCAAGGCGCACTTCAAACCATCTGAAACAGTAGATAAAGTAAAGAAAGTTCTCGGTCTATAAACCTTACGTACATAGTAGCGCACCCACGATGCTCCATATTTGTGTATCATCGTGGGTGCACGTTACCCTCACACAACTGAGTGTCGGGAAATGCACCATATATCTATGATTATCTTTTTTCAGAGAGAGGGGGTGACTACATGAATAAAAAAACAATGTCTGCCAACAAGCAAGGTTTCACCTTGATCGAATTGCTCGTTGTTATTGCGATCATTGGTCTTTTGTCAACACTCGCCGTAGTGGCCCTTGGGTCAGCTCGTTCAAAAGCGAATGATGCAAAACGTCTGTCTGATATCAAGCAGGTACAAACTGCGCTTGAGCTCTTTTACACAGATAACAATGCGTATCCAACAACAACAGCAAGTGGTATCACTTTAGGAGATTCAAGCAATGCTTGTTTGAATTCTACAGGATTCCATGTTACTGGTGTGACTGATTGTCCATCACCATATATGGGACAAGTCCCTGCTGATCCTTCTTCAGCACAGGATTACACATATATTGCGGAAGTTCCTGGTTCAGCGTATACGATCAGTCTGAGACTTGAAGGTACTGTCAGTGGTCTTGCAGGAACTGTTACTGCGACTCCATCAGGTATCCAATAATATCCCAGTTTGAACGCGTTCGAATTTGGAAAGAAAAGCATCTCGTAAAAGCGGGATGTTTTTTGTTGCATGACTTATGGTTTATCGATGGTAAAGATGGTACAATGTTTTATATGGATATATTATTTTTCTTTGTTTTCGGAGTATTATTAGGGAGCTTTCTCAATGCCTGGATTTGGCGTACGAGATCTGGTAAGTCTATTTGGAGAGGAAGATCTATGTGCCCAAAGTGTGGTAATACACTGACGTGGAAAGAAAATATTCCACTCGTTAGTTTTTTTTGGCTACGAGGAAGATGTCTCACATGTCAGAAAAAAATTTCGTTTCAATATCCGTTCGTGGAGATTGTCGTCGGCTGTTTGTTTGCCTTTTCTGCGTGGTTTCACGCTGGATATATATTACTGACATTTCGTGATGCGTTTGTGTTATTTTTCCTGACGTTTGTTTTTGTCTATGATGTAACGTATCAGGAAATTTGGGATCGGATGACAGTGTATCCTGCGCTTTTTCTTCTTGTTCCTACTGCGATACTAGGTTGGCATTCAGGAATGTCTATTACTGTTGGAGTTGTTGTTGGTGCTGGATTTTTTCTGTTGCAATATCTTATTTCAAAAGGCAAGTGGATTGGTGGTGGAGATATTCGACTCGGCATGTTAATGGGTGTGATTTTGGGTTGGCCGCTTATCTTGGTCGCATTGTTTTTTGCGTATGTTGGTGGAGCGTTGTTTGTTTTGCCATTTTTGGTATTGAAAAAGCAAACTATGGCAAGTCGTGTGCCATTTGGGGCATATCTGACGCTTGCAACTGCCCTTACTATGTTTTATGGAATGGATATTGTGCAGTGGTATATAGGGTTGATTTCATAGTATGAAAAAATTATTTTTATTCGATATAGATCATGTCCTTGTCCATCCACCAAGCTATGGGGCCAATCATACACTTGAGGAAGCGGGACTAGATGTGTCGTGGACATCGTCCTTTTTTTTGGCATACTATGATGATTGTCAACGTGGCAACATTGATTTGGTAGAGGTGCTCACGCCATATTTAAAAACATGTGGGTGGACAAAAAGCACTAAGGAATTTTTGAATGAGTGGTTTTCGTACGAATATCATCTTGATGAAGAATTGCTCACATATATTCAAACATTGCGTGAACAAGGTTTTTCTTGTGTTATTAATTCGGATCAAGAAAAATATAGAAAACATTATATTCTAGAAAAAATGAATTTTTCGAATTTGTTTGATGCATTTTATTTTTCATGTGATGTTGGATATTTGAAACAAGATGAAAAGCGGTTTGAAATCGTGTATGATGATATAGTGAAACAGTTTGGGCGCGTTGAAAAAGATGAAATTTTTTTTGTAGATGATCAGCAAAAGAATGTGGATGTCGCAAAAAAATTTGGTATTGATGCAGTAGTATATAAGTCAAATGAGAAGACCATAAAGGAAATCGAAAGAAGAATTAAAATCTAGATTAAAACTAAGAATGTTAGTAATATGGCGGACAATTATCTCAAACAAAAAGTAATAAAACTTCGATCCCAGATTGATGATCTTCGTCACAAGTATCATGTTCTTAACGATCCCCAAGTTACGGACAAGATGTATGAAGGGTTGATGGACGAACTGAGAAAATTGGAGAAAGCTCATCCCGAACTTGTATCACCTGATTCACCAACCCAGCGCGTAGCCGGTAAGATTGCATCTGGCTTTTCCAAAGTGACGCATCATGTACCGCAGTGGTCTTTTGATGATGCCTTTTCTCGTGAAGATTTGGATAAATGGGAAGAACGAAACATGAAAATCCTTGAAAAGCAATTTGGTAAAAAGCCAACAGATTTGTCGTATGTGTGTGAATTAAAAATCGATGGGTTGCATATTGTTCTTACGTATGAGAACGGACAGTTGCAAACAGCAGCTACGAGAGGTGATGGAACCGTAGGAGAAGATGTGACGCAAAATGTAAAAACAATTCACAGTATTCCATTGACGATTGCAGAAAAAAACACGCTTGTTGTCGAAGGGGAGGTGTGGCTTGGTACCGCGATGTTTGAAAAGGTAAATAAAGAGCGGGAAAAGGCGGGGGAGGCACTCTATGCAAATCCTCGCAATGTGGCAGCAGGAACGCTTCGTCAACTCAATTCGTCTATTGTTGCTGTGCGAAAGTTGCAATGTACCACATACGACATTTCACTTGGTAATGCGCCAGATACGCAGGCAAAAGAATTGAAAAAATTGGGTACACTCAAATTTCCAACGGACAATGACTGGAATATTTGTAAAACAATGGATGGTGTGTGGCACATGTACGAAACATGGATTGATAGAGATCATAAGAAAAAACCATTTTGGATTGATGGTATTGTGATAAAAATTAATGAGAAAAAATATCAGGATGCGCTTGGTTTTACAGGGAAGTCGCCACGATGGGCAATAGCGATGAAATTTCCTGCAGAACAGGGGACCACTACGATTCACGATGTATATTGGCAAGTGGGACGCACGGGAGTCCTGACGCCAGTTGCGCACATGGATCCTGTACAACTTGCTGGTACAACGGTGACGCACGCGACGCTTCACAATATGGATGAGATACAGCGACTCGGTGTAAAAGTCGGCGACAACGTGGTCGTGGAAAAAGCAGGGGACATTATTCCAAAAGTGCTCAGAGTGCTCGAAAAAATGAGAGATGGATCAGAAAAAACAATTCGTGAACCAAAAAAATGTCCTGTGTGTTTGTCTCCTGTCACACGTGCTCAGATTGATGCTGGTAAAGGAAAACAAGAATCAGGTGCAGGCATTGTTTGTACGAATTCTGCATGTTATGCACAAGAGCTTCGACGTATTGCGCACTTTGTATCAAAAGCAGCATTCAATATCGACGGCATGGGAAAGAAAATTGTCGAGCAACTTGTCGACGAGGGATTGATCAAACATGCTGCAGATATTTTTACCCTCACCATAGGGGATCTGTCTGCACTCGAGAGATTTGGTGAGAAGTCATCAGAAAATGTGGTGTCGGCGATTGAGAGGGCACGAAATGTGACGCTTCCACGATTTATTTTTGCTCTTGGTATTTCTCATGTGGGAGAAGAAACTGCAGTGCGGCTTGCGGATGTATATGGTACGATTGAAAAACTACAAGAAGCAACACAGGAAGAACTTGAAAATGTTTCTGATATAGGCAGTACTGTTGCAGCGTCGATCGTGAGCTGGTTTGGGAAGAAAGAGAATCAGGAGTTTGTTGCGGCGTTGATTGAAAATGGCGTACGGATCAAGAAATCAAAAAAACAAGAAATCAAAAAAACGTTTGTAGGGAAGACGTTTGTCTTGACTGGAACGTTATCTACGATGACGCGAGACGATGCAAAAGAAAAGATTCGAGCGCGTGGGGGAGATGTGTCGGGGAGTGTGAGTAAAAATACAGACTTCGTCGTAGTAGGGGAGAATGCTGGGAGTAAGGCAGAGAAGGCGAAGAGTCTTGGTGTGAAGATGGTAGATGAAAAGGAGTTTGGGAGAATGTTGTAAAGTTTCCCCTATTTTTTTATTGTTTTAAATACGACGTAGAGCACTCCCAAAGAAAGAAGAAATCCAATATAAAAGATGATAGTTTTTGTAGAGGTGGGGGAAAGGGTGAGATCTGTAGGTATGCTTTGGGTATCTGTGTAATTGTGTACTTGCTGGTTTGTAAGATCGAGTGTATAGGTTTTTTCATTTTCATTTTGTATCCATAATGTCTGTCCTTCAATATAGATATGTGTAATAAATACATCTTGCACATCTTGTTCTAGTTGGCCATCGTATTCGGTGTTATATATTTGTTTTTCCCAAAGTAATTTGTTTGTATTTGCATCCCATGCTTCAATGATGCCTCTCTTGTCGTGATTTACCGTATATCTCACGCCTTCATGAAGTATTGGTGGTACGTCTTTTGGTGCGGTTCTTTTTGCGTAGACTGTACTGGTCAGAGTAAAGAGCATGAAAATAGCTATAAAAATGTAGAGTATTTTTTTCATAAATTTAGTGGAATGAAATTTTGATAACTAAAACAAGTATATCGTATTTTAGTTTTTTGTACATTGTATGTTTTTTTGTTTACACAGTTTCTTGACTTTTTTGTACTTAGCTGTAAATATAATATTATACATCCAATCAAGACGGAGGGGACAATGTACACGATAGCAGAGAGAGCCATTCTTGAGGCTCTGAACACGGAGCGTCACCAGTGGTATCTACGCGAGCTCGTCAAGGCTATGGGTGAGAAGATTTTGAGTAGAGAGGTGAACGATAAACTTCTGCGAAGGTCTGTCTACAAGGATTTGACTCGGCTCATATACCGTTCACTCGTTGAGTGTCGATGGGAGACATACGATGAGTGGAAGGAACGTACGAGTCACCTCACGGATTCTCCGCGCCTTCGGGTGTACTGGATCACGGATGAGGGCATCCGTCAGCTGTCGAGCTAGCAGAGATTAGGCTGTTTTAGAGAACGTTGTCTGCTCCGTCTCTGTACAAAAGCCCCGCCCGAAATATATCCACTAGGATTGATCGGTCGGGGCTTCGGTTTTTTTAAAGGGGCAGAGCTGAAACTACAAAATCAATAGTCATCAAGATAACAAGATATACAGGAAATGGCGGAAGGCTCAGAAGAGTTATAATTGTTCCGATACGTTTGTTTGAACGAAGATATAACATATACACAAAGTAGGAAAGGTGCGCAATATTTAGGTATGCAAAAACAGTAAAATAAAAATGAGCATTCCCGAAAATTTTGTCATTTACATTTATTGTGAAAATGTAATAAAAACACCAAGTTAGTATTGCTAAAATGATGGGTGGAATAATAAGTGAAAATTTTTTCATAAAGAATATGTCTATAATCATAGTATACACTAAGTATGATTATATGCAATACACCTCCCATTGAACAAAATTCCACCCTCTGCTAGAATGAAAAGCGTTAGAAGGATGTACATTGCTCTACGATGAACAACTCTATTGCAATGTATTGTACCTTCGAAAGATTCCTCGTCGTTCCTCCTCGGAATGACAATAGTAGCACACTATGAAACTAGACATATCCGACATCGAACACATCGCAGACCTCGCTCGTCTACACCTCACCGACGAGGAAAAAGAACGCTATGCAGACCAGCTGTCGGCTGTTTTTGATTATATTGGGATGCTGAATGAAGTAGATACCACTGGTGTTGCAGAGACGTGCCAAGTGACAGGACTTGAGGATGTGGTACGAGAAGATGTTGCGGTGGAATCTGATGAAGAGACGAGAAAGAAGATTATTGGACAATTTCCAAACAAGATAGGGAAATTACTTAAAGTAAAAGCCGTTTTTTCAGCAGAATAAGCTTTCCTTTTGTCATGCTGAACTTGTGTACTATTTCAGACGTTCACAATAAGAAAGATCCTGAAACAAGTTCAGGATGACACAGCAAGTTTGCTTATAGCTTACTCTGCCTATTCTGCTTAATCTGCTTATGAAAACTCTTAACGAACTCACAATCGAACAAGCCCGCGTCGGCCTTGATAACAAAGAGTTTACCTCAGTCGAACTTACACAGGCGTGCCTTGATCGTATTCATGATCGCAATGAGGAAATTAATGCATTTATTACAGTTACAGATGACCTCGCACTTGTAGAAGCAAAAAAAGCAGATGCGATGATCGTAAAGGGGGAGCAAAAGATGCTCACGGGGATTCCGTATTCTGTAAAAGATGCTATCTGTACACTCGATGTCCGTTCTACTGCGTCTGCAAAAATTCTTGATAATTATATTCCGCCATTTGACGCGACGGTGATCAAAAAAATTAGAGAACAAGGTGCAGTACTTGTGGGAAAGACAAACTGTGATGCATTTGGACACGGAGCGAGTAATGAACAGTCCATGTATGGCCCAGTAAAAAATCCACATGACACGAGGAAAGTCGCAGGTGGATCGTCTGGTGGTGCTGCTGCGTCTGTTGCAGATCATCAGTGCCTTTTTGCGATTGCAGAAGATACAGGTGGATCTATCCGTCAGCCTGCAGCATTTTGTGGTGTGTACGGTATCCGTCCAAGCTATGGACGCAACTCTCGCTACGGTATTATGCCGATGGCGAGCTCTTTTGATACTGTTGGCCCTATGGCAAAAACTGCCGCAGACATTGCGATCCTTATGGAAGTGATGGCGGGCGTTGATGCTAAGGATGCGACTACTGTGCCAGATGCTGTTCCTGCATACAAAAAAGAAATTGAGAAATTAGAAATTAGAAATTTGCGTGTCGGTGTACCAAAAGAGTACTTTGAGCTTGAAGGACTCACCGATGAAGTGAAGGAAGCAATTGAAAGTAAGATTGAGGAATTGAAAAAACAAGGTGCGACGATTGTGCCAGTATCACTTCCTCATACAAAATATGCAATCCCTGTGTACTACATCGCGGTGCCAAGTGAAGATAGCTCAAACCTTGGGAGAATTGATGGTATCCGCTATGGTGTGCAGTCTGATATGGAAAAACTGTATGATACATACGCACATTCTCGTGAACATGGATTTCCCGAAGAAGTAAAACGTCGTATCATGCTAGGAACATACGCCCTCTCTGCTGGCTACTACGATGCGTATTATCGCAAAGCACAACAAGTCCGCACACTTATCATGCAAGATTTTGACACTGTTTTTCAAGATGTCGATGTACTCATTACACCAACTTCACCATTCCCTGCATTTGGCATCGGTGAGAAAAAAGATGATGTGATTGCGATGTATCTCGCAGATGTGTTTGTGAGTCCTGCTTCTGTTGCAGGTATTCCTGGTATTTCTGTCCCAGCTGGCATGTCAAAGAATGGATTGCCGATTGGGATGCAGATTCTTGGTCCTCGACTTGGTGAGAGTAAGATTCTTCAGGTAGCAAATGTGCTATAATAAAAGTATGTTCTTTTTAGCACACAGATCTCCAGGATTTCCAGAATAATCCAGGATTTTTTTATAAAAGATCCTGGTACATCATGGAGATTCTGGAAATCCGTGTTCTATTTTTTCAAATAATGCATCTTTATGCGTGAGGACACTATAAAAAAAGTTCAAGAGCAAGCTGACAAAGATTTTAGTTATGCGCTGAATGAAACAGGAGACTACCGAGAATCATGGCGGATTTTTCGTATCATGGCAGAATTTGTCGAGGGATACCAGTTTTTGGATTCTCTCAGTAATGAAGTGACTGTGTTTGGGTCTGCACGGTTTGATGAAGATCAAAAATATTATAAGATTGCGCGAGAGTTTGGAAAACTCCTTGCAGAACATGGATATACTACAATTACTGGTGGTGGACCTGGGATTATGGAAGCCGCAAATAGGGGAGCTCAAGAAGGTAATGGTCCTTCTGTGGGATTGAATATTCAACTTCCTTTTGAACAACGTATCAATCCTTACGTTGGAAAATCCACAGCATTTTACTATTTCTTTACACGAAAAGTGATGCTGACAAGTCCTGCACACGCCCACATTTTTTTCCCAGGTGGATTTGGAACGTTTGATGAATTTTTTGAAGTTGTCCACAACATTGAAATTGGAAAAATGTGCCAGATGCCTATTGTGCTGGTTGGAAGGGAATATTGGGAACCTGTTGTGGCATTCATAAGAGAGAAGTGTTGCTCTATGGGTTCGGTAAAACCAGAACATGTTGATAGCTGGCATATCGTGGATACTGCTGAAGAAGCAATGACATCGATGGAAGATTCTCATGATGAATTGCCAAAATGTGATTTGTCTGTTTCCAATTTTCACAGTGGTCAGAAGAATATGGATTGGCGTATTTTTCGTATTATGGCGGAGCTCGTCGAAGGATTTGAATTTCTTACCGGTCTTGTAGAGGATGTCACGGTCCTTGGAACGCGACACATTACACGTGATTCTCACTATTACACAAGCGCCTATGAACTCGGCACACGTCTTGCTCAAAATGGATATGCTGTTGTAACAGGTGGGTCTATTGGTGTGGCAGAAGCGGTGAATAAAGGGGCAATGGAAGCAGGGGGTGAATCTCTTGGTATCGGTCTTGAAGTGTATGGCAAAGAGTCCATGAATCCATACGTGATCAAATCTATTTCATTCAAATTTCCGTTTACTCGCAAGTTGATTGTTACTGCGCCGTCAAAAGCATTTATTTTTTATCCTGGTGGACTTGGAACACTCCATCATTTGTTTGAAGTCCTTACGCTTATTGAAACAAAAAAAATGCAACAAATTCCTATTATTCTTATTGATCATGCATTCTGG
>Ga0051984_10001120_pt1 | contig 10770 bp, 11 predicted proteins | sample CryGey02umfilter_2_FD_56240 | JGI IMG/M metagenome (GOLD analysis project Ga0051984, IMG submission 56240) | Groundwater microbial communities from aquifer in Utah, USA - Crystal Geyser 4/10/14 0.2 um filter | ecosystem: Environmental > Aquatic > Deep subsurface > Groundwater | place: USA: Utah...
TTTATGGTATTATTAAATGAAGGCAAAAAAACTTCCTTCAAAAAATAAATATTTCATAATCAAAACAAACATGAAATTTCTCATCTGCGCTCTACTCAACCATGTCGAGCACAAAAACGTATTATGTACGCCCAATCGACAACTTTTTTTAAACGCGCCGCCTGAAGCACCTCAAGCAACTCCTGAAGACGCTGAAGAGGAAGATGCTCATTTGAAGGCATTGGAAGACGCTTCACAGAAAAGCCCCTTGGAACTTGCGGCCGCGTTGGAAGATTCTTTAGTAGCACTGGGAGCGCAAGCCGCTAAAAAAGAAACGGAAGAAATTGGTCATGGTCGTGGAGAGTTGGGACAAACATTGGTGGCCATGGGCGCCACAAAGGAGGAACAAGCAGAGGCGCTTGCTCGCTATGATGAACAATTCAAAGGTAGCGAAGAGGAATTGACGGGTGCCAATGAAAAAGACAGAAAAGAATGGGAAGAAAAACTTAAGACAGGAGCATTGAATGTGCGCGAGCAACGGTATAGGGGCGAAAAAGCCGTAGCCGATGATTACCTCAATAGCTTGGGAGTTGCCTTGAGAAGCGCCGACAGCAGAATCCGCGGGAAAGAAGCGGAAATTCGTGGAGCCGAACGTGCCTTTGGAGACGCTAAAAAAGGTTTGGAATCCGAGGCTGGAGCTTTATTCGGGAAAAAAATGGATTTTGCCACACTAAAGGACACATCGAGTGAGGACTTGAGCAAGCAATTGGGCACTATTTTAAAGGAACGAGGCATGAAAGCGGGACTACCCATTACAGACGCAATGGCTAAGGAAATGGCCCACGAAAGTGTGCAAGCACTTAAAGCAAAAGTGGAAGGGGTAAACGAAGTTGCGATCAACGCTGCAAAAGATGAGTTAGCCAATGAAACAACACGAAAAGAACGACTTCAAACTAAAAAGAGCACAGCGGAAACAGACCGCGCAACCCTGTTAGCGGAGTACGATAAGGATGTTCATGCCATAAAAGAGGGGACTTATGTATTGCCGGGTGGAGAACAGACATTAAACGAAACGGCACACACCATTGCGGACGCTACTTTCACACCGGAAGAATTGGAGTTGCTGCACAGTTACACTCAAAAATCAGGTGAAATGGTAAGAACATTGACCTTGGAAGTGGCTGGCAAGCGTATTCAAGAAAAACGTGATGAACTGCAAGAGAAATTGGAGGGGTCGGAAGCCTACGTTAGTGTACGGGAAAGCTTCTTAAGGAGTGGGGTAAAGAATGCGGAGGCTCATGCAAGGGAGGTGGCTTCCAGAATGGGTGAATCCTGGGAAGAGGTCAAAGATTTTGACGAAGCGCAATTAAAAGAAAGAATGACAACACGAATAAAAGGAAGAGCGGAAAAAGCGGGACTACCTTTAACCGAGGCAATGGTGGTGGAAATGGTAACGGAGGGTTATATGAAATTTGCCGGGGTAAAAACGGATTATGAGGCTGCAGTAAGAGAACGCGATAATGATTCAAGCTTAGCTTTTCATCAGAGGCAGGTTGAGCAAACTAGGGGTGAAATTACCAGATTGGATGAGTATCTAGAGCGAGATAAGGCTTAATTTTTTTAACCATAAAACAACACAGCATGACAACACTTACTTATGATCGGGCGGTTGAAACTTATAAAGCTCACAAAGCAAAATTGGACCAGCGATTGCATGGCATCAAAGGAGGAATTAAAGCCTTCATGCATGCGGAAAAAAAACGCTATGAATCAAAAAATAGACATGATGAGCAAAGCCTTCTAAATCAACTGGAAACGGATTTGAACAACTAATTTCTTTTTCTAAGGTCAAAAGCCGGTCCGGTACAATCCAGTACCTCTTGTTGAGTGGTGGGTGGAACGGTTTGACCCCTGCGGCGAGCTTCAATTTTTCCCCTAATGCGGGCATTTGTACAATCGACAAAAGATTGGACTTCGGGATCTTGGCCTTCTTCAACAGGAGCATTTAAGGGAACTGCTTCGATTTCCGGAGTAGAAGCGGAAGGTGGGGGAGCTGAAAAGCATGAAGAGGTCAGTGCGGTGAGGGCCAAAGCCACATTACGGAGAGAAGGTTGCATGGAGTACGCGGATAGGAATAAGAGCTAAAATTAGTATAATTGAATGAATATGTCAAGTAGACGTAGCTTGTTTTTAACCTAAAAATATGGTAAAATAAACAAATAGACAGATAATAAAAACTCATGCCTGAACGCGCACCGGATCACAACATCGAGGCAAAAGTTGCCCCCAAACAACGGGCCGACTCCGAGCAAGAAACACGAGAAATCATTGACGCGCTCACCGCGCTCGATGGGAACCCCGAGGCTTTGAGCGCTCGGTTGGATGAAGCGATTCAAACCGCCAACGAAGGAGCGTACGGCGAAGCCGTGAGCTTGATCACCTACGGCGGGAATCATTTGAGTCAAATGCTGGAGCAATCCGGCATGGATCCGGCCCAGTGCGAAGCCATACGAGGCCAATACAACGCCTTGGTGAATCCCGAACAGTTCGAAGGCGAGCTGGCATTAGCCAACACGCTTCAGCAAGAACGCATTTTGGGCATGCTCAAAACAGACGCTCATGGACAAGTGGACCATCGATTTGGGGAATACAACAGCATCCTCGATGAAAGAATCCAACTTTATGAGGCGGATATTGATGCTTCAAAAGCAAACAAAGAAATCCTGGAAGGGGAGCTAAACGACGCGCAAGACGGATTAAACGGCGCCATGGAGGCCTTTGATAAAGACTTAAATTACGGATTGACCGCGGAAAAAGCCCTCACAGCCGGAGATCAGGAGCTGTTTGCCATCATTTACGGAGCGGAATTCGCGGACAAACCGGAACCGACCACGGAAGCGGAGCGCGATGTTCAGCGTAAGATGATTCGAACACGTCGTGATTGGTTAAAAGAAAAAATCGCACCCCTCAAGCAAGCAGAGGCACAGGTTCATGAAATCCAAGAGAAAATCACCCGCGAGAACACCAACATTGAAGCCAACAAACAGTGGATCGCCCAAACAAAAGAAGAACGTCGTGAGTTCAAGGATAAACATGAAGAAAAAAAGAAAGCCATTGAGGATGGCACTTACATTGCGGACGGGAAGACCGAACCGCTTTTTGCCGCCGCGCGGCGACTCGCCATGGGGGGTGACGGCACCTTCGGGGGCCACGGACGCGAAGAATTTTCAGTCATTCAAACGTACGCCACTCTTGCCGGAGACACGAGTCAAACATTGCTTCAAAATGCGGCCGGCCGTAAATTGGATCGCATTGAACGGCAACTCGTGGCGCGCGTGGATCGGATGGATCAAGCGTTAAGGGAATTTGGAAACGAAGATCCTCAAATGGCCGACAGTTACCGAAGCGAACAAAACAGACTCCGTGGAATGCTGTACAAGATCAATCCCGCCAAGCATACGCCTCCGGACCTGCCCATGGCTTAACCCAATCTTATGAACGCCAAACACGCCATTCAAATATACAAAAATCACATTGCCACGCTGAATGAGTTGGTGGAGGGTGTCAAAGAGGAGGTCGATCACTTCTTCAAGAATGCCCTCAAGTGGACTGAAGCAACACAGCATGAAGATGAAAATAACCAACTTTCCACTCTGGAAGATCAACTAAAAAACCTTTAATACCCCTCCCCATGAAAATCACCTTTTACGGCGCCGCCCGCGAAGTCACCGGATCCCGTCACCTCCTGGAAGTGAATGGTAAAAAAATCCTTTTGGATTGCGGGTTGTATCAGGGATACAAAAAGGAGGCTCAAGAAAAAAATCGGACACTTCCTTTTGAAGCAACTGAAATCAATGCCGTGATTTTGTCCCACGCTCACATTGACCATAGCGGATCCATTCCTCGATTGGTGAAGCTGGGATTTAAGGGGCCCATTTACACGACCGAGGCCACCAAGGACCTCTGCGGATACATGCTCATGGACAGTGCGCGGATTCAAGTAAAAGAAACCGAATATCAAAATAGTAAGCGTGAGCGTAAGGGTGAACCTCAGCAAGAACCGAATTATACTGAAGAAGACACCACCCAAGCCCTCAGCCAATTTCATGCGTTCAAATACCGTGAGATGCATGAGATTTTTCCGGGAGTTAAGGTCACATTGTTCAATGCCGGACATATTTTGGGTTCCGCACTCATTTATCTTGAAATTCAGGATGAAGAAGATGGAAAAACCAAAACCTTGCTCTTTACCGGAGACCTTGGACGCAAGAATCTACCGATTCTCCGTGATCCGTATCAAGTAGAAAAAGTCGATGTTCTGATCATTGAATCCACTTATGGAAATCGTGTTCACGAAGCCATCACCGATGTTAAAGATAAAATGGCTGCCATTGTAAATGAAACCATTAAAAGGGGCGGGAATTTGCTCATTCCTGCATTTTCATTGGGACGCACCCAGGAAATTGTCTACACACTGCATGAATTATTTCTTGAGGGACGCATTCCCGAGGATCTTAAGATTGTGGTGGATAGTCCGCTTTCCATCAATGTCACCGAGGTTTTCAAACAACATTTGGATGATTTTGATGAAGAAGCACAACGAGTGTTCATTGAAAATGGTGACAATCCATTCGGGTTTGGACGATTGAGCTACACCCAAAGTGTGGAAGACTCCAAAGCCTTGGCCAATAATCACGCTCCCATGATCATTATTTCTTCTTCCGGAATGTGTGACCATGGACGCATTGTGCATCATTTGCGCAATAACATTGAGGATCCGCGCAATTCAATTTTGATAGTGGGATTCATGGCTCAACACACCACCGGGCGAGACATCATTGAAAAACAAAGAGAAATTTCATTATTTGGAGACAAATATCGTTTAAGGGCGGACGTTCATGTGATTGACGCTTTTTCCGGACACGCGGATCGAAGTGATCTCATTGAATACATCACTCGCATTGAGGGGCTTAAGAAAACGTTCTTGGTGCATGGTGAAGAAATGCAGGCTGAGACATTCAAAGGATTTTTAGAACACAATGATGTGAATGACGTAACCATCCCTCACGCAGGAGACAGCTTTACTCTTTAGAGATTTGACATGGACCTTTTTGTCATTTCAGTAGCCCTGCTCATCTCTTTTTTGCTCTCTGAGTTGGCCAATCACTTTAAGTATCCACGTGTGGTGGGACAGATTTTGGCAGGCGTACTTATTGGATTGCCCGTGGTACGAGAGATGATCGATCCGAGTGCAATCAATGACATTGAATTTTTAGCGGAATTGGGAGTGATTTTCCTCTTTTTAGTGATTGGAATGGGAATCAATTTGGATCACCTTAAACAGGGAAAAACCAATTCCATAATCATTGGATTGGGAGGAATCATTGGCTCGCTTGTTTTGGGATATGCCTTTGGGATGATCATGGATTACAGTAATTTTACTTCTTTGGTGATTGGGGTCTGTTTAGCCATTACCTCGGGAAGTACCAATACTCAACTCTTCATGGAAATGGGCATTGATAAAAAACGTTTAACCAAAGTGATTTTTGGGGCAGCCTTATTGGATGATTTATTCGCTATTTTATTTTTGACTTTTTTAATCGCTTATTTGCACAATGATATTCAGGACATGGCCACGTTGCCCATCAAGCTCATCGGATTTAGCGCGGTGATTTGGGCGTTGCTTAGAATCATGCCTTATTTCATCACTCACATCGAAAGAGATGAATCCAGTGTGGCGGAAATTTCTATGATGACCGTGTTTGGACTTCTGATTGCCGTGCTATCCATTCAAACCGGATTAGGGGAAACATTGGGGGCATTTATGGCAGGTGTCATCATTCAAATCGGAGCACGTCATAAGTGCACGGAAGTGTGTGGAGTTGATCAAAAAATGCACCAAAGAGAAGCCAAATTTTTTAAACGCAACATTCAAAATTTAGAAACCATGACACTCAGTTTTATCATTCCATTCTTTTTTGTAAACATGGGATTGCGTTTGGATCTTTCTAAAATTCTCAGTGATCCGGGTGTGATAGTAGGAATTTTGGTAGTGGGAGTTGCGGGGAAATTTTTACCGGTTATTCTTGCTCAGTCTTGGACAAAACTAACATGGCCACAGAGTCAAATCGTGGGATGGGGCATGAATTCACGTGGGATGATTGAGTTGGTGATTGCTGAAATAGCTTTGGAAAACAACATCATTGCTCCCGAGGTGTATGCGGGGCTGGTGGTGCTCGTCATCATCACTATTTTATGGTATCCGTTCGTCTTAAGAGCCATCCTCAAAAAACACCCTCACGCCATGGAGCTCAAGAAAGGAGTTTAGGGCCTGAATGCACGATACTTATCATATTGAAATGTGTATCCATCACCGGCTTTTGAATGGGCTTCATGCGCAGCCAACACAATTTCCATGGCTTCTTCATTGCTGTTTGTCACATATAAACCCTGAAAATCTTCAGGGCTGATGAGTCCAAGTTTGAGAGGATTTTCGATGAGCCATTGTACCAATCCATTCCACATACTTCCCACTAAAATCATAGGAATGGGGCTGATATGTTTTACTTGAATATGTTGCCAAACATAGAATAATTCAAGTCCGGTACCAATGCCTCCATGCGTAAAAATCGCTGCATTGGATAAGATTAAAAACTCATCCAAACGATCGGAAAACCGATTGAAATGTTCATGTAAATCAAGGTGGCGATTGGGTTTGTTTTCCCAAGGAAGTTGAATGGTGAGACCAATCGAGTGTGAATCCATGTCCATGCAACCGGCTTGATGTCCGGCATTGGCCGCATCCATGAGTCCGGGGCCACCGCCGGTGATCACGTCAAATCCATGCTGTCCCACCGCTTTAGCCAATTCAAATATTTGTTTGTAGTACTCATGTTCCGGTTCAGTACGTGCGGATCCAAAAATTGCCACACGAAAATGATTCACATACGCTTCATCCTTGAGATATTGATTATCAAGGTTATGGTCGTCTTGGTCGGCAATGATTTGGGCCATGGGGAGAGGTTACGTGTACTTCTATATATTATACCTGTAAAAAAGGTGAAAGTAAAGTGGCCGAATAAAGCTTAAAGCATCGTGCGACAGGTTTTTACAATCGCTTCCACCCCTAATCCCGCTGCTTCGTACAACTCATTCCACTTGCCGGAAAGTTGATACTCAGTAACCCCCATGGATTTGAACGCCTCGACCGCAATACCTTTTTGTTCAAGCTGATGGGCCAGTTGTGATCCTAATCCGGAGTAGGGGTTGTGATCTTCCAGCGTTAACACACGTCCGGTTTTTTTAATGGAAGTTATCAATGTGTTATCGAACTGTTTGATGGAACTCACCGCCACCACTTCAATGGAAATCGATTCTTTCAATAAGTCACGAACTTTTAATGCTTCAGTCACCATGGCGCCACTGGCTGCAATCGTTAAATCAGCGCCCTCTCGAATCACATCGCATTTTCCGTATTCATATACATAATCGATTCCGTAAAACGGCGTGCCATCTTTTCGGGTGAGAACATTGAATTTGTGACGTCCCATGCGCACGTACACATTCCCATAATGGCCGGCCACATAACGAATGATGCGATCACAGTGGTTGGCATCCGCCGGTTCCATGACTTGAGTATTGAAAAATCCAAGGAACGATCCCATGTCATCAATGGCTTGATGAGTGGGGCCATCTTCACCCACAGACAGTCCGCAGTGAGTGGCCACCATTTTTACATTTGTACGATTGATGTCATTCACACGGGCTTGATCTTTAGCACGGCTGGACATGAACGCTCCAAACGTAGAACAAAACGGCACAAAGCCAGCCAAGCTCAATCCACCGGAACAGGAAACCATGTGTTGTTCCGCAATGCCCACTTCAATATGTTGATCCGGAAGTGCGTCTGCGACGCCATCGGTTTTAACCGACCCGCGCAAATCTGCGGTTAAGGCCAAAACATGTTTGTTGCGCTTCGCTAAATCCAAAAGCGCATTTCCATACGCGCCACGACAATCAAATTCTTTTCCCGCTTCATACAAAATCGGTTCACCCAAATCCATAGATATTTTCGGAGAAAAATCAGCTTCTTTAGGGGTCCAAGAAGGAGTCAATGACCATGCTAAGACAGCTTCTTCATCCGTTAAGGTGAGTTCGGGACTTTTCAAAATTTCAGTGCCTTGATCCGGTTTGGGGGTCATGCCATGCCAGGTGGCTTTGTGGGCCAAACCATCTGGTTCCATGAATGGAACTCCTTTGCCCATGATGCTGTTTCCAAGCAAAACCACAGGGCGGCCCGTGGTTTGATGCGCCTCTTCCAAAGCACTCCAAATCGCGGGAAAGTTATGTGCATCCATGTCAATCACATTCCATCCACATGCTTCAAAAATCGCTTTAAAGTCCATGGGCATGACTGCTTCCAAACTGTCTGTGAGCTGAACTTTGTTGTAGTCCATGAACACCACAAAATTATCCAATTTATATTTGTGCGCAAAATTCATCATCTCATAAACTTGACCTTCTTGCGTTTCACCATCCCCAATCAAACCATACACACGCTCGCCGGATTCTTTTAATTTTTCAGCCAATGCCATGCCGGAGGCAGCGGAAATTCCGGTCCCAAGCGGTCCGGTTCCATACCAAACGCCCTTTACATGGCGAGTGATATGCCCTTCATAAATGTGTCCGATTTTTCGAAAATTTGCCACTGCATCCTCGCGTGAAATCCAGCCCATTTGGGCCAATACACTATAAACAGCCGGAGAAATATGGCCATTTGAAATCACTATTTTTTCACCGGTTTCTCCCAAAATAAACGCATACAATAAACTCAAATAATCAATCGAAGACAGCGATCCACCCGGATGCCCGCTTTGCGAATTATTGGTCATTTCAATGATGGAGCGGCGACAGGATTTGGCAAATGCATGTAAAAAGGCGAGGTGCGCCGCAGTGAGGGGCTGTCCGAGTTGAGGCAAATTCATGATCGGGATTTTAAGAATTCTTTAGTCAGAATTTTTGAGCGTTCCACGCCCGGTTGGTCAAACGCATTTATACCATAAAACTCACCAAGAAACGCAACAGAAGCTTCAAACAGCATGAAAAGTCCGCCCACTATTTCTTCATCCACACGTGGAAGAGAAAGAGTGAGAGATGGGCGTTTTTTCTCCGTGAGAGCCTGAATCGTGCCACGCATTTCGGATTTAAGCAGTTCATTAAAAGTCACGCCTTTTAAATAATCCACCGAGGGATCGTCCATCACAGGAATTTCCAAAGGTGGCCCCAAATCTTCCACGCCAATAAACATAAAAAATTTATCATTGGGCCCCTCACTATAGAGTTGAAGTTGCGAATGTTGATCCGTTGCCCCCAACGCATAGAGGGGAGTGAGTCCAACCTCCGGTTTTTTACCAATGCTCTCTGCGAGTAATTGGCGATACCAATCCGCTAATTTAATGAGTCGTTGGGAATAGGGAAATAAAACATGCATGGGTTTGTTAATAGAAAATTGCGCGGCCGCAAGTTGAAACGGAAAATTCTCCTCAAATTGGGGGCTCAAAAATCGATCACGCATGTCGCGCGCACCTTTTAATAATTTTTTCACATCCAAGCCCATGAGCGCGGCGGGGACCAATCCAACGGAGGTCAAAACCGAAAACCGGCCTCCAACTTTTTCCGGAATTGGGAACGTTAAAAAGTTTTCATTGTCCGCGATCTGACGCAAAAACCCTTTTTGAGGATCTGTAATAAACACAAAATGTTCTTCTTCTTTGAGACCGGCCTTTTTGCATTTCTCTTTAAAATAAAAATACTGCGCCAATGTCTCTGGCGTGCCTCCGGATTTAGTCACCACCAAAAACAATGTTTTCTTTAAATCAATGACAGCTTCAATGCCGGAAATCAATGCCGGATCAATATTATCAAGTACATGCAAACGAGGTCCTTTCCGATCAAGTAATTCCCGTTCAAACAAATGTTTCAAACTGTCGTGCAGACAAATCGTTCCAAGAGAAGATCCGCCAATGCCCAGTACTACCATTTCCTCAAATTTACCTTCCATCATTTTTGCAAAATTCAAAATCGCGTCCGCCCCTTCTGTGTCATCCACAATTTTATAAAAATCCTGCTCGCGCGCCTCAATCCTTTTCAAATAATCAGGAATCCGGTCCGCCAGTTGATTCAGCGTTTTTGTGTCAGTCCCCAGATTCAAAAAATCCAACGTGAGCATGCGCCCATTGTAGCGGGAGACAAGACGAATGTCATGGTGTATAATTTGGGCATGAAAAATCTTCGCTCATTTCTTTCGCTCGGGATCATCCTCATGCTGGCCGGTTGTATTCCCGTGGCGACCGCGCCTCCGAACAAGGATCCCGACACCCCCAATGCCGAAATCACCAGTCCGCTCACAGAAGAAAACGTGATGATCCGATTGACCACTCCATCGCCCAATCAAGAAATCACCAGTCCACTCACCATTATAGGCGAAGCGCGTGGACCTTGGTTTTTTGAAGCCTCCTTTCCTGTAATGCTCACGAACTGGGACGGACTGATCATTGCTCAGGGAATTGCCACGGCCCAAGGCAATTGGATGACTGAGGAGTTTGTGCCATTCACCGCTGAACTCACTTTTGACAAACCAACGTATAAAAACAATGGAAGTTTGATTTTACAAAAAGACAATCCGTCCGGCCTTCCCGAAAACGATGGTGCCTTGGAGATTCCGGTTCTATTTAATTAAGGACCCTCTGAAAAATGTAATTTCTTAACGAAAATTTACCACATCGAGCGAAA
>Ga0051984_10001196_pt1 | contig 10415 bp, 9 predicted proteins | sample CryGey02umfilter_2_FD_56240 | JGI IMG/M metagenome (GOLD analysis project Ga0051984, IMG submission 56240) | Groundwater microbial communities from aquifer in Utah, USA - Crystal Geyser 4/10/14 0.2 um filter | ecosystem: Environmental > Aquatic > Deep subsurface > Groundwater | place: USA: Utah...
TTCTCCATGAAATCAATTGGCATTGTCGGTCTTCCAAATGTGGGCAAATCCACTCTTTTTAACGTCATCACCAAAATGGCAGTTCCTGCCGAAAATTTCCCTTTTTGCACTATCGATAAGAATGTCGGTATCATCGAATATAAAGATGAGCGAATCACAAAACTTTCTGAATTGTTTAAGTCAAATGAAATTTTTCCTGCAGTAATACAATTTGTGGATATTGCGGGCTTGGTCAAGGGTGCTTCAAAAGGCGAAGGCTTGGGAAATCAGTTTCTTTCGCATATTCGCGAGGTCGATTTGGTCATGTATTTGTTGCGCGCGTTTCCCGATAAACAGGTGATGCATGTGTACGATCGTATCGATCCAAAAAAAGATTTCGAAGATGTATTGATTGAGTTGACATTAAAAGATGTGGAAACAGTCGAAAAGAAGATTATCGCTATGGGCAAGGATGTTCGCTCTGGCAAAGACGAAAAGATAAAAGTTCAGCATGAGGCTTTACAAAATTTGTTAAAGCATTTGCTTGCAGGCAAAACTGCGTATCGTTTCAAGAAAGAGCCAGAGAATATTAATAATGAAGCCATTCAAGAAATTGTTCACGATGTGTTTTTATTGACGGCAAAACCATTTTTGGCCGTATTAAATATATCGTATATCGATATGAGCGAGCCGGCATATGTGGCCAAAGTAGAGCAGTGGAAAAAAGAAGTAATTGAATTTGCCGATTTTGCGTTTGGTCCAGGCGTTGTCGGTGATGTTGCTTATATTGATTCGAAGTTCTTGTCGGACATTCAAACCTTTTCAGCCGAGGAGTTAGACGAAATGAAAAAAGAATTGTCCTATTTTTGTGATGTGCAGACCTTAATCGAGATTGCAAAGAAGAAATTGCATTTCATAAACTTTTATGTGGGCAACGAGAAAGACTCGAGAAGTTGGTTCATAACCGAGGGAGAAACCGCATTAGATGCTGCGGCTTGCATACACACCGGCATTGCAGACAAATTTGTGCGTGCTCAGATTGCAAAAACAACTGATGTTTTAGAACTTGGTGGTTTTAACGAGGTCCGAGCTGCAGGCAAATTGCAAACAGTAGGGAAGACGTACGTGATGCAAGACGGGGATTATATTAATGTGCTAACGAATTAACGATTTAGAGAATTAGCGACTTAGAGACCTAACTATTAACAAATAGCTATCAGTTAATAGTGCTAGAATGTTTCAACATATACCGTGCAACTGGAGTCAACATTTTTAACCGTACAAGGAATTTTATGGACGCTGTTTTTGATATGTTTTCCCTTATTGTTTTGGTATTTGTCTACATTTTTGAGTATGTGGTTAGGAAATTGACCTTTGGTAAGCTGTCGTGTAGCATGATTCCACAGGGTTAGGGAGAAATTGCTTGTTTAATTTTCAACAACAGAAACCAGGTAATCCACCAATTGTTTTCGGAAAGACGGGAATTTTCTGTCCTGATTGTAGTTGTGTATCGCTTCGGCAAATTGTTTATACGTATGTGCAACAGGAAGTGCAAGTTCTTTCCCTGCTACATCACAAAAGTCCAGTTGGTGTCCATCAAGATGTTCTTTTCTCATTGGATCACGGGGGATAATGATAGGAACTCTGTCTAAATCAGCAAGATCTAGTACATTTCCAATGCCTGCGTGAATAATACTTATGCGGGCTTTTTTAAATTCTTCAATTTGTTGTTGGTAGGGGACTATTGTAAAAAGGACCATGTTTTTATGTCTGGGAATATAGTTAGTTGAGCCAGCTTGAACCAGAATCTCTTCTTGCTCATCCAGAACATTATCATCTAATGCTCGATCCAACCATTCTAAAACTCGGGTGAATTGAAATTTTTCTGTGCCTAAGGCTACTTTAATCATAAAACCTTTCCTTTATAAAGTAAGCGAGGATATTTCCTGGTGTTATCTGGCCATTGTGTCAAACGTATATGGGTAAAATAGAACACAAGTTTCATCGAAAAAGACATTCCTTTGGTTCTGGTGAGTGAATCAATAAAGATCGTTTTGGTTTTGAGAAATGGAGAGAATAACCAACCTAACCACATATAGGGTACGCCAACACCAGCCCCTGTACTGATGATATGAGTATATTTGCCTGAAAGTACCGTAAATAAAGCGAGGAAAGAGTTCTTGATATTATTAGGGAGGTTCGGCCAATTGGTAGGGTGTGGAGCCCAAATAACGTCTTTTTCATCCTTAAGTAAACTCGGACTGTTTCCAGCATTGAACGTGACCCAAGTTCGATCGTATCGGCTCCAGAAATCCTTTAGTTCATGGAGTTGTTTGATATGGCCACCAGTTGAGGCAACGAGAAGAAGGTGAATAGGACGCTTTAACGGCATATCAAAGTATAGCAGAAATTAGAGGTTTAACGATGCATAGATTTTTTGAAGCTGTTTGATATGTTCTGGGTAATCGAATTGCAGTACAAAGGCTTGTGCATTCTTTCTTAAAGTATTAAAGACTTTTGGACTCTTATGTAGTTCCGCAATCTTTGAGACAAAACCTTCAAGGTCGTTGGGATTATATCGATAGCCTGTTTTACCATCTATGACAATATCGTTTAGTCCCCCAACGTTACTTGTAATTGCCGGTAGGCCATAAGTATATGCCTCAAGAACAACAATGCCGAAACTTTCGTAATGAGATGGAAGCAGCAACAAGTCATTTTTTTTGTATTGCGCTTCAATTTTTTCGTGCGGGATTGCTCCTGTTATAGTGACTGCATCTGCAACACCATATGAAAGAATGGCAGCCTCTATATGCTTTCTTTCTGGCCCGTCACCAACAAGAGTTAAGGAGAAATTAACAAAAACCTTTTTAAGAGAAGCAGCGATCTGTATAAGCAATAGTATATTTTTTGCTCGTACGAATCTTCCCACGTAAAGTAATCTTAGGGGTTTGTCTGCTGCTAACGGCTTTCTGGTAACAAGTGGTGAGGGTAAGGGGATTGCGTTATTAAGTACATTCCATTTTGGTGAAAAGGCCTCTATGTGATACATAGAGAAGCAAGCCTGGAGCTCATGCAACATAGTTTTGGAGACAACCAAGATTGTATCAGTCATGATGAACATTATCTTGACCAAGGACGGAAACAATGGCTTGCTCAGCAATTTGGTGAAAAACTCTACAGATGTAGCCCCATGAATGTGGAGCACTGTTGCATCAGAAAACCAAGAGAAGATGTATATGATGAGCAATTTCCGAAAAAAACTGCCACGCGTTGCCATATGCAGATGTAATACGATTTTTTGCCCATTAAGAAGAGATGCCACCAAAAGTATACCAATTGTTATTGCACCAGTAATAAAAGAGAGAATGACCTGAGCAATGTTGCCATTCTTGTGTGTCGATACGACCGTAATATTGATATTGCCTTTTGCGTGTGAGGCAGTATCTGTCATATATACGGCGATTCCGCCAGGAATCGCCGTACTTCCAGCAAAGATCACTTTTGGCTTTATCTGATACGCCTCTTTAAAATAACGAGAATTCGCCATCGCCCAGTATGTCGCAAGGAAAGCAGAATAGACCACGTGTCCGGTGATTATGCTTAAAACAAGGAGGAGGATATTGATAAACGCCGAAAAATATCCAGTGACGGTGCCTGCACGAAGCATATTTCGCAGAAGAATTATCCAGAACATGTAATAGAAAATGGCCAAAGCACCTAATGAAAAAAGCATGTCAATGGGATCCATCTCTACGGTGCGTGGTGTCACAATGTGAGTAGAGGTGTTTAGCTGATTTAGCAACTGACTTCCTGCGCCAAAAATCCTTTGACCGACAGAATACTCATGTACATAAATGTCGAGCCCTGATTTTAGGTAAGCGTTTCGCCCGCTAAGAACTGCACCTACCAGCCCGCTCCGCTGGTAAATTTCGCCGAAACGCACGAAGAACTGTGGTGACACAAACCTTACCAGCACAAACGAGATAGTTACCAGTCCAATAAACAGGGTTAGTATTATCTGGACCATCTGTCTTTTTGTAGGCAGTCGGTTCAGTGCTAGAAGTTCGGGGTAGTAATGTATTACAGGGATGATAATCGTGACCAAAGGTAGTCCGATCAACAGTGTTTTCATGCCCTGCAGTATACCCACAATCAAGGAAACCAGACAAAAAATGATTGCTATTGCGATCCTTTTGCTCTTTAGGAGTTCGTACAAAAGGATCGCCGTTACAACAATAAAAGTTAATGCCATTTCATTCCCTGAGTAGAAAAATCCTTTAAATCCGTAGCCAAGAGCATATTGGCTGTTTCCCAATCCCAAAACTCCAAGTAGAATATTACAGAGAATCATACCCCATGCAATACTTGTAGCCCAGATTATCACCCTTTGCGATGCAGTAACCAAGGCGAAAGTGACGGGAAAAAGATAGGAAATTTTCAGAAACAGTATTAGATCAATAATCAACATGTTATTCGTTTTTTCGGGGAGAAGAATATAATGAATAAGCGTGAACAATATTCCAACGGCAAGGACTACAACATAGAAAGCTTTTTCTTTTTTGCGTATTAGGATGAAAGCAAGGACGATTAGGAGAAGCTTGAATGCTTGTCCGATATTTCCCAGCAAAATATTGTTATGTACATAGGAAGCGTTAACTATTTCGACCACTGGTGTTAGTGTGATCAGAGTGAAAAAAATTGTCTGTGTAATTTTCTTCATCTTTCGATATATTTTGACCTTAACTCGAAAAACTTTCTAATGAGAGGAACGGGTAAAAGGTGTCTCAGCTTTAAATTGATCGCACTTTTAGTAGCATATAATATGTGTAAAAAACGATGCCATCGATTTTGATCATAACTTCTCTTGATAATGCCTGCTTCTGTAAGACTTGCAATTCTTTTGTGATCAGAAAGCCCGCCGCCTAGGCACCTTGCAACCATAACTGGAATCGCCTCGAATTGGTACCCGAGTGTGTACAACTTGTAGATTTGGTCATAATCCGCTGCGGAACGATAGGTAAGATTAAATGGATATTTTTTTGCAACTGTAGTACGAAGAAACATTGCTTGATGAGAATAGGGCTGGTGATTCCACACGGTGCTGATTGGTTTGGCGTTAATGGTTCGAGTTATACCCCAATCTAGGGTTATCAGTGCGGCTCCATAGATGACATCTGCCGTTGTTTTTTCAAGATAAGGAGCAACCTTTTCCAGTACCTTTGCATCAAACAGTTGATCATCGCTCTGGATGTAACAGACCCAATCTCCGTGCGCGTGCATTGTCGCGATATTCATTGCGTCGTATAGTCCCTTATCGGGGGAGGATTCAAAATACGTAAGCTGATTTTTATATTTGGAAATTACCTGCGCAGTGTTGTCTGTCGAGTTTCCCTCTTTAATCAGATATTCAAAATTTGTAAAAGATTGGCCGAGAATACTTTTAATGCATTCTTCAACAATGTAGGCGCGTTCCTTAACAACGGTGATTATTGAGATAAGTGGTTTTTTCATACCTTGCTCGCAGCCAATATCTTGGTTAATGCCCCGATTAGTTCTTTTTGATATGCTTCCTTCGAATGTGCAGTATAGTAGTAATGGTGCGCATCTAGTGATTTGGTTTCAAGTTCTTTGTTCGAGAAGGTTTGAGCCGTTTTGATTGCCTGCTCAAGTGATTCTTCGGTGATTTCACGAATTGGGATGTTATATGACGATGGTTCAAGTCCACTTCGACTTGTGGCAATCGGAATAACTTTTCCATTGGTGCATGCATTTACTACAGAAGTTGGGCATCCTTCCGCAGCAGAAGGAGAGAGGAAGAAGCCACATTCATCAAGGATGTTCCAATATGCGGGTGTAGACATATCGACGAACCCCTGAAAATGTATGTTCGGTAGAGAAAGTATGTTTTGGTAAATTGCCATAAACCGAGGCTCCCGCGTGATAGGAGCGCCAAGATACAGTTCCCACTCCAAATGTTTAGAAAAAAGGTCTAGCACAATATCCACTCCTTTGTGAATCATACCTGCTGCGGGAAACATGCAAAACTTTTTGCGCGCAAGATCCCAGTTCTTTTTTACAGCAGTAACGGTTTCTGTAGGTCTGAATACAAAATTAATGTCGTGAAGGCGGTAAATTGGTCCAGAAAAAATTTCTTGGTAAGAATCCTGCACAAGCTTGTTGCCGTACATTACAATGGCATTCACTGCCTGAACTTGTAGGCTAAACATCTTCTCTTCGATACGCGCAGATTCGGTCAACCAAACATGGTGTCGCTTATGAAATGCTTGAAGTTGCATAATGGCAAACTGATTATGTTTTGCTGGAGTCATGGTTGTGCCGTAAAAAACACGGATTGCATGGCCGTTTTTGGGGTAACTGGCAGCAAACGGTTCACCAAAACCTATGATTAAATCATATTTTTCGTACGAGTAGGACCTCTGGTCTTTGTAGTCAATGACGTCAACGTTATATCCTAAGGAACCCAATATTTTGGCAATCTCCTGGACAGATAGTGTATTGTTATGCCGATAAGAAATGCCTAATTTAAAGGGAGAGGTAATGTATGAGAGTAGCGCATTTCGTGTGTACTGTTGATGGAATACGTTGTATACAGGATCTTCTGTTTTGTAGGCAATACGTTTTAATTTGGCAACTCCTTTTTTGTAGTACTCGACAACTGTGTGAAGTGATTGGTTCATGTGTGGCTATTTCTCGAAAATTAATTGCAGATTCTTTGGCGTTGGAATAATACTTCTTAGCTCAAGCCAGAAAACTGCCCTCGTTCTTTTGTCTAGCAGATTGGCGAAGAATCCCGGGTACGTATATGCTATAAGCGTCGCCCAAGCAGCGCCAACTGCTCCGTATTTTGGGACTAAAAGTATATTCAATACTATATTGACAGCTGCAGTAGTAAAGGTTCTTGCGACCTGAAGACGTTGCAGGTGCTCGTTGAGTAGCCAGATATCAACAACCAATCCAATAGAAATGAAGGGTAATGACCAAATGTGTACCTGCAATGCGGGAAGCGCAGAAACATATTTGCTCCCCGCATACAAATTTATTGCGAACGGACCGATCAGTAATGTAAACAAAGCAAGGGACATTGTTACAAGATTTACCACAATGAGGGCTTTGCGCATCCTTTTTTCGTAGATTTCTGGACTTTTACTCTTAGCTGCAGCGATAAGAGGTGCAAAAGCGGTACAGAGAGAAAATGGTATGAAATACCATAATTCAGACAATCGTGTAGCTGCCGAATAGATGCCTAAGACGTATGCCGTGGTTAACCACGGCATAACAACTTTATCTATTTTCATAAAAATAATCGTTCCCATGCTCGCAAACATAAGGGGCAACGACTCTTTTAATAATCGCAACACATTTTCTTTGTGGTACTGAACCGAAAGTATACGGAACGAAAGGTGTTTTCGCGCGTTAAAATAGACCAGTACACCACCCAGCACAGAGTCTAGAGAATAGGTCAATAGAATGGCAGGAAGGCCAAGATTTAGAATAATACATGCCACTCGTAGTGCGGAAGTAAACATAAAACTTATCTGTCCAGCGATAACGGGCTTGCGTTGCTCGTTTCTTGCATAAAACCATGACTCAAAATTGTCCAGAAAATAAAACAGGAAGTTGAATGTTGCAAAAACAACGAGCAGCGGCTGATACTGAGGTTGTTTGGCGAACAATGCAATCGCAATCGCAAGGAGTACGGAGGTAACCCCACCAACCATTTTCAGAATTATAGAAGCATCGATGATACTCTTTTCTTTTTCTGGATGTGCGCCGATGTCTCGCAGAATGATCGAATTGACCCCCATATTGGCGATAGGACCAAATAGTGCAGCGAAGGCAGTAAGAGCACTTAAGGTCCCGTATCGTTCAGGACCAAGGTAACGAGTAACCAATGCCCCAGTAAAAACGCTTATTGCAAGGCGAACAATTTTATCCCCAGCCAACCAAGACACGCCTTTGAGTACTTGTTTTTTAGTTTTAGATTGTGGCAGTAACTTGCCCGCCATATTTTTGATGGAATTAATAATGTTCACCGTATAATTATACGACATATTACAAATTTAGTGTTCTTTCAGCCGAAGATTGTTATAACAGTGAAAAGGCCGTACAGGAACTCTCCGGATACTTATTGACAGTGTACAATATTATAGCTATGCTCGAAAGTTGTTATCTGGAGGTACCAAATTGAAGCGGTCCGTTAAATTAATTTCGGAGTTCTGTGGGAAGGAGGCAGGAAAAAAAGATCTCTATTGCAACATTGTCGGGAATAAATCTGAGAAAATTATATGCCTTTATTGCACGATTCCCCGCGTATCTAGTGGATTACAGATTGATGCGGAGATTACGAGGTACTGATCTATCTTTTCCTCTTTACGCGTCTATGCCAATACTTCATGAAAAGAATAGTGATGCAGGTGTTATGTCTGGGGCGTACTTTCATCAGGATCTACTTGTGGCAAGAAGAATCTTTGAGAATAAACCATTGAAACATGTGGATATTGGATCGAGAATTGATGGCTTTGTTGCCCATGTGGCAGTTTTTCGTAGTATAGAGGTTTTAGATATCAGGAATCAGACCGATACCGTGAAAAATATTAAATTTAGACAAGCGGACTTGCTGAATCTTCCCTCGGATAAGATTAATTATACTGATTCAATATCTTCCCTTCATGCAATAGAACACTTTGGATTAGGTAGATATGGCGATTCTCTTTCTTATGATGGGCATATTAAAGGGATTAACAACATTACACAGATTTTAAAGCGCGGGGGAAAATTTTATTTTTCAACGCCTATCGGTAGGCAGCGCATAGAATTTAACGCGCATAGGGTATTCTCTGTGAGGCATCTCCTTGATCTTCTTACCTCTCAATATACAATCGACCATTTTAGTTATGTTTCTGATGCGGGGGAATTGTTTGAAAATGTTGCGTTAGACGAACAGGGCATCGTTTCCAATTTTGGCTGCAGTTATGGGTGTGGAATATGGGAGCTGACAAAGAAATAATGTAGCCACTTACTGGCCTATTATCTTGCTTGCGTTTCAAAAGGAATTTCTTCATGAACACTGGTGTTGTGTACTCCATACAGGTTACGATAGGCCATTTGTTGTTTTTGTTGCCACAGTTTTAGCAGGGTATCTTGATGAATGTTCCCGAACCGATTGTGAAAAGATGAATCTTGCAGCTGATTTACATTGTTAATTGGAATGTTTACCAACTTCGATTTATCGTAGCAGATTCCCAATTTATGCTTGTAAAACTCATCGAACGCTGTCGCGACGGCATCTTCTAGTGTATTCGGGCTGGTAAAATCAACCTGTTGCATCAAAAAGAGATATTCTCTTCGATCAAAAATGTTTCCATCGACGGAAAGCATGCGTCGCCAGTGGCGTTCGCCGGTAGACCATTTCCAGACATTCGTTTGGTGAGGTATTAGTTTTGCCTCGGAAAATATGGTAGGTGCGATAAACTGTGGGATTTCTATGTTTTTGCTTGCTGCATACGAATAGGTAATATTCTTACCTAGGCGCAAACTCGGTATGTAAAACTCGTTTGGAAGAGATGCAAACTCCTTCAGATCGACATCTTCGGTGAAAAGAATATCATCCACGAGGAACATGAGTTTTTTGCTGGTGAAACCCTCAATAATCTTAATCGTTTGTACCTTGAAAGAGGTACCAGTGTCTTGATGGATGGGGATGATATTTAGATCTTGGTGTAGGGCGAATACTTCATCATATGCCTGCTGGTGCTCTGGTGTAGAAAAGCGATAGATTATTGCCAGTTTATATTTTTTAGCATCCACTACTTTATCGGAGAAGCTGCCGAGCAACGCATCAAGCTGGAAGGCCCGATCATACGAAAATACAAGAATTGAAAGTAGATCCGTATCTTGTACTGGCTGTTCCCACGAATTAATGTACCGTGCGATATAGTAAGAATTCACCAAATCTGCAAAATATAAACGTTTAGTGAGTTTTTCCGAAAGTTGGATACTTCGCCACAGGCGCCCTAACTTGCTCTCACTAGTTATCCCAAGTTTGTTAAGTATCTTTTTGAGGGTGGTATTAAGCATGGTTAATTTTAGCATGTCCAATCAGGCAATTAGAAGATTCTTGGTTGGAAAACCTCACAAGAGTAAGTAAAAACAATACCGGCAATAGATGCAACACGAGTCGACTGAACGAAGTCGAAATGTGCCAAGCAAGATCGTATGGGGTAAACAGGTACACCGCAAGGTAGGTCAGTGCCTGGGTGAGTACGAGTACTGTTCCTAGAGGGTACACTTGCTGGTTTCGCGGTAGCGAGAGAAGTAGCATAGCGGGAACCAAAAGTATGCCAAACCTATAACCATCGAAGACACGGGGAAGAATTTCGCTGAACAGAACGGGAATCCGAGAAACAACTAGG
>Ga0051984_10001206_pt1 | contig 10365 bp, 6 predicted proteins | sample CryGey02umfilter_2_FD_56240 | JGI IMG/M metagenome (GOLD analysis project Ga0051984, IMG submission 56240) | Groundwater microbial communities from aquifer in Utah, USA - Crystal Geyser 4/10/14 0.2 um filter | ecosystem: Environmental > Aquatic > Deep subsurface > Groundwater | place: USA: Utah...
CAGTGATTTATATGAGCGATGAAGGTTCTTTTACCAAAGCACAACTTACGGCTCCCGTTTTTTCCAGCACAGTGCCAAACGGTTCAATGTTTTTCCAAACTGCACCGGCAAACAATACATACAAATGGAATAGCGTAACCAATGCGTCCGATTATATCGTTCAATTAAAAAAAGGCGATAGCAGTTTTAGTTCAAATAATGTTTCTGAACCGTTGAAAAATACAACTGGAGAAAAAGAGATTGTTGTTTCTGGCACAACAATTGATTTCAACGCCAAATATAACGGACGAGCCACAACTCTTTGGTCGGAATTGGATAATGGGTTGTGGTATATGCGGGTTGCCGGCAGGGTCTATTCCGGACAGAAAAATAATTATGTTTGGTCAAATGTGCTTTATCTTGAAAAACAGACGCCAAATTTAACTTTACTCAATTCAGCTCCATTCGACCGAGAACTTAAACCGCAATTTAAATTCGATCCGCAAGCGTTACCAGACGATTTGGAAGTTAACTTATACACAACCGCTGGTCCCCACACACTTACCTCAATTAATATTGGTAGAAAAGTTGTACTTTTAGGAAAAAATAAGATTCAATTAGATAATTTTTCTTATACAGAAGAACAATGGCGCAATATATTTTATGGCAGTTGGCAGGTTTATTATATTGTTGCAACCAAAGCCGATCATATTGAGCGAGCCAGAAGTAATACAATTACATTTAGTAAAGATTTGCCAAGTCAAACTAACCCGACTTTGACAGTAAATAAAACAACAGCAATGGAGCAGGAAAGAGTTAAATTTACTCTTAATTATCCACGGTCTGAAGTGGCGTTCGATCATGCTCTACCTAGCACTACTCTAAGTCCATTTATTACAACCAATTCTCTTGAATTATTATTTTCTAATAACAATTTTGATCTGAATAGTATCTCTAGCACAGATCTTGACGGTGGAGCGGTTGATATAGTCCAGAATAAAATTACTTGGAGCATTGACTCTAATGCTAAAGATGGAAAAGTTATTTGGATTCCGATGGGCAATTCAGACAATTGTAATGGCGAAACTACAGTTACATTGAACAAAACAATTACGCCTCAATTTGGCAGTGAAATTATAAACAATTCGAATAATGTTTCAGTTATCTACGATTGTCCGACTGGAACATTTGTTTTTGATCCAACTAAGACAAAGAAAACTAGAAGTGGTGGTCCAAACACAGACAATATAAAAAAGGGTGATATTTTAACTTATAAAATTGAGTATGAAGGTACTTTTACAAAAGGTTCGGGGAGCGGTGGTGGGGGAGAGGCTACTCTGTTCGAAAAAATTAAAAATATTCCCGATAGTATTATTCAAAAAATAGCCCAAACATACAAAAATGCCGGTCAAAAAATTGCACGCATAAAAACCAATCGAATAAAACTAGCCAAAGCTCAAGAATTGACAACAATTTATGCCAATATTGATGGGTCTAGCCATGACATAACTTACCTGACTGAAAGTGCCAGGGGAAAAAGTTTAATATTAGATGGCAGGTATGGTTTAGGTGGCGACTTTATTTTTTCAGGGAATTTAACTTTTGATATCCAGTCTTTGACTTTGCTTAGTGGTGCTAAAATTTCAGGCACTGGAAATTTAACTGTCAATGCTAACAATTTTATCAAAATTTGTCGATCATGCAGTCTCAAAGTTAAGGGTTATAGTGGAGGAAGAATGACGCAGTGTCAGGCAACAGGAGGTCGAGGAAGTAAACCTGGCGGTAGTTCGATTGCTTCTTCCCCATACCCTGCGCTATGTGGAATCGCTGGTAACGGTGGAGATTGGGATCAGGGTGGCGCCGGCGGTGGCGCCGGCGGTGGAGATCTCGGGGTTGGCGGTGGTGGGGGAAATATTGGTGGAGGGGGAGGAGCTTTTACATCTAATTTGGGGGGGTCTTGGAATTTAGGCGGTGGCGCCGCCGGTGTTGGTGGAAAGGGAGCGATCGGTGTTAATAAGGCTATCAATGGTCAATCTGGAAATGGAACTAGTGCTAACGATCAATTGCAAACATGGTTGGCTTTAGGTAAAAAACTAACTCAAGGTGGTGGTGGTGGCGCTGGAGGCGGAAACTATTCAGGAGATCATTCAATTAATGAAGGACGATTTGGTGGAGGAATAATAAGTCTTAAAACAAATCAAAATGGGACCATTTTCACTAAGGGTTTAATTAGCAGTAAGGGCGATGACGGAGAATACAAATTGATGGGAGGTACAACAAATAAAATAGGCGCCGGTGGCGCTGGCGCTGGCGGGAGTATTAATTTGGACGCTGGGAATATCTATATTTGTCCGACAGATAATAATCTGAAGCCATTATCGATGTTTGATGCACGGGGTGGTGATTCAGGCAGAAAGGATTATTCGGGTCATTCTAATTATGCGCTTCGATCGGGCGCTGGCGGCGGTGGCTTAGTCTCATTAAAGGCGACTAAAGTAATTGAAGTTGGCGATAACAATGTCGGAGTTGGGGTTAAGAATGATCTTCAAACTCAATTAAATTCTGTAGTAGCTGGTGGCGGTAATTACTCTTCGGTCACCAGTAATAAAAGTGAAAACGGGATTGCTAATCTTGAAATTGATGGCACGACTGGTAATAATGATGCTTCTTGCTCGGACGGTTTTGATGAAACTAATTTACCTGACGAGCCATCAGTTTCATTATGGGTTAACGGGGAGGATGTGGATGTAACTAGTCTGCCAAGCGGAACTGAAATTAATTTGACTTGGACACAAGACGGGGCAAATGATTTGAAGCTAGTAACCAAGGTTGGCGAATCGGCTGAAACAACTCCTCAAGATGTCACTGCTAGTACATCAATTGCTTCGTTTCCTTTAGAGGATGATATTTACTTTAAAATTACTGCCTCAAATGCCAGTGGTTCGACAAGTGATACGGTTAAGATATTTCAATACGGAAGCACCAATTTGGCGAAAGGTATTCACATTATTGACACGCCAACCAATCTTGTGTCTGCTACAGGAGAAAGCGGAGAATGGGATTCTTCCACACAACCGCTGATATTTGATTTTGATGAAAGTACAAATATTTTTAAAGGAGAAGTCAATATCGAATATATTGTTCCCAGTGATATTTGTAATAAACCAGTTAATGAAAGATCTATAAAAAATGAGGCAACTTTAATTCCGTACTTGGGAACGTATGCGAGTAATAACAGCACGGACTCGCCGTCGACTATCGAAACCCTGCCCGAAGATGTTCAGTGCGGAGTTTCGGTTGGCGGGAATGTCCGAGCTCACAACATCGATGACAGAAAAATAACCTTTAAGGATGAAATTCCGAGTTTGTTGATTGTTGGTGAAGATAGTTCGTTAAGCGATCCAGGAAAAGGTAATATTCAATTTCTTAAGTATAATGGTTTAATTGATGTTGATATGATTAAAAAGCGAATCAATCGACTTTTTAAAGAATCAGCCAAAGGAAGTCCAGCATTATCTGGTTCATCCACTCAAACAGGAATTTGGAGGGTTGAAGCTGGCAAAACTATTGCTGGAAATTATAGTAAAAAAAATACTTTTATTGTTAAAAATGCTGATGATTCAATAACCATTGACAATTTAAATGCATTACAATCCGTTGGTATTATTGCTAAAGATACAAATATTAACATTGAGGGAATTAATAAGAATATTGCGATTTTTGCTTATGATACGGATACATTAGATGATATTTGTGATGTTGATGGTAATTGTAAAAAAAATAAAGGTAATGTAACATTTATCGGGGGTGATGATATTAATTTTACCGGCGCCATCGTAGCTGAAAGTATTTCATTGGGAGATAAAACGGGTAATATTGATTGGTCATCGCAATTACAAACCTATGTTCCGGAAGGATTTTCAGAGATATTGAGTCCATTAATTTCAGAGAAAGCGCCATAAGAATAAATTGTGGCTTGATTTTAGTTTTTATGTTATACATATGATATGTTATACTATGATAGTAAATAATGTTTTAGGAGGGGAAAGGTTTGATTGACGAAAATAATAATAACGAGCAAAAGGGATTTGTTAAATCTCTTGAGGTGCCGTTAATAGAAGAAAAAATCGGTCTTTTTCAGGTTGCAATGGAAATTTTGTTGTTGATAACGATTGTTCAGTTTTTAGTAATTTTATTTACCACCACCCGATTGCATAGTGGTCTAGAACTATCAAAGTTAGAAATCGCTCAACTCGAGGAAAAACTAAAAAATCCTCAATTAGTTCAGATTAAAGATCAGGTTGAAAATATTGGATCCCGAATTAAGCTTTTAGAATCAATTTTGGCAAAAAGTGAAGATTATAGCGATTTTTGGGAAGAAATTGAGCAAACTTTAGTTTCAGGGAGTGGTTATACTAGCATTACAATCGATAAAGATAAGACTGTAGTTTTAAGTGGTAAAACAATCAATTATGAAGTTTTAGCTAAACTAATATCGAGTTTAAAATCTTCAAAAAAATTTACCGATATTAATTTAATCCAGTCGAGTAGTGATGAAAAAATAAAATCTTTTTCTTTAACGATGAAATATATTAAAGAAGAGGTTAAAAAAAGTCAAAATGAGCCAAGCAAAAAAGAGTAATTTATCTTCGATAATCAGTTTTTTAATGTTTATTGCCTCGGTAGCAATCTGGTATTTTTTAATTCTACCTCAATTTGGCAAGTTTAAAGAGGCAAGTAATCAAGGTGCAATTTTAGGCGCAAAAGTTGAAGCGTTGACTAAAAATAATACGACCTTAGAATTATTAAAAAATCAGTTGACATCGACGCTTAACGATCAAAATAAACTTGACATTGCAATACCTAAAGAAACGCAAATTCCGGAAATTTTTATTACGGTTGAATCCTTAGCTCAAAAAACCGAAGTTGATGTAATTTCTATCAAGCCCGAGAATGAAGCAGTTGATAATTTAATAAAAACAGTTATTGTCGTCGAAGCAGAATATCCAAATCTCAAGAATTTTATGCTTGGACTGACAAAAAATATTCGCCCAACTGTGACAGAAAGTTTTAAAGTGATTAAAAAAGAGGCAGAAGTATCAACCTCAACTAGTACTAGTGATGCTACCATTTCAGCTGAAACAAATAAAATCGAGACTTCTGGGCGTTCATTACAATCTGAAATTGTTGTCTATTTTGCGACTGCTCAAAAAAATACTGAGAAAAAATCTTCATCTGTCGAGACATCAAATAGTAATAAAGTAACAACAAATAACGAGGAATTACACAATGCAGAATAAAAATAATTTAACTTTTGGATTAATATTAATTCTTATCTCACTTGGTTTTTATCTTTATCTATTCATTAGTTATAAACCTAAAGTAATTGAAGCTTTTGGCAGCGATACTGGTATTGTGCAAGTTGATGATAAAATATTTTCAAAAAATGTTTTGGAGGGTCTGAGAGAAAGGGAAGTTAATGGTCAATTACCAGTCGTGTTAAATCAGGATGATCACAGTGGAGAAAGTCCTTTTACCAAAGTAGAATAGTTAGTTTTATGATTTTAAATACCAATTCGTTTTTAGATTATCTTTTTAAGCATCAAGTAATTAACAAAGCTGAAGCTTCTTTTTTAGAACAAAAATTTGGAGATATTTCTAAGATCGTCGAGCTCATTGTTAACAAAAAAATTACTAACTATGAGCAAATATCTAAAATTTCAGCCGAAATATTAAATATTCCGTTTGCGAAACTTGAAGGAAGGGAAGTTGATTTAGGTATTTTATCGATTATTCCAGTTGATCTTTCAATAAAATATGGTTTGGTTGCCTTTGAAAAAGCTGGTAATGAAATAAAAGTAGCGGTGGCAAGACCTTATTTATTGCAAAGTTCTGATATTGGAGTCGCTGGATGGCTAAAAAATATTGATAAAGGGATTTACAGATTTTCAATTGTTGCCAGTACAATCAATGATGTTGCTAACTTGATAAAAAATTATCAACAAAAAATTGATGCAGTCGTTCTAAGTAGCCAAAAAAAAGATAATCAAAATCAAATCATTACTTCTAATCTACCGACAATGGATTTATCCAATAGAGAGATTGATTTTGAAACAATATCAATATTTCCTGAAGAAATTGTTCGAAAGTATCAAGTAGTAGTGATTGAAAAAGTATCAGATTCTTCACTTCGAGTTGGATTGATTGACCCAAACGATGAAAATACGCAAAAAACATTAAAATTTATTGAAAATAAAAATAATATTTTTATTGAACAATATAAGATTACTCAAACTGATTTTGATCGTTTAGTTAGAAATTATCATCCTAAAATACAACCAACAGTTGAGGAAAAAGAAATAATAGGAAAAACTAACACGCAAATTCGAGGGGATGAAGTAAAATACCCAATAAAACCAATCTCAAAAAAGAACGATATAGGTCCAGTTAATATCAGTTTGGACGAAATTAAAACGATTCCGTCTACTAGTCCAGATGTACTTGCTGGGAAAACGACAATCAATGAAGAAGATAAGGGCTTAGAAGAAACTAACTTGGATAAATTTTTAGGCAAACCAGTAACAACGGTTGAAGAACTTTCGGAAAATATGAAGTCCGGTCAAATTCCTAAAATAGTCGCATCGTTAATTAGTTTTAGTATCATTATTAAAGCCTCTGATATTCACATTGAGCCACAAAAAGATTTGTTAAGGATTAGATTTAGAGTCGAAGGTGAGTTGCGTGAATACTTAAAATTACCTATTTCTTTGCACCCGCTAATTTCATCTAGGATAAAAATATTATCCGGCTTAAAAATTGACGAACAAAGAATTCCTCAAGATGGTCGCTATGATGGAATTGCCAATGGGCACGAAATTGATATTCGTGTTTCATCTCTACCGACAATTCATGGTGAAAAAATAGTTATGCGTGTTCTAGACAAAGATGCACAAAATTATCAGCTTGATAATCTCGGTTTAAATAATATTGATCAAAAGAGATTAACAAATGAAATTAATAAACCGTGGGGGATGGTTCTTGCGACTGGTCCAACAGGGTCGGGGAAAACAACCACTTTATATGCAGTTTTAAATAAAATATTAACTCCAAAAATAAATGTTATCACTCTGGAAGACCCGGTTGAATATCAAATTGAGGGAATTAATCAAGTTCAAGTCAAACCTAAAATTGGTTTTTCTTTTGCGGAAGGATTGAGAAGTATTTTGAGGCAGGATCCAAACATAATTATGGTGGGTGAAATTCGGGATAGCGAAACTGCCAGTTTAGCGACTCAATCGGCTTTGACTGGTCATTTGGTACTATCAACTTTACACACCAATTCATCTTCGGGTGCTTTGCCAAGATTAGTTAATATGGGGGTTGAGCCGTATTTAATTACTTCAGCTGTCAATGCCATTGTTGCTCAGAGATTAATCAGAAAATTGTGCCAAGATTGCCGAGTTGAAAAGGTAATGCCTGACGCCGAGTTAGAAAAGATTAATGAGATGATCAAAGATAAAGTAAAAGTTGATTTAAAAACTACTAAATTCTATGATAAAGGGGAAGGTTGTGATAAATGTCATGATGGATTTTTCGGCAGAGTTGGCTTGTATGAAATATTAGTTATGAGTGATAAAATTGAGCAAGCGATAATTACTAATAAACCGGCGACCGAAATTGAAACTATTGCTAGAAACGAAGGTATGATTACACTTCTACAAGATGGTATAATAAAAGTATTGAAGGGTTTAACTTCGTACGAAGAGGTTTTAAAAGTAGCTATGGATAAATAATTATGCAATCAACCAATATTTCAATCAGGATTTTAGATAGTGCCATTGAGCAAAATGCTTCAGATGTTCTTTTATTAGTTGGGGCTCCGCCGTTGCTTAGGATTGATGGACGAATTTATGCGATTTCAGGATTAAATCCGCTTGATAATTCAACCAACGAATTAATTTTAAAAAATTTGGTCGGAGAAAATAAAATTAGAGATTTAGAATCAAAAAAAGAAGTTGATTTCTCTTTGTCGTATAAAAATTTTCGAATTCGTGGTTATGCTTATTATCAAAAACAAACAGTTGCGATTAATTTGAGAATTATTTCTCAAGAAATTAAAAGTTTTAGCGAATTAGGTCTCCCTCCAATTATTGAAAAATTAGCTAGTAGTAACCAGGGTTTATTAATTATTTCCGGTCCAACCGGACACGGAGTTTCAACCACTTTGGCTTCAATTATCAATCATATTAATTCTAATTTTAATCGTCATATAATTACACTCGAAAATCCAATTGAATATTTATTTCCATACAAAAAGTCAATTATTTCTCAACGAGAAATTGGGCGAGATGTAATTTCTTATTGTGAAGGGTTAAAAAATATTACCAAAGAAGATCCAGATGTGATTATGCTTAGCGAATTGAGAGATAATGATGCGCTAGAAATGGCTATAGAGTTAGCTGAAATTGGGCATCTAGTAATTATTTCGAGCAATGCAATGTCAATTAGCCAAGCAATTGATAAAATAATTGATAATTTTGAACCAAATAAACAAGACGCAATGTGGCAAACGGTAGCGAATAGCTTGTTGGGGATTATTTCACAACGTTTAATCCCTAAAGCTAATAAAGGTAGAGTTTTAATTGCTGAAGTAATGATGAATAATCCAGCTATAAAATCGTTGATTAAAGAAGGCAAAACTAATCAAATTGAAAATATTATTGCTACTTCGGCTGACGAAGGCATGATGTCGATTGATCGAGTTTTAGCTTCATTGGTATCAAAAGGAGAAGTTAAAATTGATACAGCGCTATCGTGGGCAAGAAATCCAAAAACCTTAAAAGAACTGATTTATTAGTTGATTATGAATTTAAATATTAATATATCATGGTTTGATAGAGTTACGATAAAAGATAAAGCTTTTTTTGCTGAACAAGTTGGAACAATGATTCAGTCTGGGCTACCATTAGTCCAAGCGATTGATGTAATTAGTCAACAAACTAAAAAAGAAAAATTTAAAAAAGTTTTAGAAGATATTCATAAGGATATTGAAACTGGCAAAACTTTTTCTGAATCAATTAAAAAACATCCAGAAATTTTTGACAGAATATTTTCTAATATGGTTATGGCTGGAGAAGCATCGGGAAAACTGGATGAAGCGTTAGTTGAATTGGCTCGCCAAATAAACCGTAATAATAATTTTATCTCTAAAATTAAAGGGTCGCTTTCGTATCCAATTTTTGTGATTGTGGTAATGTTGGGAGTAGGTATTTACGCTACGGTCAAAATAATTCCGTCTTTAACTGGGGTTTTTAAAGAAGCCAATGTGACCCTTCCTTGGTCAACCAAACTAGTTATGGCGCTTTCCGATTTTATGATTCATTATTGGTATTTATTAATTTTGATAATAGTTGTAGCCGGTGTTGTTGTATACTATTATTTAAAAACCGACAATGGAAGATGGAATCGGGATCTATTATTAACTAAAGAACCAACCAAATTAGCTAATAAAATCTATATGGCAAGATTTTCTCGGACATTGGGATCGTTGTTAAAAAATGGCATTCCGATCATTGAAGCAGTTGATATTGTTTCAGAAACTATCAATAATTTAGTGATTGAAAAATCATTAAAAAATGTAATTCAGGAATTAGAAAAAGGTATCCCGATGAGTCAACCGATTAAAGAAGATAAAAATTTTCCGATCTTTATTTCGCAGATGATGGCAGTTGGGGAACAAACCGGTCGAGTCGATCAAATTTTGTTATCATTGGCTGATTATTTTGAACAAGATGTCGAAAATAATATTAAAAATATATCCACATTGTTTGAACCAATAATAATTGTTATAATTGGTATAGGAGTCGCTTTTCTGCTATTTTCGATTATTCTGCCAATCTACTCAATTTCACAAGGAGTCTAGGATAAATTACCAATTACTACATCTCTCTGGTCGAAGAGATGATAAGAAAAAATATGGAGGAAATATGTTTAACAAAAAAAACAAGGGATTTACATTAATTGAATTGTTAGTGGTTATTGCTATTATTGGTATTTTGGCGGGAATTGTGGTGGTTGCAGTGGGTAATTCAAGAAATAAAGCGACTAATGCAAAAGTAATTGCAAGCTTAGAAAATATTTGTAAAACGATTGCAATTGATGCCGTATCTTCATCAACAGGTTTAAACACTTTGACAAATGGAGCGTCGGGAACAAGTGGTTCATTACTGAAAGCTTTGGGAATTACTACTCTTCCTACTGGAATCACAACAACACCAGCAACTCCTGCTACCAGAGCTGCGGCAATAACTAGTGTGAAGGGAACGTATACTGATGGATCCGGTATCACCAAAACATGCAATTCTAGTAGTAATTGGTCAGTAATTT
>Ga0051984_10001212_pt1 | contig 10333 bp, 11 predicted proteins | sample CryGey02umfilter_2_FD_56240 | JGI IMG/M metagenome (GOLD analysis project Ga0051984, IMG submission 56240) | Groundwater microbial communities from aquifer in Utah, USA - Crystal Geyser 4/10/14 0.2 um filter | ecosystem: Environmental > Aquatic > Deep subsurface > Groundwater | place: USA: Utah...
TATAGAAGGCTTTTGATGTTGATTTTAGTGAGTGCGTTTTCCGTGGCCATTACGGCTTTGCCCGCGCAGGCTCAGTTCACGCTTCTTCCAAAAGCGCCGGATGGTACGGATTGTATAAAAGTTATTAATGAATTTGAGGTTAATGGGATTATTACTACTCCAGCGGATGTTGCGCTTAATGAGTATAATAAGACGTATGCTTCCTATAAGCAGGTTTCAGAAGATCCTCAATTGGGGGCTTATTTGGCTGGATGTTCTCAAAGTATGAGTCCCGATGCCGACTGTCAGGCGGCTCAGGCGCAAATTGATGCAGCTGAGCAAAAAAAGAATGAGGCTATGCAGAAGTCGATTGATGCAATGAATTCTAAGTCTGCTGATCCTTTACTTGGTTGCGCAATTAAAACCGGGCGTATTTCCCTTCAAATGATCCCTTTTTTCATTAAATACATTTCTAATTATCTTTTAAGCATTGTTGGGATTTTGGCAGTTCTGTTCATAGTAATTGGTGGGTATATGTATATTTACGGTGGTCTTACTGACAATAAGGATAGAGGGAAGAAATATATTTATCATGCGCTTTTTGGTATGACTCTTGCTCTTTTGTCGTGGGTGATTGTTGCAATAATTATTGCGGCTGTTACTTCTCCTCCTACTTAATATCTAAATAATTTATGTCAAAAAAGAAAAAAACAGGTTTTGGTTTTGCTTTAACGGAATGGTTTTCCGGAGTTGGTAAAACTTTGAAAAAATTAAAAAAAGAGCAATCTTTTATGAGTGCCGATGTGCCTAAGATTGGAAAGGATGAAAAGAAGGAAACTATGTTTGTAGATATATCATCTTTGAGTGTTGCTAAAGGGGCGGGGGTTGTTCTTTTGATTTTTCTGCTTTCTTTCTTTTTATATAATATTAGTGGGATTTTATTGATATTTTTCATTTCTTTTCTTTTTGCTGGAGCGCTTGATCCTGTTATTGATAAAATGGAGGAATGGAAAATGCCGCGACCATTGGGGATGTTGTTTGTTTATTTGTTATTGTTTATTTTTATGGGTTTTTTCGTGACGCAGGTTGTTACTTTGCTTGCGGATCAGATTATTGGAATTGTGCAAAGCGTTGGGCAATTTGTGTCAGATGGTGGAAATGCTTGGGTTGCTAATCTTCCTTTCGGTCATCAATTCCAGCCGTATTTTGAGCAGTTTGCAAATACCGTGGATGTTCAGGCTGCTGCTTCTCAGTTGCAAAATGCTTTTCAAATTCTATCTAATCAGCTTGTTTCACTTTCGTTTGGTTTATTTAATGTTTTGATTGTTTTGGTTTTGACTTTTTTTATGGTGGTGGAGGAAAAATCTATAGATGGTTTTTTCCTGGCGCTTTTTCCGGAAAGGTATGGGCAATACATTTCGACTCGTATGATTGCTGTTAAAGATCAAATTGGCCTTTGGCTTAGAGGTCAGATGCTTCTTTCTATTATTGCCGGAGTTTTAAGTTATGTGGTGTTGGCCCCAATGGGTACGAATTATGCTTTAACATTGGCGTTTATTGCAGGTATTTCCATGGTTGTTCCGGTGGTTGGAAGGTTTTTTGCTTGGGTCGTGACTTTTCCGATTGTTTTTAATCAATCTCCTTCTTTGGCGCTTTGGATGAGTATTTCTTATTTGATAATTCAGCAGTTCGAAAATAATCTTATTGTTCCTTATGTTATGAATAAGGCTGTTGGGTTGAATCCAATAGTTATTATTTTTGCTTTGATGGTTGGAGGTCAGTTCCTTGGTGTTTTGGGATTCATTCTTGCTATTCCGATTGCGACAACTCTTGCTATTTTTGTTCGCGATTTTGCAAGGAAAGGTAAAATGTAGTCAGTAGTTTTTTGGCGCATTTTTCCCATGAGAATTTTTTTACCTGTTTTTCCATTAGAATTTTAAGTTTTATTCTTGTTCTTGGAGATAAAGATTCATGCATTGCTTTTGCTATTTGATTAGTATTTATAGGGTTTATTAGGATTGCGGATTTTTCGACCACTTCAGGTATTGAAGAATTATTTGAGGTTATTATTGGAACTTCACATTTCATCGCTTCAAGAAGTGGCAGTCCGAATCCTTCCATTATGGATGGGTAAATAAATGTGGTTGCCATAACGTAAATGGTTGCTTTGTCTTTTTCATTTATGAATCCCGGGAAATGGATGTTTTTTGTATTTTTACCGGTTATTTTCGAGAATATTTCGTTGTTGGTTTTTCCTGCTATAACTAAATGAATGTTTGAATATTCCGGCCATTTTTTTGTAAATATTTCATAGCTTTCAATGAGATTATTAATATTTTTTCGTGGTTCTATAGTGGATAGGAATAGAAAAAATTTTTGTGGGAGTTTGTATTTATGTCTTATTTTTTCAATTTTTTTAAAATTTAGGTTGTTGGCAAAGTTTGGATCAATTCCTTCATGTATGGTGATGATTTTTTTAGGATTTATTTTGTATGTTCTTGTAATGTCTTTTTTTGTGAAGTTGGATACGGCAATAATTTTATTTGATTCTGTGATTTCTTTTTGAACGTTTAGTATTTTGAACCATATTCGGCTTTTTATAGAGAAAAACTTTGGGAAATGTTTGAAGGTGAGGTCATGAATTGTTGTGATTTTTAATGATTTTGTGCTTATTGGTGCCGGTCTAAGATCCGGAGCAAAAAATATGTTTGGTTTTAAGCCGGTTTGTTTATATATTAGTTTGTCTAATTTGGGATATCTTAAGAAAATCAATGATAAATTGAATATTCTATTTGGATATTTTGTGTGTAGGATTAAGTGTTTTTTTGTGCTTGAATTTGTATGTATGAGATTTTTCATCGATTCTATTAGCGCTGATTCTTTTTTTGCTGAATTTAGAAAAAAAACGTATCTGTTTCCTTGGTCTATTTTGAGTATTTGTTCAATTAAATGAGTGGTGTATATTTCAACTCCACTTGTGTTCCCTCCCAGCAAAGGGCGTAAATCAATGGCTATTATTATTTCTGTTTCCGGAATATTGATTCATGTAAATATGCAAGACCAATGGAAAGTACTAGGCCGATTATTATGCCAAGTGCGCCGTATAGGTATATTTTGTTATCGTCTTCATTTATGGAAATTCCAGAGGTTGCAATTGTGAATTGGCCATTTATTGCCCGGTTGTAGGTTTCAATTTCATTGTTTAATTCTTTAAGCAATATAGTTGCGATTTTATTGGCATCTGCATTGGTTTCTGCGGTAAATGTAATAACCAGATTTTGTTTCTCTTGTTTATGACTGGAAAATCCAATGTTATTCTTTGTTTGATTTTCTATTCTTTCAATTAGGGCGGGATTTTTCATCCAACCTTGAATTGTTTCCGTAAATTGATCGGCCGCTTGTACGTCGTCGTAGCTTCCGGATGCTAGAGTTTGCTTTATTCCAATGCTTAGGAAAATTGTTGTATTGAAATTGCCCGGATTTTTGATTGTTTTGTATAGGGTCGCTCCTGCCCCTGCCAATAGTGTGATTAAGACTATTGCAATAATGTGTTTTTTTAGGATTTGTATGTGAAATGATGTGTTCATTGTGGTGTTGTTAGCTTGTTTTTTGCCACTCGTTCCATTTTTTTTCTATTAATTGGAACATTTCTTTTTGAAATTTTTCTTCGGTGAAGTTTTGAGCGTGTTTTTGGATATTTTCATGGTTAAATTTGAGTGTAGTTCTTTTTTGAATTGCATGCTTTAGTGAATCTGGTGTTTGCTTTTTAAATAGAATTCCGGTTTTTCCGTCTATAACCGTTTCCAGCGCCCCGCCTTGTGCGTATGCGATTATTGGGCATCCACAGGCCATTGCTTCAAGTGGAATTATTCCAAAATCTTCAACTTGCGGAAATATTAATGCTTTTGCTTTGCAATAAAGTTCTCTTAGCTCTTTGTCGGTTATGAATCCTAAAAATTCTATGTTTTCTTTAGCGCAGGCTTTTAGTTTTGTTTCGGAAATGCCTGTTCCAACAATTTTCAATGGAAGACCTGTTTGGTTGAAAGTTTCTATAAGTAGATCAAATTTTTTGTATTGTGTAAGTCTGCCGACGGCAAGGTAGAAATTTGATCTTTCGTTATCTTTATCTGTTGTATATTTGTTTGTATCGTAAAATGGATAAATTACTCTTGATGGTCTGCGGTAGTATTTGTGAATTCGTTTTTGAATATGTTTGGAATTTGCAATAAAATAATCTACCCTGTCCGCGCTTAAGCGGTCCCACATTCTTATTTTGTGCATGAACCATGGGGCAATTTTTTTTAAAATCGGGTTTATGTCGTATTCTTTAATGTAATTAATGCTGTTTTCCCATGCGTATCGCATTGGTGAATGGCAATAGCATATGTGTAAGGTTTCTGGTTTTGTGATTATTCCTTTTGCACATGAGTGTGAACTTGAAATAACAATGTCATAATCGTTAAGATTCATTTTTTCGAATGCGCGCGGCATAAGGCTTAAATAGAGTTGGTGTTTTTCTTTGGCAAACGGAAGATTTTGTAGTCCGGAGGTTATTATTGTGGCTTTTTCAAAACCTTTAACTTTTTCCGGATTGTATATGGAGGTGTAAATTGGGGCACGTGGAAACATTTTATGTAAAGAGAGGATTATTTTTTCCGCTCCTCCGGATGTTGTTAGCCAGTCGCAAACAATTGCTATTTTTGCATTTTGTATCATCCGGTTGCATAAAAATTACTTAGGCATTATACCTAGAAAGTTTGTATTTTGCCATATTTATTGGTCCATATGCAGATTGAATGTTTCCGATTTTTCGTCGGATATTTCTGTTGGTTTTATTGGTGGGTCAGTTTCTTTTATTGCTTGTTGTGGTTTTTTATCTATTTCTTTTTTTTGTTTTACTAATGAACTTAATGATGTTTCTTCTTTTTTTGGGAACATGTTTTTTAGGATTTTTCCATAAGTGGATTTTTGATCCATTTTATCCATGGCTTTTGCTTTGAAAAGTTGAATGATTTTATTGTCCGGGTCGCGCTTTATTAATCTTTCACATATGTGAATTACATCAACGTATCTTTTGTCGTTGAACCATAATCCAAGAAGTTCAACTACTATGTCTTCGTCTTTTCTTGCCATACTGGACTCTTTTTGTTCAGATACGTCTGTTATTAGTATTAATTTCGCTGATTTTAGTGAAAGATGATATAGAAGCAATAGAAATCCGCACACAATGTAAATAACTACGGGTAATATTTGGTTGAATTGAAGTAGGAAGTTGAAAATTGCGTGAAGCGTTATTGCAATGGATAAACCTTTTAAAATGTTGATTTCTTTTATTGCTTGAAGTCTTGGCATGTTCATTATTGTGCCCAATATATTGGCAAATTTGTGTTTTTTACCTGTTAATTTTGTTTGTTCGCTTATGTTTAGAGAGAATTTGGCTATTCCGTAGTAGTAGCCAAAAAATCCTGAAAATAGCATGTGTGCGGTTGTGGTGAAGATCGATCTAAAAAGATAAGGGACAATTAATTCTTGAATTCCCAGTTGTGTATAAATGGCATATATATAAAAAATATTTTCCGCGAATGCGAAACCTAATGCTCCAATTAGACTGTAGTGAATGGATTCATTTATTGATTGTATGAGTAGGTATTTGCGGTCGACTATTCTTAAGATGGCTTGTTTGACTATTTCTTCCACTATTCCAACGGATATGAATAGTAGGATGAAATTGATGTTTTGATTATGAATTTGTCCCTGGAGGAATTCCAAAACATCGAATTGAGGGAAGAATTTTAGGAAGTATTGTAGTAAAAATACGGGAACAACCGAAAATATACTTAATAAGAATATTAGGATTTGAATTTTTTTTCTTTTCCCTTTTTTAAGTAAAAAACTTAGCCAAATGGCCGCCGGTATAAGGGCCAAGGCTCCGGAAAATATGTAGAGGATGCCCTGATTTTCCATTGCGGATTAAATTAACTTGCTGCCTCGCCCTCCGCCGGCTTTTGCAATAATGCCAGCTTGGCTTCTTCTATGGTTGTGTAGCAATTTATTAGCTGGGTAAGGCCAACTACCTGAAGAATGTCCAGGATGTTACTTCTTGTTTTTGCTATAGTTATTTTCCCTCCACCTTCGGTTATTTTGCCGTACCAATCTGTTAGGTATCCTATGGATTTACTGTTCATGTATTCCAATTCTTCAAAATCGAATAGTAGAAAAAGGTTTTTTGGATTTTTTTCAAGAATTTCGTAAATAAATTTGGCTTTTTCGTCAACGTTGCTTTCGTCCAATTGTCCCTGAAATCTAACGATTTTGGCTGTTATTCCTTCAGTGGAAACCGGGATATCTTCAATGGTTATGTTAGCTTGCGTCATTGTTCATTGGGTTATTTATAGTCTTAGACATTAAGCACTAGATGAGTAGGATTTTCAAGCGGATTTCCTGTGTTTTGCGATAAGTTTGGGTCTTTAAGGTATTTTTTTATTCTAGCTTCTATGCCACCATTTCCTGTATTGTTGAATACAAGTTCGTCCGTCCATTCTGATACTATTTTGGACAGTCCTCTTCCGCGTATCCCTGTGTGTATATATTGTGGATTTGTTCTTTCTTTAACTATGCTTGTTAGTTCTTCAGCTGTTATTTTTACTTTTCCTGAGCCTGAATCTTTAACAATTATTTCAATATTGTCTTTTGGATGATTAATGAAAGTTATAATAATATTATCTCCCGGTTTTGATCCGTATTCTATTGCATTATTGCAAAGTTCGTCTACAACGGATTGGAATCTAAAGGCCCATTGATCCGAAAATTCTGTCATGTTGCGTATAAGGCCAAGTGTAAAATCGCGAATGCCTGATACGAAATATGCATTGGTTGGCAGAGTAATAGTTATTTCCATGGGTTTCTCCGTAGGAACTGCCGGATTTGATGGTATTTGCTGAGTATCCATATATAACTAAAAAATCATATTATTTTATCAATTTTTAGCCTTTTTGTCAAAGGTGTCGAGCTCCGTTATTACCTTTTTTTGGTAGTTTTTGGATTCTTTGAAAATTATATTGAAAATATCGCTTACGAACTCTTTTTTTAGAGATTTTGATTTTGCTTTAGTTGTCAGCTTTTTTAGCATATTTTTTTCTCTTTGTTTTTGGATTAATTTTAGTTTGTGTTTCTTTTTGTATTGCGCAATTTCTTTAATTAAATCGAACCTTGTGGCTAGTAATTGTATTATTTTGGAGTCTATTTCATCTATTTTTTCGCGATAATCTGTTAATGAGTTTTTTTGAGGTGATTTGATCATATATTTATCTTATGTTTTTTGATATGTTAGCAAATTGGCTTGATTTCGCCTATCTATTATATTAAAGTTTCACTGATTTTATTTCCAGTTTGCCTTTTGATTGTGCCGTCCTCCCCTTTGAAGGGGTCAAGCACAAGATGATAATGGCGAATTAACCCCAAGGATTTATGGCTAAAGACCAAATTCAAGAAATGCTCGATGCCGCAGTGCATTTTGGGCATAAGACTCAAAAATGGAATCCCAAGATGCGATCATATATTTATGGAAGCAAGAACGGGATTCATTTTATTGATCTATGTAAAACTAAGGATGCTTTGGAAAAAGCTCAGGAGTTTTTAAAGCATGTAGTTTCCAATGGTCAGACAATATTGTTGGTTTCTACTAAACCTCAAGCGGCTAAGTTGATTATGGATGCCGCAAATGAAGTTCATATGCCTTATGTTATTAATAAGTGGATGGGAGGTTTATTGACGAATTTCTCTACCATGAAGCATAGGATCAGGTATTTTAAGAAATTGCGTGATGAAGAGAGAAATGGTGAATTTACTAAGTATACTAAGAAAGAAGCATCCTCTTTAAGGAAGGATATTGTAAAGCTTGAAAATGCTCTTGGTGGGGTTAGGGATATGGATAAATTGCCTAATGTTTTGTTTATTGCGGATGTTGTTAGAGATGAAAATGCTTTGAATGAGGCAAAAAAATTAAAAATTCCGATTGTTGCTATCGTTGATACAAATTCAGATCCGGATGGTATAGACTATCCTATCCCTGGAAATGATGATGCAATAAAGTCGCTTACATATTTGATTAGTGCTGTTAAGAGTGCTATTTTGGTGGGGAAAGGTTCTAAATAAGGTAATATTTTTAATATGGAAGATACACAAAATCAAAATCCTCAAAATTCGCAAGGAGATCAGTCTGGTTCGGATGTTTCTGAGCCTGTTGATTCCTTGAATACTGAGGGTGTAGTTTCTGGAAATCCGGTGGCATTGTCAACTGTTGAAGTTAAGACTGCTCCGGAAGTTGCTAAGCCTGCTTCGGAAGTTGTTAAGCCTGCTTCGGAAGTTGTTAAGCCTGCTCCGGAAGTTGCTAAGCCTGCTTCGGAGGTTGATTCTTCGGATTCGGCCGGGTTGAAAATGCCGGAGATTTTGCAATCCGTTAAGCAGCAGCCAACGACTACGTCGGAAGAGAAAATTTGGGCTTTATTGTCTTATGTTCCTTTCATGGCGCTTGTTGCTTTGATTATGAAGCCTGAAAGTGACTTTGTTAAATTGCATGGAAGGCAGGGATTATTGCTTTTTATTATTTTCCTCGGTGATATTTTCATTTATCTTTTGCCGTTTGTAGGTGGACCTGTTGGGATTATTGTACATTTTGCGGCTATTATTGTTGGTTTATTTTCAATGTATCAGGCTTTTATTGGGAATTGGTGGAAAATTCCGGTTTTGGGTGATGTTGCGGACTTGATTCCGATTGAAGCTTTTAGCAAGGTTGCGCGCTCGGCTATGATGGGAGAAAAGGTTGATGAAGAGAAGAGGAAGGTGGAAATAGAACAGGAATCTAAAATGAAGGTTGATGGCGATCAAGTTGGTAAAGATCAATCTAATGATGTTCAGCCAACGCCTGTCGGCGAAAATTCGGATCTAAATAAATCTTAGTATTATTTTTTAATTTTGAAAAAATGTCAGTAACACTTGATCAGATCAAGGAGCTTCGGGAAGCCACCGGGATTTCTATGATGGCTTGCAAGAAAGCTTTGGAAGAAACTAATGGAGATCCTGGAAAAGCTTTGGATTTTTTGAGGAAAAAGGGTGAGGCGAAGGCTTCAGAGCGTGGGGTTCGGTCTACCGGTGAAGGGGTGGTTGTGTCTTATATCCATTCAAATTCAAAATTGGGAGTTCTTGTTAAGCTTGGTTGTGAGACTGATTTTGTAGCTAAAAATGAAGCTTTTCAATCTCTTGCAAGGGATATTGCAATGCATATTGCTGCAATGAATCCTTTAACTGTATCTCCTGATGATGTTGAGGAAAATTTAATTGAAAAGGAACGTGAAATTTGGAAGGAGCAGCTTACTAATGAAGGTAAAAAGGAGGACATGATGGATAATATTCTTGCAGGGAAGGAGAAAAAGTTTAGAGAGGAAATATCTCTTTTAACTCAAACTTTTGTTAAGGATCCGGATAAAACGATAGAAAAACTTATTGTGGATGCTGTAAATAAACTTGGAGAAAATATAAAAATTGAAGGTTTTTGCAGATATTCTGTTTAGTCTTTAGTTTAAATAATGTATCAATTTGATTGTATCGATGCTGCCGTGGCCGATATTAAGGCTGGGAAAATGGTGGTGGTTGTTGATGATGAATATAGAGAAAACGAGGGTGATTTAATTATGGCTGCTTCTAAAATAACGTCTGATGCGGTTAATTTTATGGCTATGGAAGCTAGAGGTTTGATATGTGTTCCATTGACCAGTGGAATTGCCGATAAATTGGATTTGTCATTAATGGTTTTAAAAAATAGTGATAAAAAAAAGACTAATTTTACTGTTTCGGTTGATTTGATTGATGGTACAACTACCGGAATTTCCATGTCTGATCGTGCAAAGACTATAAAGGCTTTGAGCCAATCTAAATCAAAAATGAAAGATTTTAGTAGGCCCGGGCATATTTTTCCTTTGGTAGCCAAGAAGGGTGGCGTGCTTGTGCGGGCCGGACATACTGAGGCGGCTGTGGATTTAGCAATAATGGCCGGCTGTTCCCCTGTTGGTGTTGTTTGTGAAATTATTAAAGATAATGGTGAAATGGCGCGTTTGCCGGATCTTATGAGTTTTTGTAAGAAACATGAGCTTAAAATTATAACAATTCGTGATTTGATTGCTTATAGGAGGACAAAGGAGAATGTTATAGAAAGGATTGCAGAAGTTAGTTTGCCTACAGCTTATGGTGATTTCAGAATGATCGGTTATAAATCTTTGATAGATAAGAAGGAACATGTAGCGCTTGTTAGAGGTGATATTTCCGGGGATGAGCCTGTTTTGACCAGGGTTCATAGTGA
>Ga0051984_10001225_pt1 | contig 10274 bp, 15 predicted proteins | sample CryGey02umfilter_2_FD_56240 | JGI IMG/M metagenome (GOLD analysis project Ga0051984, IMG submission 56240) | Groundwater microbial communities from aquifer in Utah, USA - Crystal Geyser 4/10/14 0.2 um filter | ecosystem: Environmental > Aquatic > Deep subsurface > Groundwater | place: USA: Utah...
GAGGCGCACAAGAAGGGCTACTACCACATCCACGACTTGTCGTGCGGCGTGGTCGGCTACTGCGCCGGCTGGTCGCTCAAGAACCTGATTGCGCGCGGGTTCAACGGCGTGCCCAACAAGGTGGACGCGAAAGCTGCCAAGCATCTTGACGTTCTAGTGAACCAGATGGTGAACTTCATCGGCTGCATGCAGATGGAGTTCGCGGGCGCGCAGGCTTTCTCGAGCGTGGACACGCTTCTGGCGCCGTTCATAAAGACGGACAAGCTCACGTACAAGCAGGCAAAGCAGGCGATGCAGGTGCTCGTTTTCTCATTGAACGTGCCGTCGCGCTGGGGCAGCCAGATGCCTTTCTCGAACCTCACTTTCGACTGGACGGTGCCCGAGGACATGCGCAACGAGAAGGCGATAGTCGGCGGTGGGCTCATGGACTTCACTTACGGCGACTGCCAGGAAGAAATGAACATGATAAACAAGGCTTTCCTTGAGGTCATGAAGGAAGGCGACGCGTCCGGGCGCATCTTCACCTTCCCGATCCCGACTTACAACCTGACGAAGGACTTCGACTGGGAGTCCCCCAACGCGAAGCTGCTGTTCGAGGTGACCGCGCGCTACGGCACGCCGTACTTCCAGAACTACATCGGCAGCGACTTGGACCCGAAGAGCGTGCGCGCAATGTGCTGCCGCCTGAACATCAATTTGAACGAGCTGCGCAACAAGGGGAACGGAATATTCGGCGCGGGCGAGCAGACGGGAAGCGTGGGCGTGGTGACGATTAACGTGAACCGCCTGGCTTTCGAGGCGAAGACCAAGCAGAAGTTCTTCGACGCGCTCGGGCACTACATGATTCTCGCCAAGAACTCGCTGGAAATCAAGCGCGAAGCGATAGAGCGCAACCTCGAACAGGGGCTGATGCCGTACGCGAAGAGCTATTTGGGCACTTTCAAGAACCACTTCTCGACCATAGGGCTTTGCGGGATGAACGAGGCGTGCATGAACCTGCTCGGCAAGAGCATCATCACGCCGGAAGGCAAGGAGTTCGCCGTCGAAACGCTGGCGTTCATGCGCGACAAGCTCCTGGAATTCCAAAAGGAGACCGGAAACTTGTACAACTTGGAAGCCACGCCGGCGGAAGGCGCGTCCTACCGCCTGGCTAAGGCGGACAAGAAGCACGCGCCCGAAATCTACACTTCGGGCACTGACGCGCCGTACCTGACGAACTCGACGCAGCTGCCAGTCAACGCGACGGACGACGTGATTGAAGCATTGGAGCACCAGGACTCCCTGCAAACCATGTACACGGGCGGGACCGTGTTCCACACCTTCCTCGGCGAACGCGTTTCGTCGGGCGATGCGTGCAAGCAGCTCGTCAAGAAAATCGCGTACAACACGCACCTGCCTTACTTCTCGATAACGCCCACGTTCAGCGTGTGCCCGGACCACGGTTACGTTGCCGGCGAGCACTTCACCTGCCCGTGCGGCAAGGGACAAAAGCTCGGAACCGAGAAAATCGGCGTGCTGGCGCAGTGAAACTTGTGAAGGGGTGCTAAAATGACGAAAGAGGAAACCGAAGAGTGCGGAAGGAAGTGCGAAGTCTACTCGCGCGTCGTGGGCTATTACCGGCCCGTGCAGAACTGGAACGTTGGAAAACGGGAAGAATTCAAGGACCGCCTCGAGTACACCGAGGCGAAGGCGCTGGCCAAAGACTTGGCCAAGTGCGAATGCGAATCCAAAAAGTGAAAACGGCGGGCGGCTGAAAAAAAATGCAAATAGCGGGCTTGCAGAAGACCACGCTCGTGGACTATCCGGGCAAGGTAGCTTGCACGGTGTTCACTCCAGGCTGCAACTTCCGCTGCGGATACTGCCACAACCCGGACCTCGTCGAACCAAAACCGGACCTGCAAATCATTCCCGAAAACGAGTTCTTCGAGTGGCTGGAAGGCAGGAAAAAGTGGCTTGATGGGGTTTGCGTGACGGGCGGGGAACCTTGCTTGCAGAAGGATTTGCCCGCGTTTGCCAAGCGCGTCAAGGCCGCCGGATTTTTGTTCAAGCTGGACACGAACGGCTCGAACCCGAAAATGCTGGGCGAGATGCTGGACGCGGGTTCAGTGGACTTCGTTGCGATGGACATAAAGGCGCCGCTCGAAAGGTATGAAACGGTAACGAACGCTAAGACAAACGCGAAGGTAATCGCGGAAAGCGCGCGCCTCATCATGAGCAAGGCGCCGGACTACGAATTCCGCACGACCGTCGCGCCGAAATGGTACTCGAAAGAAGACGCGCTCGCCATCGGGAAATGGCTCAAGGGCGCGAAGTCGTATTATTTGCAGCAGTTCGTGCCGGTGAACGCGCTGGACGCGTCATTCAAGTCCGGGCGGATTTATTCGCCCGCCGAACTGGAAGAACTGAGGAAGGCGCTCGAACCGTTCTTCGGGAAAGTCGAAATCAGGTTTTGATTATTCGCGGGTTGGTGTTGGCAATGTCGGAAAAAAGGATTGAAGCTAAATGGCAGATCGGCGACGTGGTGGAAGCGGTGGGAATGGACGGCGCGCGGCTCCTCGCGGAAGCCGGGCTGCACTGCGCCGGGTGCGCCATGGCGCGCGGGGAAACGCTCGAGCAGGGCTGCAGGGCGCACGGGTTCACGGACGCGGAAATCAAGGCGCTGGTGGACGGCTTGAACGCACTGCCACGCGTGCGGAAGGGTTAAAAGTATTTTAAGCGTTCTCAAAATGTGGTGGGTTTGAAGCAGGTTCGCAGGAGCAACCGCGTGCGCGAGCTGCGCAACGCGAAGAAGCTGACGCAAGCCGGGCTGGCGCAAGCGGTCGGCGTCACGAGGCAGACGATTATCTCGCTCGAGGACAACAGATTCAACCCGTCGCTCGACTTGGCGTTCAAGATTTCCCGCATTCTCGGCTCGACCGTGGACGGATTGTTCAACTACGAGTTTGAAGGCGGCAAAAAAAAGGCGGTTGCGCGCCCCAAGGCGAAGCCGCCGAAATCACGCGGCGCGGGCGAGCCGACCGAAAAAATCCTGCCGCTGCTGGGACTTATGGCCGCCCGCAGGGACGCGGGCACCATGAAGCGCGTGTCCCACTTGGTGGCGCGCGTTAGTTTGAAAAGCCCGGACAAGGCGCTCGAAACGGTCGCTGGCTGGCGCAAGAAGAACCCGGAGCTGGCAAGCAAGTGCCTGCGGGCGATCAGAAAAGCCCACGGGAACAGCCGCGAAGTGCGCGAGAAGATTCGCAAGCGGTTCGGCTGACTTATAGGGCAGCGGTGGCTTAATGTCCCGCGCGCGACGGTCTTGGAGGGGCTTGAGTGGCCGTCTGTGGAAGCTGGCCACACCCTGTCGCGCGCGAGTTTTCACGCCACCGCGGCTTGCGCCGTTTCGAACAATTTCACCGAGGGCGGCAGCGCGTTGCTCGAAATGAACGCTGCCGGCGCCCGCGAGTAATGCGAAAGCCACGCGTCGTAAACGCGCGGCGAGTAAACGTTAAAACCGTCGTGCTCCTCGTCCAGTGAGGCTTGTTCAACCAGCGATTCCGCGACCTGCCCCGGGGAATACAAATAGGGGATGTGGCTGAGGACCACGAATTGCGCGTTGGCGAGCGCGGGCAAATACATCCCCGAAAAACGCATTTGCGTGCTGCGGACGAAGTAGTCGATTGGGCGCATGAAGCGGCAGTGCGCGTCCTCGCCGCAGCCCTGCTGGTAGCCCGTGATTATCACCGAACGGTTTCCGCCACGCGGCTCGCCCAATTCGCGGAGTTCGGGAAACAACCGGAACCAGCAGTCTTTCTCCGCCTGCGGGCCCACGAGGCACACTTCGCCCTTTGCGGCGAGCCGCTCGACCAGCTCCCCGCCCACGGCGCGGATGGCGCGGTCGATGCAGGAAAAGTGGCCGCGGCCGCGGTTGGCCGCGTTGTAAACGAAAATAGAGTAGTCTGAATCCTCGGTGCGCGACAGCAATTCCTCGCCCAGGCGTATGCACCAGCGCGCGTTCTCCACGTAGACTTCGCCCAGCCGTTGCGAGTACGCCGCGAGCGCCTCGCTGCGCACGGAAGGCAACACTAGGTCTTCGGGCGTCCAGCCCCGCCTTTTCATGACTTCCACGAAGGCAAACCGCGAGTTGCCGTCCACCATCATGCCAACGCTAAGCCTCAAGCTCCCCCGCACCGGGAGGAAGCACGCCGCGGCGCGGCATTAAGCCTCCCGCGGCTTTCGCGTAGGGATATCTATATATTCGCCTCTGAAAAAACCCAAAGGGGGGAAAGCGTGAAATTCTGCACTACGATTGAGGACGAGGTGTTTCTGGCGGCGCGCGACGCGTACGAGTACGAGAACGGGCGGTGGAAGCGCGGCTCGTTCAAGGACCTGCTGGAAAAGTCGCTTGCGATGTACTCGAAGAGGTACGGGCTGAAGAAGTGAGCGGAATGGTCTGGGATTACTTCCATTACGCGAACCTGGCGCGCAAGGGACTGATAAGCTTCAAGAACGGCCGCATCACGGTGACCGGGCTGCGCGTTTTCCTGGTGGACGTTGACAGCCTGCAGGGCCTGTCGGACAGGCTGAAGGAAAAGTTCGGCGAGGAGACCGGCGCCAAGGCGGTTTACGACGCGGGCCGCGGGGCCGGCAGCCGCGCTACGCGGGCTCACCGCCGCTTTTCCAAGAAGTCGGGCGAGGAACAGGCGCGCTACATGGCGAAGATGGCTTCCGGCGCGGGCTGGGGCAGGATTCGCGTGTTGGACGCGTCGCCCGACGGCGAAATCGTAGTCGAGGATTCCCCGTTCAGGCGCCGCGGGGCGGGCAGGCCGTCCTGCGACTTCCTGCGCGGGTTCCTCGCGGGCGCGGCGTCTTACATTTACAGGCGCAGGATTGACTGCGTTGAAACCGAGTGCGTTTCCGCGGGAAGCAAAAAGTGCCGCTTCGTGCTGGGAAGCAGGCAAAAGTTTTCGAGGAACGCAAAGCTGCGAAAGTTTCGCAACCAGCTCGCAGGGTGACCGCATGAAAAAAACCGAGCGCGCGGCGAAGGTGTTGAAGCGGCTGGAGCGCGGCTATGGAACGCCCGCATGGGGGCGCGGCGGCCCGTTCAAAACGCTCGTCGCCACGATTTTGTCCGCCCAATGCACGGACAGGCAGGTGGACAAGGTGCTGCCGACGCTCTTCAAAAAATTCAGGACGCCTCGCGACTTCGCGAACGCGGACTTGCGCACTCTTGAAAAAATGATGCGCTCGACGGGGTACTATCACCAGAAGGCGAAGCACTTGAAAGCAATGGCACGCAAGCTCGTGTCGGATTACGGCGGGCGGGTGCCCGCCTCGATGGCCGAGCTTGTGAAGCTGCCGGGCGTGGGGCGCAAGACCGCGAACATAGTGCTTTCGCAAGGCTTCGGCAAAACCGAGTGCATCGCCGTGGACACGCACGTCTGGCGGCTCTCGCGCAGGCTGGGCTTCTCGAAGAAGAACACGCAGCTGGGAATCGAAAGGGATTTGATGGCGCTGTTCGAAAAAAAGGATTGGGGCAAGGTGAACGAGCTGCTCGTGCAGCACGGCAGGGCGGTTTGCACGGCGCGCAAGCCCGAGTGCTGCGCCTGCGCGGTGCGGCAGTGGTGCCCTTCGAGGGAATGCTGATGGCCATATTCGTGGTGCAGGAACACGCGGCTTCGCACTTGCACTGGGATTTGCGTTTGGAGCGCAACGGAGTGCTGAAAAGTTGGGCGCTGCCGAAGGAGCCGCCGCTCGAAGCGGGAGTGAAGCGGCTGGCAATCGAGGTGGACGGCCACCCGCTCGGCTATGAAAAATTCGAGGGCGAGATAAGGGAAGGTTACGGGAAAGGCATCGTAAAGCGCTGGGATTACGGCGAGTGCAAAACCGAATGGAAGGACGGCGAAGTGAAAACCGAATTTAGGGGAAGCAAACTGCGCGGGCGCTATGTGCTGGCGCGCATGAAGGGAAAGAACTGGCTGTTCTTTAAGAGGGATGCGAAATGAAAACGGCAGTGGAAATTTATTACTCGAATTCGTGCCCGCACTGCCCGCCGGCGAAAGAGCTGGTGGAGCGCGTGTGCGCGGCGCTCGAAACCGAGCGGCCCGGCGAAGTGGAGCTGAAGGAGTACGACGTGAACTCTCCGGAAGGCGCGGCGCGCGTGCGCGGGTACGGAATAGTCGGCACGCCCGCGGTGATAGTCAAGGGGCCCGCGCTTGCCGGAGGGTTCCTGCTGGACGCGATTAACGAGGCAACGCTGCGCAAGGCGGTCGCGACGGCATCGGGCCGAGAGGGAGAGAAGGAAAAGAAAAAGGGATTTTGGGAGTCGCTGTTCGGCGGCTGAGCGGGGCGAAGAGCTTGGATGCTGAATTATTAAGGCTGAGGCAAAAAAAGATTGCACAACTCAGGAAGGCTGCGAACGAAAAGGAGGCGGTTTTGATGGCGAAGAAAGTGACGGTTTACAGCACGCCCACGTGCCCGTACTGCGTGCTCGCGAAGAATTACCTTAAACAGAAGGGCGTCGCGTTCGAGGACGTGAACGTCGCCGCCGACCAGAAGCGCGCCGAGGAGATGGTCGAGAAGAGCGGCCAGATGGGCGTGCCCGTGCTGGAAATCGGCAAGAAGATAATCGTGGGCTTCGACAAGCAGGCAATCGACGACGCGCTGAAGTAGGCGTCAGGCTTTCAGCCGCTTCTTCAAGTCTTCCACCATGGCTACGGGCTCGGGGTCGACGCCGTTGGCGAGCGCGAGGTGGAACGAGGCCCAGTCGAAGAAGTAAAGCGCCGAAAACATCTTTTCCAGCCGCGAGGCGCCCTGCATCTCGTAATCCAGGCATTCCACGCCTTTTGCCTCGAGAATCTTTTCGGTGGCGTCGAACCTTTTTCTGATGCGCGGGTCGTCTCCATCGTCGCGGAGCATTACGGCGGCGAACTTTGCCGGCGGCTTGGTGAAGCCCACCATCTCGTTGTGGTTCAGCTCGGGAAAAACGTTGTAAAACGCGGGGCTCTTCGAATTCTCGTTGAACTTAATCTTGCAGGTGCGCGCGACCGCCTCCCAGCCGCTCGACGCGTAAACAAGCGGAATTTTCCCCTTGAGCTTCGCTGCCATGCTTTTCGCCGCGGCTTCGTCGGCGGAAACCGAAAGGTCGGCCACTTCGTCCACCCTACCGGCGAAGAACCCGCTTTCCTCGAGCGCGCTTGCCATTGCCGAAAAGAAATAACCGGTCGCGCAACGCGGCTGGATTCCGCTCGGAAGCTTGATGAACGGCAATTCGAGGCCCAACGCTTCCCTCTCAAGCTGTCCCCCGCTCGCGATTGCCACGGTTTGCGCGCCCGAGTCGAAGCCGTCCTTGAACGCCGCGAGCGTCTCTTCAGTGTTTCCGGAGTAAGAGCAGGCGAACAGCAGCGTGCCCGAGTCGCATTGCGGCGCGGAATAGTCGCGCCGGACTTGCATTGACAGTTCGGGAATCCAGCAGTTGAACAGGTCGCCCGCGAGCGCGCTGCCGCCCATTCCGACTAGGGCGCACGAGTCGCAGTCCTGCGCCGAGACGCCTTCGGCCAACGCGAGCCCCTTGCCGAATTGTTCGGGAAAGCCTTGCAATGCTTTCCGCATCGAGTCGCCGAGTGCCATGAAAAAGGATAACGCGAGCCGCCTTAAAAATCGAACGCAACGTGCATGAGCGCGCCGAAACCATAAAAAAAGAAAAGGGGGTAAAACCGTACCGCTGGCCGCGCGGCTTACACAATGTTGACTGCGCGGTCCTTGTAGTCGCCGCAGCCGTCAGTCGGGTTGGGCGTGTACGTCACGTTCGTGCAGTTCGCCCGCACGTTGGTGTGGATGCTCGCGCGCAGCGAAAAGTTGCCCGCAATCGGGGAACTCACGTTGCACGAGTACACCTTCGAGCCGTTCAGGCGCTCTTCGGGAAACAGGCAAGCTGCAACCCACGTGCCGTTCTGCGCCGCGTAAATCGCAGGGTATTCCAGATAGCCCGTTCCCGTGGCGTTAAAGCCGACCGCGAACGGCGCATCCACCGCCGCCTTCTTGGGCGCTTCGAAAGCGCCAATCCACTCGTAAGCCGACGACGCCGCCAAAAGCGACGCGACGGCCAAGACGAGCAAAGCCGATTTCATTCACTCATTCCTCCGAGCCTAAGCTCGTGAGTCTGCTGCGCGGGAGCGGACTTATTTTTTGGGCGGAACGATAGGCGGAAAAACGGTCCAAATCGGCCCGTTCGCCATCGCGGCGCGCGCTCACTCTTTGGACTTGAACCAGTCGGTGAAGGACACTTTGACGGCCTTGCCGTCCTTCACGGCGTTAACCACGTTCTTTTTCTCAAGCGACGCGATTATCCTGAACAGCGAAGTCTTGGGAATCAAGAGCTTCTTCCGGATGCGCGACTGCGTGTCTCGCCCCTTGTTGTCTAGTAGGTGGTTCACCACCGCCGCCTCGCGCTCGGGCAGCGTCGAGATGACGTCAAGGGCGCGCTTCGACGCCTTCAAGCCGGAAGGCTGCGCTTCTTGCCGCGCCTTGTGACGAGCCAAAATCCGCTTGAAGCGCGGCAACAACAGCGCCGCGCACAGGAAAACCAGTAGGAATGCAACGAACAGGAGCGCGTTGCCTATTTCCCCGCCGGTCTTGCGATCGATGCTCACGTCGACGACGAGCAGTATGCGTTCGTTGTTCTCCTCACCCTGCCGGACGGTGACGTTGAACTCTTTTTCTCCGCTTGGCGAAGCGGCGATTATCGTGCAGCGCCTTGCGGGCACGGCACCGAAATCGAACGAGCCGTTTTGCGAGGCGCGCGTCTCAAACAGCCCGTCGAACCCCGCGCAGGAAAGCTTTAGGCTGGCGCCTGCTGCGTTTATCTCGCCGGACAAATCCCCCGCGGGGTAAAGCGCAACGCTCAGGTTGCTCTGCCTACCAGCGGCAACACGCACCGCCTGCGCCTCGGACAGGTAATCCGCCGCAGGCGTTGCGGGGTCGTCCACGATTGCCGAAATCGCCCAATCGCCTTTCGGAAGCTCGAACGAAGTATTGTAGCCCGCGCCGAAAACCCGTGTGAAAGAAGTCGCACCTTCAGCGAGTACAGTCACCTGGCTATTGCCGAGCGCACGGTCAAACGAAAGCGACACCGAGCCATTGGCTTCGGGCCAAAGCGAAGGCGTTTGCGAAGGAGAAGGGAATACACCCGGTGAAGGTATGACTGTTGGGGCTGGCGAAGGCGTAGGACTTGGAGTAATGCTTGGCGATGGCGTTATTGTCGGGTTTGGCGAAGGCGTGGGACTTGGGGATGGCGAAGGCGTGACGCTGGCGTTGGGTGACGGAGTAACCGTCGGCGAAGGCGTGGCGTTGGAAGGCGAAGCGTAAACCGTCAAGGGCAGGGACGCCTTTCCGTTGGAAGAATTGGAGTCGTTGACCGCACGCGCAACCGCAAGAACCGTGTAGTTTCCAGCGCAGCCAACGACCGCGTCAAAGTAAAAAGACTGTTGCGAATACGGTAAAATCGATGGGTACTGCTCGTACGAAACCGGGCACTCCCCGAAGAAGGACAGCGAGATTGTGGCGTTGGCAGTGAAATTTTCCAGGTTGGCGGCGGTAATGCTCGCGTTGAAATGCTCGCCCGCAACCGCGGACGCGGGTAGGCCCACCGAAACGATTGCGACGTCTGCCGCGCAAGCCAAACCCGCGGACAACAACAAGAACAGAATCGCTTTTCGCATGCAACCTTTTTGCAGCCAATGGTTAAAAATCGAACGCAACGTGCATGAGCGCGCCGAAGCCGAACACGAGCAGGCCGTTGCCCGCGTCGAAAAAGCTCATCGCTAACCCGCTTGCCATTATCAGTATCGACGGCTCCATGGTGGGAAATAGCATTGATGCCGCGAAAGCCGCTTAAAGCCTTGCCCGCCTGCGAAACCTTTTTACCTGTTTCCCCACTCTTCGAGCGCTTGCCCCAGCTCAACGTGCGTCTTCGCGTAATCCCGCAGGCTTTTTCCCGCCATCCACGCATCCATGGACTGGCGCAGGGCGCGCGCGCCTGCGCGCGTGCCGCACGGGTGCCCGTGAATGCCGCCGCCCGCGTTGATTACGAGTTCGGTGCCCGCCAAATCGAGCAGGCGCGGCACGCGCGTCGGGTCCACCCCGCCCGAGGCCACGGGAAGCACGGGCTTCAAGCCGTAAAAGTCCGAGCGCAGCCACTCGTTCATTTCCAGTATTTCCCGGACGTTTCCCTCCATTTTGCCGACTATCGCGCCGGTGTGCAGCTGGTCGACCCCGGCCAGCCTGAGAAGCTTCGC
>Ga0051984_10001305_pt1 | contig 9957 bp, 9 predicted proteins | sample CryGey02umfilter_2_FD_56240 | JGI IMG/M metagenome (GOLD analysis project Ga0051984, IMG submission 56240) | Groundwater microbial communities from aquifer in Utah, USA - Crystal Geyser 4/10/14 0.2 um filter | ecosystem: Environmental > Aquatic > Deep subsurface > Groundwater | place: USA: Utah...
TTGATATATCAAGTAAAATATAGCATTATTTGCCATTAAGTTTCTTAAAACTTTTTGTACAAAATTGCCCTGGCGATTCTAGTTATATTCAGTTGCCCGAAGTTTTGCTCGACATCTTCTAGCAATTTTTTTGTGTAACTTGTATATATTTCAATAATTTCTGGAGTCATCCATGAGGAATCAAGCAGATTTGAGATTTTGTCGTATAGTTTGAAGAGTCGAATTTTCGGCTCCCTATTCCACACCTCTACCATTTCTTGAGTCATACCTGTAAAGGTCATCTGAATAATTCCGTCAACTTCGTCAGGGGTTAGGTTGTCTGGAAGGTTGAGTTTTGTATCCTCCAGGATGTCGTGGTATAGAAGTACTACTGCCCCCTCGTCACGGATTTGTTTGGGCAGGGTAGTTTCTGAGTAAATGGTCATTGAGCACCAAAGTGGATGTATCGCATAGGGAGTTTCCATGTCCCAGCCTCGTACATCTCCCTCATGAGCTTTCATGACAAATTTGACGTGCTCGTTTAGGTTCGAATATTGCTCTTTTGACATATATTTATGGTTTCCTGCATATCTTAACATAAATGTTATAATATGGGACATGATAAACCTTGTATCAGGCACAAAACCAGTCGTTAGTCTGGTTGTGGCTACGATAAACAAAGGAAATAGCCTCGATAACTTCTTCATATCTCTCAAAACAGCCAAAATTTTGGGCAAAAGTAAGTACGAATTGATCGTTGTGGTAAACACTCCCACTGCTTCAGAGGTTTCAAAACTAAAGAAAAAGTGGCGTGGTTATGGTATTAAGTTTCTTCATGAACCAAAAAAGGGCAAGCCTTTTGCCATAAATACTGGTATAAAACAGTCAAAAGGGAAATATGTTGCATTTACAGATGATGACGTGTCAGTTTTTGATCCAATGTGGCTAGAAAAGATGGTTCATGAATTCAAAAAGAATCCAAACCTTGGCTACCTTTCTGGGAATGTGATTTCTTTGGAGGATAAGGCCTACGCTCAAAAGGTGTGGGAAAAGAATGGAGGCTTAAGTAAGGGGAAATCAAAAGTTCTTTGGGATGGCGAGTTTTTTAATCAGCGCAAATTTACCTTGTCACCTTGGCTGTTCCACCGGATCTGTGCAGGGGCTAATAGCATGATTCCAAAGAAAGTCTTTGACGAAATAGGCCCCTTTAACATTCTCCTTGGTGAGGGTGGGCCAATTGGGCATGGCTATACTCTCGAAATTGGCTACAGAATCGCAATAAAAAACTTAGATATGATGTATAACCCAGAGATTGAAATATATCACCGCCACCCCAAATCAGGAAAAGATCTCTATAGGAAAATGTTTAACTACGGTGTGGGTGACTCTGCCTATCCACTTTCGGTTTTTCTGGACTTTGGAGACTTCAGATACTTATGGTGGGCGTTCCTCGGTCACCCGGTCCACACATTAAAAAAATTCTTTCTGAGACTGATTGGAAAGTACAATTTGCCACATCGTTATATTCTTGGTAGTTTCCTGGGAAGTATCACTGGTGCCACCAAGTATCTTATCTACTACATTAGAAGAGGCAAGGCAGAAAGGTCTAAATATCTAATTAACAATCAAAATGAAAAATAAACAGTTAATGCCACAATGGCTGAAAGAGATAGTCTCGCGAGGATTTAAGCCAGAGATAACAAATAACGATTTCTCAGATGTACTGTTTGCCTCAATAAAGTCACAAGATAATGAGTTGGAGAAATTTCCCAAAAAACTTATTTATACCTTAGAGGGTTTGCCTGGTAGTGGAAAAACAACCGCCCTCAACAGCCTTAGGATAAATAAGAAATTAGAACTTGTAGACCAGATACTTCCTTACGAACCAGTAGATACACAGCCAGTAGAGTTTTATTTAAACAGTGATGAAGAGAAAACTAAACGCGTTTTAGCCTCAAAACACAAGGTTGGTTTGTTGGATAGATATTACGTTAGTACGCTAGCTTTTTATTGGGCATCAGACAAGATAAATAATACTCAAAGATACTCTCGTGTTTACGACTGGTATTGTGACAGTATAGAGAGCGGAAAGATTATCAAACCTTTTTGTGTTTTTTATGTTGAAACACCAATTGAGATATCATACCTCAGAAAAAATAGAAAACCTGATTTTAATAGTGACAATCCCTGGCTCAATCCAAACTTCCTTAACTACTTTGAAGAGTATTGCCATCATTTTTACGCCACAGTAGAACCACAGACCAGGATGTACAAATTGGATGGTAAAAAGACAAAGGCACAGATACTAGGTGAAATTAAAGCAGTTATCAAGAAAAATGAATAACTCCAACAAACACAATGTGTCGTTTTTCGTAGATGGATCGTTTCTACCCATTAGGAACGGCACAAACTATTCTATTCTTAACTTGATGAACGCGCTGTTTGACACAAAAGCCGTAGAGCCAAGTCTGGTTATCTCATATCGAGGCTGGGACAAACCTGAACTATATTACAGTCAGAAATTCGGTACGGTTTTTCTACCATCTGACGACTATTACCACGATACTGGCGTTCTGGAATATCTCCACTGCCTAAAAAATATCAAGATTTCTCATATCTATAACGCGGAAGAAATCCTGAACATGGGGGTAAGGCTCCAAAGACTTGGAGTCAAAGTCATATATGAAGTAATAAATATAGATCATATTTTGTGTTCGCAGTTTTCTGACGATAGTCAAAAAATTGGTGAGATATTGTCTTTACAAAAAAATGCCTGTATGGTGGCTGATCATTTGTTGTGTAGGTCAGAGGTTGATAAACAGCACTTGATAGAAATGGGTATAGACGAAGAAAAGATCACTGTTTACAAGGGGGCAATCAATACAGAAGCAATTAAGTACGTTCCAAGGTATAAACCCAGATACAAGATATTATTTTTGGGGCACATGTATTACCCACCCAATGAAGAATGTCTAAAGGTAATCGTGGACAAAATTTTGCCAGAATTGCTCCGATTGGATGAAAGATACACTGTTACTATAGTTGGCAATACTCCGTATTCAACAATTCAAAAATACAAAAATGTCAAAGGATTGATTTTCAAAGGGGGAATGGATAATTTGGGCGACTTACTAGCTGGATACGACATGGGAATTGCGCCAATTATTCAAGGATCGGGAACTAGATTGAAAATTCTTGATTATATGGCATCGGGTCTTCAGGTGATTACAACAAACTTGGGCGTTGAAGGTCTGGATTCAAACATATCTAGATACTTGAAAATCGAGGACGACATGGAAAAGTATGCTCTGACCATCCACAAAACAATGGAAAATCTTGGCGGATACAAGGAGGCAAGTATGAACGCCCGAGAGTTTGTTGAGCTAAAATACGACTGGAAAAACAACTTGGAGCCATTCTTGGGTATTTACAAAAAATTGCTAAACAATAAATAATAAATGATAAACAAAGAAATAGAACAAATTGGTCAGACTCAAGTTGAAATTGAGGCTGTACCAGATGAAATTGGGTTTGCGATTTTGAAACCAGATGCAGTCTCGACAGACATTGCGGAGGCGATACTTGGTAAGATCAAAGAGGCTGGTTTAGAAGTTCTTCACAAAGAAGAAGTGTTTTTGAACCAAGAGATGATTGCTCAACTATATGGGGATCGGATCTTGCTTGAGTGGGCTGATGAACTTTTTCGCTATTTGTCCTCAGGTCAGTCTATGATACTAATAGTTGGGGGGTCGTGTGCCAGTGAATCACTAATGAAGATTCGCAATGAAGTTAGAAAAGATCATGGTTGTGATTTTCTTCACAACTTGATTCACGCTTCCGACACTCCTACTGAAGCCATGGCAGAGGCTAGTCTGTTTTTTGATATTGGTAATTTATAAAATATAGAGCTCAAATGATAAAAAAAATAAAAACTAAACTAAGAACAGAGTTACTAAATGCATTTAAAAACATCGAAGAAACCGGTGGTGGAAAGGAGTACCGATACTTTCATGGAATCCATGTCGCCAATCTTACACAAAAGATAATAAAAAATGAAAAGCTTGAGGTTGATAGTGATTTGTTATACATTACGGCCCTCTTTCATGATATCGGTAAGGTCAAGGCAGTTGATAGTAAATCATTAATTGATTACAGTTCCAAGGGGAATCTCGAGCACGACAGAATAAGTCCTGACTTTATTGGTAGATTCATAGGAAATATGGTTTCAAAAGAAACTTTGATCAAGATGTCTGAGATCATTCAAGAGAAGCCCACCGTAAATTCTTCTCCGGAATGTAAGGTATTGAGAGATGCTGATGAGTTATGTAACTTCGGCAATATGCAAATATGGAGAATGATTACGGATGCAGCACTAACAAAGAAGAGCATTCCAGAAGCATTTAAATATTGGTCTGATTTTGGAATTCAGAACTTAGTTGATACAAGTGAGAAACTCTTTTTCAACTATACAAAAACAAATGCGAAGAAGAAGCTGAAAGTTTTTGTTAACTATATCAACAATATAAAATCAGAAATTGCCTAAAAATAATCACTTCCTATCAGTATATTTTGGATTTCACGACTCATGTGTGACATTTTCTTCTGACAAAGAAATACTTCTACACTTGGAGGCAGAACGGGTATTTGGCAAAAAACACATGCCTGTAAATAGCCCTGAGGTAATGTGTACTTTGATTGAGATGGGCTTGAAGTATCTGAACTTAGGTATTGATAATATGGACAAATTATATTTGGCCAAATGGAATAATAGGTTTGGCGAGGCGGGTGTAGAAATTCTAGGTAAAAAGTTTGATCCTGTCATGACAGGTCATCATGAAAATCACATAGGATCGTCGTTTCCATCTGGATTTGAAGACTCTTTGATTGTCTGCGCTGACGGTGGATCAGAAGATGGAACCTCAAAGATTTATCTGAAAAAAGGAGATAAGGTTGAGTTATTGGAAGACCTTGACGATACTCCGATGACTGGTAAGTTTTTTGGAACGCTCACACAAATGATAATTTGGCCAACCGTAGGTCGAGCTCATAATACCTATCCAGGTAAGACCATGGGCTTGGCTGCGTTGGGTGTCGAGGATGGAGAACTGTCTGAACTGGTGCGCGAGAACTGGAGAGAAATAAACAAACTTCACTTTAATGGATGCGACCATCTTTTGGAACTGTTTAGTCTTTCAAAGAACTATGACAAGCCATGGGAGGATGAGCGAAGAAGAAACTTGGCCTTGGTTGGACAGAACTTTTGGGTTGATAGTTTTTATAAAAAGATTTTAAGTTATTCAGACTTGTCAAAGAATGTGTCACTTGTTGGTGGTTGTGCTCTTAATGTCGTTTTAAATACAAAACTGTTGGAATCTAGAGCTTTTGACAATGTCTATATTTCACCTGTTTCTGGAGATCCGGGACAATCACTAGGAGCGATTTTGTTTCACAATCCAAAGGTAAAGTGCGAATATCCATATTTGGGTCGAGGATTCGGTGATCTTGATCAGGTTCCTGAAAAATTAGTTCAAGACCTTTTAGACCATAAAATTATTGCCTGGTATCAAGGTAGAAGTGAGGTTGGTGCGAGAGCGTTGGGTCACAGAAGTTTCATTGGACTGGCTGACTCTTTGGAGATGAGAGACAAACTTAGCCAGAAGGTTAAGAAGAGAGAGCCTTATAGACCAGTTGCTTCAATTGTTGCTTCCGAGTTCACGGAGAAATTTTTTGATTTCAGACCAGGCGGATCACCTCACATGACGTTTAGTCCAAAAGTCAAAGAAAACACAAAGTCGCTAGCCCCGGCAATCGTCCACTTTGATGGTACAAGTAGAGTTCAGACGATGATGGAGAGTGACAATCCGGTACTTCACAGAGTCCTAGTAAAAATAGGAGAGCTTACTGGAGTGCCAATACTGATGAACAGTTCTTTTAATGTCATGAATGAGCCTATTATCGATACTCCTGAGGATGCTTTTAGAAACTTTTTTAATAGTGAAGCCGATGTGCTGTATATAAACGGAAAAAGGTACGAAAAGTAAACAATAGAGGTTATAATTGAGCACACATGTCTTTTTATGGCTTAGATTTTGGCACGACAAATTCCTCTTTGAGTACTCTCGTAAATGGCGAGCCACTTTTAATACCCATTAATCCTGAAGCGAGCGACAAGGGAGTAGCTAGATCTGCCTTGTACTTTTACCCCAGAAAGTTAATGATTTCGAATAAAGTGACGAAGGAGCAGATTATCACTAACACCTTTATGCATAACCAGGTTTGGTATGAGGGGGAAGAGAAAATTAGTACAGGCAGTTTGGCAGTTAAGACATATTTAAATGACAACAAGTCAAGACATCACGGTATAAAAAGAAAGATTTACACAGGTGTTTACAAGACATTTATTTTGTATACCAAAGAAAGCGGAAAAATAGTTACCACCGAAGTTCCAGACTATTACGAAGAGATGGACTTTGGAACAGGTAGGTTGTTTCACGCACTCAAATCAGCTTTAAAATCTCCTAACTATAAAGGGGTTCGTATTTTTGGAAAAGAATATTCACTGGAAGAGATGATCGGTATTTTTGTAAATAACCTTAAGAAGGCAGCGGATGCTTTTGGAAATGACGAAAAGAAGTCGGTTGTTTGCGGAAGGCCAGTTAAGTTCTCAATTGACCTAAAGGCAGATAAGGAGGCCCAGGATAGACTAGAGAAAGCAATCAAATCCGCTGGTTTTGATGAGGTCAAGTTTGAGTTTGAGCCAGTGGCGGCGGCCAAGTACTACCTGTCTCGATTTCCTAGTAAGGGAAAAAACGTGCTGGTTTTTGATTTTGGTGGAGGTACTTTTGATACCACTCTCATGGAAACAGGAACTGAGTCAAAGATACTTGCAACAGACGGAGTCTATATCGGCGGAGACCTACTCAACTCCGACATTTTTTATCACAAGTTGGGTAAGCTTTTTGGAACCGAAGTTCGATTTGGGGAACAGCAGATGTTGATTCCGGGACATATTATTACCGGACTTAGATCTTGGTTTGGAATTCCAAACTTAAATAATCCGGATGATATTTCATTTCTTACCGGTAGTGTCAAATATAAATGTTCTGATCCGGAAGCGATTACGAGGTTGTTGTATCTGATTCAAAAAAATCTTGGGTTTGAGATGTATGAAGCTATTGAGGTGGCAAAGAAAGAACTAACAAACAAGGAGGAGACAAAAATACACTTCAAAGATGATCTGATAAATATAGACGAAAAGATAACCAGACAAGAGTTCGAAGAGATTATTGCGCCAAGGGTGGAAGCAGTCAGGGAATGTGTAATGAGGACTTTGGAAAAGGCCAACCTAAAACCAGAGGATATAGATATTGTAATTAGAACTGGCGGTTCTTCTTTGATTCCAGTATTTGAGAATATGTTGAAAGAAATTTTTGGGTCAGATAAGGTTACAGAGTTTGACCCTTTTACTTCTGTGGCTGCGGGACTCGCATTAGGTTAGCGTAGTAAAGTATTAGTTATGAACATTTCTGAAAATTCAAACCTAATTGGTCTACATTTCTTATATCACTTCAAAGCCTGCCATTATCCCAAATTGGGTTGAAATAACTATGGCCAACCAAGAAAATAAAATAGATTTTGCCAGTCCGAATGGTAGTGTCATCGCGAATGAAGAATTTTCCGGTCCAATTGTCGCGAGCGAGTGGACGACAATAGAGGGGGTTTCCGGTGTCAGATTCAAAACCTGGAAATATGAAGACGGAACTCAAAGTGGCTAATGGCGAAAAAGTAATTGGAGAAAAAGCACTCTCAACGGACTAGCTAATTCTTGTATACTCTTGTCATGAGAGGAATGATCGGACTAATTATATTATTGATCGCTGTGATATGGATTGCCATTGCCGTATTTTGGATCGGTCCAGACATTCCTCAAAAAAATTACGACTTTCCGGCCGCTGTTCCAATAAGTCCTTCCCGAGAAGAGTTTCCCGTTTTAATTTCTCCAGAAGCCACCAATTCAGCCACTCCATCGGGTGAAATTTTACCTACGCCCACTATTTTCTTAATTTCTCCCACAGTTAAAGTTAATCTCAACTACTAGACGCCGGAGCGGGACAAGAGGTACACTGAATGTATGAATCCCAAGAAGGGTCTAATGGGTTTGTTTATCTTGACATTTTTTCTTTCCTCTATTGGGTTGGTTCTATTGGTACTAGACGACAAAAAAGACTTATCCAGCCGTGCCGACCTTGGTCTGGTTAGTAATCTCCTTCCTGCTCTTCCGGAAGGAATTTTTGTTGAAAACGATAACATTTGGGATGGCCGGTCTCAAAAACTTCCCGTGAAGATTGAATACAATCCTTCTGTTTGGCTTCCGCCCCAAACAGATGATCCGATCTTTTATCATCAAAATCAATCAGTAACTGTTAGAGTGACCTTAGAGAGTATCGACTCCGTCAAATTGAAACAAATTCTAGGACCGGAATTTATCGCCCCTAAGCCCTTCATAGGTTCAAGGTCCGAGGTAGAAGGGTGGTCTATAACAAGTTATTCATATAAATTTTTTGGGGCCGAAAAAATAGTTGATATCTGGACAAATTCGGAAGGGATTACCCTTTTGGCGGTTATGCCGGATGTCATATCCAGAAAAGATGTCGAAGATCTTGTTTCTCAAGTTGTCTCCATAGTAAGTGTGCCGGAAGTTAAGGGAGTCTCTACTCCGGACGACTCGGCGAGACTCGCCGCGACGGTCCGCCCGTCTGTAGTCATGATTTTAAATAATTATTGTGCTCAAGTCAGACTAGATGAGAAGGTTTATCCTTTTTGTCTGGCTCAGTCGGGAAGCGGTTTTTTTGTCAACAAGGATGGCTATATTGCTACGAATGGCCATGTAGTCAGCAATCTTCCGGAAACGGCACTTTTTTATGGAGTTACCACGGGAGGGCTCGATGGTTTGTTGATTGACTCACTCCAAGCGTATTTTACTGCTCTCACAGGAATGCCGGTGGAAAGATCGCTTCTTGAAGTGAAAATAAAGGAAGCACATTCAAGTAAAGAAACCATCTATCAAATGGCCGCCTTAGTAGGGGATATGTATAAGAAAAATCTCATCAAACTCGGAAACGAGGTCAATAAATATTTTATTCAACTGGGAAACATCCCCGTTCAACTTTCCAAAACCGGTGTCAATGTTGGTTCCGGTATTGTAACAGCTACGCTGATTGCCTCGGACTACGCTGCTCCGGATCCCACAATGGGATTCACCACCTCAGATGTTGCCTTACTCAAAATCAATGGTACCAATTTCCCGGCTCTGCCCCTGGGGAAAATGGATGATGTTAGTGTCGGTTCCAGTGTGATGCTAATTGGTTTTCCCGGAGTTGCTATGGGAAGCAACAGTCAGCTTCTGGACACTTCTGCGAATGCGGAGCCGACTTTTACCAAAGGGGTTATTAGTGCATTCAAGCAGGCCAAAGGAAACAAGAAGAACCTAATTCAAACCGACGCCTCGATTAATCACGGTAATAGCGGTGGGCCAGCAGTTTCATCGGAAGGAAAGGTTGTGGGGTTGGCCACTTATGGAATTACCCCGGAAGAGGGCGGTGGAAATTACAATTTTCTAAGGGACATAGCAGATCTCAAGGATCTAATGGCAAAGAACAATGTCACGGAAGAGATCGGCAGCACTTACGACACCTGGAAAAGCGGTCTCGACAATTACTGGATCTCATATTTTAAGCCTGCCAAAGTTAAATTTGAAAAAGTTAGCTCTATGTACCCAGATCATCCTACCGTACAGCAATATCTTCGCGAAACAAATTCCAAAATTAGTGGTTTTGAGGACAAAACCCCACGGTTTACAAGGGACCAAAGAAAAATATACATTGGTGTATCTAGTGGTCTGATGATCTTTTCGGTGGTAATAATTATGGCGCTTGGTATTAGTAATTATATTGATTCAAAGCGCAGACGTGCGCCTGT
>Ga0051984_10001311_pt1 | contig 9936 bp, 6 predicted proteins | sample CryGey02umfilter_2_FD_56240 | JGI IMG/M metagenome (GOLD analysis project Ga0051984, IMG submission 56240) | Groundwater microbial communities from aquifer in Utah, USA - Crystal Geyser 4/10/14 0.2 um filter | ecosystem: Environmental > Aquatic > Deep subsurface > Groundwater | place: USA: Utah...
GATTGGGATGTAATTTATGCAGAAGACTACAAAGATAGATTATTAGCAATGAAAAGAGAAAGATTTTTTAAAACAGGAGATGGAAGAAAAGTTTTAAAATTCAAAGGTATTTTAAGGTAGACGGCCGCCACTAATACTTCGGCGGCCGTTCGCCGATGTTTTAATGGCGAACGGGGCGTGGCGCAGTTGGCTAGCGCACTTGAATGGGGTTCAAGGGGTCGCTGGTTCAAATCCAGCCGTCCCGACCATTCTGCTTCGCTCTTAGAGTATATGCGTAAGCTTGCATGACGAGCTACGCAGAATGGTTCTGCGAAGCTCGTCACGGGTTTTTAGATTTATACCCTAGGGCGAAGCAGAACAAAAAGCATAAAAGGCAGCATTATTATGGACAATAAACATGGAATCCCATCCGACAATGCAGGGTTTGAACGAAGGAAATTTGAAAGAGTGCTTGGAAGTTATATTGTTTCATATGCACCTTTAAAGAAGGAAGAATTGAAATTCGACATCTCTCAGACCAGAAATCTGAGCGAATGCGGGTTATCATTCATTTCTGGCAGGAAATTTGAAAAAGGCGTTATATTGAAAATCAAACTTAGGTTACCTGAATTTACAGATTATGTTGTAGTAAGGGCGCAGGTTGTTAATTCAGGACAGCTCTCGAAAGGCCCGATAAATTTAACCAGTGCGAAATTTATAGATTTAGAACAAGGTGTGAGGGACGCCATAAAAAGATTGGTGAATCATGTATAATAAAATAAATATTGGTTTAATAGGTTTTGGGACTATAGGATCCTGCGTGGCAGAGGTTTTGATGGAGCGCAGGGGCCTTTTATTGAAACGCTCCGGAATAGACTTTAATCTTTCATTAGTCTGCGACAATGACCTCTCTTCAAAAAGAGGCGTTAATATTCCTAAAAGTATGCTTACCAAAGACGCTGACAGGGTGATAAATAGCCCTGATATTCATATTGTTGTTGAATTGATAGGCGGCATTCATCCTGCGAAAGAGATAGTGATGAAGGCGTTGTCAAAGGGCAAGCACGTGGTGACCGCGAATAAATTGCTTCTGGCGTCTGAAGGCGTGGATATCTTACAAAAGGCCGGGGAATTAAACAGGGAAATATATTTTGAGGCGAGTGTTGCCGGAGGAGTTCCCATCATAAAAGCCATACGCGAAGGCATGGTGGGCAATAGATTTTCCAGCGTCTTCGGCATCCTGAACGGCACTTCAAATTACATCTTATCCAGCATGTCAAGCGAAGGTTCAAGTTTTAAAACCGCCCTTAAAGAGGCGCAGTCAAAAGGCTATGCTGAAAAATTGCCTTCTCTGGACATAAAAGGCCTTGATTCCAGCCATAAGCTTGCGATACTTTCGCTCCTGGCTTTTGGAAAAAGAGTCGATTTAAAAGATATTTATGTAGAGGGGATTGAAGACATCTCTAATTTTGACATCCAATATGCCAAGGAGCTTGGTTACGTGGTAAAGCTTCTCGCAATAGCGAAGCGCTACGGCGATGAATTGGAGGTAAGGGTTCATCCCACGCTTTTACCGTCGGAATATTTGCTCTCGTCGGTTTCAGGAGCGTATAATGCGATATACATAGAAGCCGATCTGGTCGGTAAACAGCTCTTCTACGGCCTTGGCGCGGGTAAACTGCCTACCGCAAGCGCTGTGGTGAGCGACATAGTTGATATAGGCCATAAGATTATCCGCGGGGAAAATTCCGCGGGATCCGTTATTCCAAAAAATACTGAAATAAAAAGACTCAGGAAGATGGACGAAGTTGTCACCAGGTACTACGCGCATTTTTCAGCGATAGATAAGCCCGGGGTGCTCGCGAATATAGCGGATCTTTTAGGCAGGCACAATATCAGCATTGCGAGCGTTGTGCAGAAAGAGCGCAGCAAGGCGCATATCGTTCCCATAATCATGCTTACCCACGAGGCAAAAGAATTAGACATGCGGGCCGCTTTGTCTAAGATTAATAAGCTTGCTGCCATAAAGAAGAGAAGTATTGTAATAAGGATGGAGAAATAAACTTATTTCCCTCTCCCATTTATGGGAGAGGGTTAGGGTGAGTGTTATTATATGTGGTCTGGAATTATAAATAAATATAAAGAATTTTTGCCGGTTAGCAAGTCTACTTCTATAGTCACTCTTAACGAAGGCAATACCCCTTTAGTATATTCGTGTCATCTTTCAAAATTAGTCTCGGGAGGCGTCTATTTAAAATATGAAGGCCTTAACCCGACCGGTTCTTTTAAAGATAGAGGCATGACTTTGGCAGTCTCAAAGGCCATGGAAGAAAAACACGTAGCAGTCATGTGCGCTTCTACCGGAAATACTTCTGCCTCAGCAGCTGCATACGCGGCTAGGGCAGGGATTAAATGCATTGTCCTGATTCCAAAAGGCGCCATAGCGCTTGGTAAACTTGCCCAGGCGCTTATACACGGCGCTCAGGTTATCGCTATAGATGGAAATTTTGACGATGCGCTTAACCTTGCAAAAGAAATCACCGCCAAACATCACATCCAGCTTGTAAATTCCATAAATCCTTACAGGATTGAAGGCCAGAAGACCGGCTCGTTTGAAATATGCGAACAGCTGGGAATAGCGCCTGATTTTCACGCCATACCTGTGGGAAACGCAGGCAATATCACTGCTTATTGGAAAGGCTATAAAGAGTATAAAGAAAAAGGAAAGATAAATAATCTTCCTGTAATGCTTGGTTTCCAGGCAGAAGGCGCAGCTCCCATAGTGAGAGGTAAGATTATAGAAAAGCCGGAAACCATTGCTACTGCTATTCGTATCGGAAACCCTGCCAGCTGGAAACAGGCAGAATCTGCCCGCGATGAATCCAAAGGCCTGATAGACATGGTTTCTGACGATGAAATACTCCAGGCGTATAAATTCCTCGCGTCAAAAGAAGGCGTATTCGTAGAGCCCGCGTCAGCCGCTTCAGTGGCAGGCATAATGAAGCTTGCCAAAAAAGGATATTTCAAAAAGTTCAAAAACCCCAAAGTCGTCTGCATCCTTACCGGCCACGGCCTTAAAGACCCTGATCGCGCCATAAAGTCCATCAAAGAACCCAGAGTAGTTCCCGCAAATCTCCAATCAGTTCTCCGCGAAATCCTCTAATGTTACACTCTGACAATGTCAGTTTGTCACCTTGTTTAGGCTATTAATAAAAATTTTTAAAATAATTGAAAGAAAATTGCCTTCAGATGTGTCATATATAATAGAAACCCAAATAAGTTGACACTCTGACAATGTCAGTTTGTCAACTTGTTTAACCAGAGGAGGTGTATTGTGGCGGATATAATTGATTTAATTGAACAGGGCAAGGTAAAGCGGTATTTTAGGGCCAGGAATAAATATTGCTTTGAAGGAGCCGTAAGTCATATTACCCAGCATGCGTCAGGAACAGAGCCCTTATTCTTAGAAGATGCGGATTATCTTTATATGCTTCATTTGATGAAAGAAATTCTATGCAAGTTTAAGTGCAAGGTGCTAAGCTTTGCTCTTATGCCAAATCATATTCACTTGTTATTGAAATTTCTTGAATCAAATATGCCATATGCGATGAAGGCATTGTTGCAGAGATATGCGGGATATTTTAATAAAAAGTATCAAAGGAGAGGCCATGTGTTCTCCGGAGCTTACAGGTCTGCGTTATGTTTTGATGATAGATATCTTCTTGCGGCGTCATTATATACGCATATAAACCCTGTAAAAAAAGGCTTGGTTGAAAATTCTGTTGATTATAGATGGTCCTCGGCTGCATTATTTTTAAACAAGGTAGAAAAAGAGACATTTGTGGATTATAAATTTATACTTGGGATGCTGGATGATGACATATGGCATGCCAAGATGAAATATAGAGATTTGTTAAAAGAATTTGATGTTGGCAGAATAAGTAGTGTATTTGAAAAACCTGATGCCCTGGATGTGATGGCAAAGATGTTAAGAGAAAGGAATAAAGAATGGTGCGTAGAGTGCAGTTTTCCAAGTGATTGTGATATTGAAAAACAGATAGCGCAATTAAATAAAAGAGGCAGGCTTACTGATCCTCAAGAGATTAAGGCAAGGATGTTTTTGATAGAACAATTGAAATCAAGGGGTTTTAATATTTCTGAAATTGCAAAAAAGTTAAATTTGACCCGCCAGGCCATTTATAAGCTTCAGTCTAACTATACTCGTAGTTGACACTCTGACAATGTCAGAGTGTCAACTACAGAAGTGTAACCTTAGATGCTATTCACGTCATGTTTTTAATGTTTTATACTACTATGTCTAATAGGCATAATAATGTGACTCTATTTTTCTTCACACTGTTACTCCACCTATTTATAATGAAAGGCAATTTTATGAGTATAGCCAAAGTTAGCAGTATTTTAGCCAGCAGGATTAGGACTATTCGTAATTCTAAAGGATGGACGCAATCTAGACTGGCATTAGAAATTAATGTGAACCCTGCCTATGTAAGCAGAATAGAAAGCTGCAAGAAAATTCCTACCGTATATATGATTTCCCGCATAGCAGAGGCCTTTGAGGTAGAAGAATATGAACTTTTATTAGACGACGCAAAATTAGCATCGCCTGATTACAAGAAAAATAAAATAATAAATATCCTTAAAGAATCCAGCCCTTCTAATATAAATATTTATTTTCCATTAATTAGCGCATTGCACAAAGACCGCAAAAGAAAAAGAAAATAAAAATAAAATAAGCTTAACTTGATATAGTAGGAATTTCCTTTTTTTGCGCGGAGCTTCCTTCGGCTTGGTTCGATTGCGCTCACCACAAGCCGCTCAGGACAGGCCGCTCCGCTGCTCCAAAAGATTCTGGAGTAGCGGAGCGAACAGAGTGAGCTTCGCATTAACTCGAGAACTTATGCTGAAATTTGCGCTCAGAGTAATTATTTTTGGCGTAGTTATGGGAGGGTGCGCTGGCCAGCAGGCTGATTATACCAAGAAGGATATTGTAAAGATTGCGGATTTTGAACTCTCGCCTGACCAGGAAAAAATCGTTTTTTCAGCTATCACCCCCACAGGGAATCTGGATATCTGGGTGGTAGATATAGACGGAAAAAACCTCAGAAAACTTACCTTTCAGGACCGTTCGCCTACAAATCATATAGCCAAATTTTTCAAAAAACTACACTGGGCAAACTATTTTGAGATAGACATGCATTCCCCGAGATGGACTGATAAGGGGCGCATTGCGTTTTGTCAGGAATTGACCAAGTATGAAATGTGGGGGCCTCGCACAGTAAGCAAAAGATTCAAGACGATTGAACCGGATGGGACAGATAAAAAACCGCAGGCCGACATAGATAAAATTATAAAAAAAGAGCAATCCAGCCATATAAATAAATTCCAATCTCAAGGCCGGTCGGAAAAGCATAGATTAAAAATCCTTCTAAAGAATGATAACCTCTGGATTCTAAAAGACGGAGAAGTTACTCCTAAAAGATTAATTCTATAGTATAGGGATTTCTTTGGGCAGAGCAAGCTCTACGGCTACATTTCGAATTGTAGCTGCAAAGCTTGCTTTGTTTAGGCTGATAAGCGATGGGGAGGTCTTTATGAAATGGGTGGTTATTTGTTTAGCATTGTGCCTATTTTTTGCGAATAATGTTTTTGCGCTTGATGAGTTTGATGAGGCCTTTTCTGTTGATAGCACCAAAGGCGCAAAAATAAATTATTATTGTTATGAAAGCACTGCAGATAGCGTTAAAGAAAGGCCGATATTATTAGTGCATGGGTTTAATTCAAACGGGGATATATGGAGACAGCAAAAGAATAATTATGTCAAGAAACTGCAGGATAGCGGTTATGATGTGATAGTTGTTGATATGCGTGGGAATGCTGTGGATACAGACGGGGACAGTAAGATTGACGCGCCTATTGTCGGGAATTCATGGGGTTATGGAGTAAGGGATTTAGGCGATGACGTAGGCATGGCATTGGAAAAAGGGATGGGATATCTGAATAAGAACCTCCCGGGCCGTAATTATAATAAAGCAGATGTCATCACTCATTCTACGGGCGCTCTTGCGGTGACGGCATATTCGCGTTCGATCGGTTTAGTTCCTTATAGGGATAATATAGGAACAATAATAGAACTTGCTCCGCCAAACAACGGTTCAACCAGCCTGGTCGCCAATATGAAAAATATTCTGGGCGTAATTCCCTCGGTTTTTACCCAAAGCGTAACCGCTTATCAATATGCCCTGGAAATAGCTGAGAATAAAATCTGGATCCCGGGCAGCCGCATGGAATCCGAAAACCTGAGGAAAGAACTATCGCCTGACAGTATGTTCTTAAAAAGCATACAGGATCTAGGGCCTGATAAACGGATAAAGACATTTATAGCTATAGGCAGCGAAGATTGGGTGGTGGGCGATTGGAGCCCTGTAATAGGAAAAAGAGATGATATCGGTTATGAATATTTCCTGGGCCTGGACCATTTTAATTTCTGCAGCAGCGAAACAGTCCTGACAGCCATACTGAATAAATTAGAAAAAGGCGATAGCAGCAATTTTTTCAACAGGTTTAAACCTTATAAAAATAAACAGTTGGCATTTTTGTCAGGCCCCGGCATAGACCATCCTGATGACACGTTTGACGCCGTAGATTTTGCAAAAGGCGTAGACATAAGCCCTATTGAACTTTTTGATTTATACTTGAGAATCGCGGTCAAAAAGAACAAGGCGTATTTGTTGAAATACTGGGAGATGGTGTCTGTTTTTGAAGATGCTCAATCAGAAATTTCAACGGGTAATAACGTTGACAGCGTTATTGATAAATGGGACGAAACGCTGGGCCAGAAAAATAAGCTTCTCCATGAATATTATATGTATGCGTCGAGAGAATACCTGGAGGCCCCGGACATAGCGGTATTGGCGAATGGTTATTATAACGAGATGCGGAAATTAATAATAGAAAAAGTTAGAGAACCTGTGAGGATTATAGACCATACTTTTGAACCTTATATACTGGATGAGCAGAAGGTTCTGGTAATTCCGACGGGCGGGCTTTCAGGCCTTTCTCATTCAGCGATATTTAAAAATAAACTCTCGGAATATGTAAAAAACGGCGGGATTGTTATATGTTTTTCTCAACAGTATGGTTATGATTTTAACACCCTCCCGGGTGAAAAATTAAATGCGTACGGCTGGCAGGAGGATGCGTCATGCCGCGCAAAAGCCGCTTATATTGAATCGTCCCATCAGATTTTCAGCTCGCAGAATGAATTGTACCCTGATGTGAAACTGGACGGATATTTTACGAATTATCCGGATGGCGCCAATGTTTTACTCAGGAGGTCAAAAAATCAAATGCCCGCGATGCTTATGTATAATTTCGGAAAGGGCATCGTCATAGCCGCGTCTATTTATTCAGACTGGGGTTATTTAAATGGCCAGGCAAGTTCTTCGGAGATTTTGCTTGTGAGAGATATCTTGAGATGGGCAATTGCCGGCAAGGACCTGCCTGAATATAAAACCGGAGAAGCCTTTGAGTGCCCGATCCAGACAAACAGGGATTTTAGCAGGATAGAAATGATTTTAAAGTCGCCGGAAGGCGAAATTTTAGAGAAAAATATTTCAAGCGAGGCAGTGTATAAATTAGGCCTGGCCCTGGAAAAAACCGGGATTTATTCCGTGGACTATGTTCTTTACGACGCTGATTCTAAAGTTATCCAGCCTCAGTCGGAAGGAATCTACTTTTCTTTCAGCCGGCCTCTGCCGGGCATTCTGCAAAACCCTGACTTTACCTTTGACATAACAACCGACAGTGAAAATTATATTTCAGGCAGTGAAGCCGCGTTTACATTCCACATAAGAAATAATACCGATAGAGATGAGACGATAAGATACAAGGCAAACCTCCCCCATCATAAAATAGAATTTAATGATGTAGCCGCGGTTCCGGCAAACAGCGAAATTTCATTTAATAAAAAAATAACCGCCGGCTTGACAGACCTATTAAGCTCTTATTTCTATTCCTCGGAGAATGTTTTTATAGGTAAAGCCGAGAGGGGCATAAATGTCTTTGAGCCGGATGTAGAAATAACAATAAGCGCTGATAAAGAACAATATCTGCCGGGCGAGACTGTATCGCTGAATATAAACCTGAAAAATAAAACCAGCGCCGGCCTTAATTGTTCGGCTGTCCTGGACATAACTGATTCGGATAATAATCAAATTTATTATAACTCTATGGAAATCAGATTGGCTGAGCTTGGCCCCGGGTCATGGCTTCAGAGTTTTACAATACCTGAGGATGTTTCAAAAGGGATATGCGGGGTTAAGCTCAGGGCGTTTTCAAATTCCAGGCTTATCGGGTTTAAAGGCGTGTCCTTTGAAGTGCCAAAACCTTTAATTTATGTAAAAGAGGATATCCCTGCCGCATTAGTAGCCGGCATGGAGAATGAAATAAAATTCTATTTAGAAAATTCCCTGGACATGGTTTCAATGCCAGGGGTTTTTTCATTAAAGCTTGTTTCTCCTGGAGACACTGTAGTCTGGCAGGAAAATAAAAATTTTGAAAGCATTGCCCCGCATAAAAAAGAACCTTTTAGTTTTATGGCAGATATTCCGGATAGCATTATCATAGGCGATTATAAATTAGTATATACCCTTTTATATGCCGGCGAAGAAAAAGAGGCTGTTATAGACTTACCATTCAAACCTTATATTATCTTTGACGCCGCTAAAACTAGTTTTAAAGCAAATGAGGAATTAAAAGGTACTATCACAATCGTAAATGACAGCCTGTTCGAGATAGAAAAAGACATCTCCACGGGTATAGATGGATTTAATTATAGCGCCGCAGTATCTTTGAATATAAAGGCCAATGCTAAAACAAAACTCCCTATTTCAATAAGTATACCGCAAGATACAAACGTTGGCGCATACCTGTTAAAGATGGGATTTCCTGAAATTAGAGGTTTGGAAAAAGATTGGCAGTTTTTTGTAAGCAGTTTAAGCCTGAGAATAGTATATTCTGAAAATAGTTTTTATTTGGAAAACATTGGCGCAGTAGACACAGATTACACGTTAAAGGTAGTTTTAAAAGACCGTAAAGGAAATGTTTTTAAAGAGTTCAATACGGAAGGCCATATCAGCCGGGATGAAAAGATAGATATAAATTTTGAAATTCCAAAGGGGCTTATAAGCGGCGAGTATTTAATTAATGCTGAATGCGTTGATAAGACAGCGCTAAAAAAGGTTTATTTTGAAAAGACAATTGAAACGCAGGGCATGGACGCGGATTTAATTATAAATATAGGGGATAATTTTGAAAAAAATAGGCCTATCTCAGCCAGCGTGAAGATTGATAATAGAGGAGAGAAAATAGAAAAAAGTTCTCTTGATGTCAGGGTCTTTCCGGCCATGGAAACAGGGGATTTGTGGGGGATAATAAGGGATGATAAGGGGAATATTATAAAAGGCGCTATAATAAATGGTGTGTATTCTAATGAAGACGGCAAATATATACTTGACGGCCTTTCTATAGCCCAATATGCCATTAATATAAAATCCCCAGGCTTTGACATTTTTTCAAAAAATATCGAGATTCTTCCAGGAAGCAATAATCTGAATATAGATTTAACACCATCAAAATACGGGGATCTGTCTGGTGTTATTGAAAATTCAATAGGCGCAGCCATTACGCTGGAGCCTGTGAGCGTCGCCGGTTCAGACGCGTCAATCAGATTCGCCGTAACTTCAGGCGGCAGCCTGTTTAAATTTAGATATCTCCCTGTTGGAAACTATCTTTTGACTGTTTCGCCGGGCGATATATCAAAGAATATACAAATAAATGAAGGCGAAAATGTTTTTAATGATACAATAGGCCCGGCTATTTATCAGGCAATTCAGGAGATAGAGCCCAATAACGCTTTTGCGGACGCGAACGAGATAA
>Ga0051984_10001318_pt1 | contig 9918 bp, 10 predicted proteins | sample CryGey02umfilter_2_FD_56240 | JGI IMG/M metagenome (GOLD analysis project Ga0051984, IMG submission 56240) | Groundwater microbial communities from aquifer in Utah, USA - Crystal Geyser 4/10/14 0.2 um filter | ecosystem: Environmental > Aquatic > Deep subsurface > Groundwater | place: USA: Utah...
AATAAACAGCACCAATCAAAAACAGTGCTTTTTCTTTGCGATTCGAATTAGAATTCACCCACCCATGCTTGACAAATTAGACAAAAAAACGGTAGAATAACAACCTTTTGTTCTCAAAACATGACAATCGAAAAAAGATCACAACGCGAAGCTGAAGAACCCCATCTCAAGATAGGATATCACGCTATGCAGGCAGAAAGATGGCCTATGAATCAAGACATCGCAAACTGTTATGACGAGACCAGTGCATATTACTTCCACCTAGAACAAACACATCTTCAAATACACCCAGAAACATCTTTTGACGGACTAAAAGATTCAATTCCAGAAGACCATAGAAACAGAATAAAAACAATATGGCTAAAACTTTTAGATCATAAAGCGAAACTGGACAGAAAAACAAATGCACTAAGGCAATGCTGGGAAACAGTTCCAAAAAATTCAGATAAAAACTCACAAAATTTAGTTCAAAACAGTCCAATAGTCATTCAAGAAACCTCAAGACCTGCAGTAATGGCCTTAATTTCTGAAGACCCAGCCCTAAAAGAATGGCAAAACACAGAAGAAACATGCCGACAAAGTGTTCATCATGCAACAAAAGATTTCATGACAGCACTAAGAGTATATTTAGAAGAATTAATTGAGTACAAAGATGATAAATATGTTCTTCCAAAAAACCACCCAGAACGAGAAAATGTAGTAATTCAAAATAGATACATTCAACTTCTAGATGCCACAAACATGGCAATGAGCACAGCCAAAGCCATCCACAACGAACAGCCGGGAAGACGCGTCAGAAAAACAGAGATGAAACCTTTTATTTTCCATCCTGCCGCAGTAACGCTCTCCGCAATAAGGCATATAATTCCATTCTTAATAGAAAAAACTCGCCTAGAAATAAATCCAGCACTTATAGCAATAGTAACGGCAATGCATGACACTCCGGAAGACGCAGACGTTACAGTAGAAGAAGTAGTCATAAAAGTGAAACAAGTCCTAGATCACTATGATACGTCAATCCCAATCAACAGCGGATTTGGAATACAAAGAGATGATTTTAAACGAAAACTCTTGGACATGATGAATCCTACAAACACAACAAAAGTAAGACAAGCATTAAGAGTATTAAAAACAAACGAACCACTTACCGATCAAGAAAAAAAATTAGCAATAGAACAAAACCTTGCAGGCAGAAGAAAAACAATGGAAGTAATGGGAATTACATACAAAGATTTAGTTAGATGGCAATTAAAACCAACCGAAAATGCTCCGCCAGAACAAAATCCAAAACTAGAAACATTTAGAAGATTCGAACACGCATACGACAAAGGGAAACTAATGAAATTCATAATAAAACTACAAGCTCTAGTAAAAGCAAAAAACACACGACAACTATTACTCTTAACAAAAATTTCAGACAGAGCTCACAATATAGATACACAAGAAGAAATGCCACTCCATTACCAAAGATCAAACCTAAGAGCCACGGTCTCAAGACTTTTGGCATACTGCATACTCGATCATGACAACCAAGAAATGCCTCTATACGATGCCCTGCCTTATCTAATAGAAGTCACCGTCAAAGCATATAAACAACTAGCAAAATCAAATCCGGAACAAATGGAACCTCTAGACCAAGAACTCCTTGCACAAGCAGAACACTGGCAATTAGAAGTAGTGCGCCTACAACTACCACAAAAAATAGAAGAAATTCTAGCACAATTTAAAAAAACAAAAAAAGAAAACTCACCAAACACTGAGCCGGAAGATTCATTCGACCCAAGAATCTAAAGAATTCCTCGAATCTTTTCCGCCGCCTCTTTCTTGTCAGAAGCTTTGAAAAAATAACTTCCTGAAATTAACAAATTTGCACCGGCATCGATACAAATAGGAGCAGTTTTGTCGTTAATTCCACCATCCACAGCGATATCCCCTTCGTATCCCAGATCACGAAGCTCACGAATTTTCGGCACCATATCCTCCATAAAACTTTGCCCACCAAATCCGGGCTCGACAGTCATAACCAAAACTTCATCCACCAAATCCAAAACATCTTTTACCGCTTCTACTGAAGTTGCAGGCTTAATCGAAACACCGCATTCACATCCAAGACTTCGTATTGTCATCAAAACAGCGCGCAAATTTTCACCACACGCCTCACTGTGCACAACTATTCTCGCCGCACCGGCCTCAGCAAAATCTTTCACAAATTTCTCAGGATTTTCAATCATCAAATGCACATCAAGTGGCAATTTACTTTTTATAAACTTAACAACCGGAGCACCAAGCGTAATATTCGACACAAAATGCCCATCCATAACGTCCACATGAATAACATCGACAAATTCTTCAACAGACTTTATCTCTTCATTCAGACAACCAAAATCAGCCGACAAAATCGAAGGCGCAAGTTTTATTTTCAAATTTTTTTCACTGTCAGACATATCTTTATTTTTCAATTTTATCCATTTTTTCAACCCTCCTCACGTGCCTTTCTTCAGACTCAAAAGGAGTCGTCAAAAATTTCTCCGTAATTTTTTTCATCAATTCCAAATCAGTCGTTCGCGCACCAACAGCAAGAACATTTGCATCATTGTGCTGTCTAGCCATTCCCGCCAAATTTTCATCTGTACAAAGCGCCGCACGAACCCCCTTAAGCTTATTTGCGGCCATAGACATTCCGATTCCAGTCCCGCAAATCAAAACACCCATCGCTCCCGCCTTCGCATGCTCAAGAACTTTTTCACCAACTTCCCTCGCAACATCCGGATAATCAATAGGATTCGCATCAAAAGCACCCAAATCCGTCACAGCAAACCCAAGAGACTCAATGAACGATTTTAGCGCAGTCTTAGCCTCATATCCAGCGTGATCACTACCTATAAAAACTATCGGTTTATCTTTTTTATTAAACATTTTCGTAAAAATTAAGGAATACTAAAACGCACCGGTAACAGATCTATCATCATGAACATTTTGAATGATCTTTGCCAAGAATGGCGCAATCGAAATTATTTTAAGTCCATCAAATTTTCTAGCTTCAGATATCGGAATCGAATTCGTAACAACAACTTCCTTGAAACCCGCAGACGAAAGTCTTTCCGCAACAGGATCAGAAAATACAGCATGCGTCGCCGCAAGATACATGTCCTTATTTGCTCCCATTTTCTTCAAAGCATTCATCGCATTCACAACACTTCCTCCGGTATCAATCATGTCATCATAAATCAAACACGTTTTCCCTTCAACATCTCCCACAACATGCATGACTTCCGATTCATTATGATTAGGGCGTGTTTTATGAATAATCGCGAGCGTCGCGCCAAGCAAATCTGCAAATTTTTTCGCATCTTTCGCTCCACCTGCATCAGGAGAAACCACAACAAAATCTTTTATATCTTTCTCAAGAAAATATTTAGCAAAAAGTTTATCAGGATTCAAATTATCTACAGGAAAATTGAAAAATCCCTGTTCCTGATCACTATGAAGTTTCATCGTAATCAAATGATCCGCTCCGGCAGTCGAAATCAAATCCGCCACAAGTTTCGCAGAAATAGGCTCACGGGGAGTCGCCACACGATCTTGCCTTGCGTAAGCATAATGCGGCATAACCACATGAATTTTCCCTGCAAAAGATCTTTTCAAAGAATCCAAAATTACAAAAAGTTCCATCAAATCTTCATTCACATTATGAGAAGCTGTTTGTAACACAAAAACATCCGATCCACGCACAGATTCTTTAGGTTTCGCATAAATCTCATTACACGCAAAACGCGTAATAACAAGATCCTCAAGCGCTATTCCCAAGCACTGCGCAACTTCTGCGGCAAGCGCCGGATGAGAAGACCCTGCAAACAATTTAATAGGATGATCGCTCATATTTATATTTATTCTTAGCTTAATTATAGCACATTTTCGAGCCTTAATAAACACGTTATTAAGCACTAACCTCCTTCAATATCCCCTCACTATCCAAACCATACTTTCTATAAAGCTCTTCCTCCCGCACAGATTCAACAAATTTTTCATCAATTCCAATTTTTTTCAAAACAGCAAGCATTCCGTTTGCACCACCAATCCCTTCCGCTAAAATCTCCGCAATCGCAGAGTAAAGCCCTCCAATCCCATGATCTTCAACAACAAAAACTTTTTTATATTTCGCCAAAATTTCCAAAACCACTTTTTTATCCAAAGGTTTTATCATCGAAAAATTATAAAGCCCACACTGTTTTCCGATTTTTTCTAATTCTTTCACGGCAATTAAACATTCGGAAAAAAGCCTTCCATGAGACAAAATCGCCACTTCACCACGACTCAAAATATCTCCATATTCCCTAACTTTATCCACCGCCTTCAATTCATATTTTTCATCAAAAATATTTTCGATTTCACTATCAAAAAGTCGCACATACGACGGACCAAAATCTTCAGAAATAAAATCAAAAACCTTTATCGCCTGATAATAATCCGCAGGACAAAAAACCTTCATATTCGGAATACTTCGCATGAGTGCAATGTCAGAAGTCGCATGCATTCCCGCCCCTCCCTGCCCCGCCGAAAGTCCGCTTCCAAAGCCAATAATTTTCACATTCAAATTTGGATAACAAATCATATCTTTGATTTGTTCCAACGCTTTTCCGGTCAAAGAAGACGCACCGCCCAAAACAAACGGCAATTTTCCTCTCACCGTACTCCCCGCCGCCGCAGTCACAAGATTCACTTCTGCAAGCCCAAAATTAAAGACTCTATCATGAAAAAATCTCGCAAAATTCGCAGGCTCAAAAACTTTCGGAAAAGCTCCCATGAAAATCATAAAATTCCCATGTTTCTTCAAAATTCTTATCATCGCATCGTCAAACGCTTTGTACGAATTATTTTTCATAAATTTTCTTTTAATTTTTCAGCCGCAATAGACATTTCATTTTCACTCAAAGAAGCTCCCTGATATGAAACTTTCCCTTCCGCAAATTCAATTCCCTTTCCACAAACTGTATGACACCAAATCACGCTAGGCCTTCTATTAGACGTAAATGCCCTCTCCACCGCATCCAAAATTTGCTCAAAATTATGTCCATTCGTAACCTGAATCACATTCCACCCAAACGCTTCAAACTTGTCCTGCAACGGATAAATATCCATTGAGGAAGACAAAAGCCCATCCGCCTGCACTTTATTGTTATCAATAAATGCAATCAGATTATTCAATCTGAAATTTCCGGCCGCCATAGCGGCTTCCCACACTTGCCCCTCCTGAAGTTCCCCATCTCCTAAAACCGCAAAAACTTTATTCGGTTTCCTGTCAGCCTTAAGGGCAAGCGCAATTCCAGTCGCAAAACTCAAGCCGTTTCCCTGAGAAACTCCTGAAGAAAAAACTCCGGGAATTTTTGGATTCGGACGAGTAGTCAAAATTCCACCAAGTTGTCCAAAAAACTTTAGCTCATGTTTATCAAAAAATCCCAAATCCGCCAAAATCGCATAAAGCGCTCCCGCCGCATGCCCCTTTGATAAAACCATATAATCCTGTCCATCCCATTGTGGTTTTTTCGGATCAAAGTTCATCACTTTTTGCCGACCCAAATCGCCATAATAAAGCGTGACCAAAATCTCCACCACGGACATCATGCTTCCGGCATATCCATATCCAGCTTTCGACGTCATCTCAAGACAATCCAGTCGGATTCTCGCCGCTTTCTTTTTGAGTGCTTCAATTGCCATAAAATGTGATTAATGAAACCTTGTAAAACAGTGTAGTGCAAGAAAACAAGGAACCTACGACCGAGCCGTACTTTACTGGTACGGCGAGTAAGAGGCGACGCAGTTAACGCAGCAATACGCTGTTTTACAAGGTTTTACACTGACCTCTCGTCTTCCGCATACACATATATGTATTCAGACTTATCGTAACCATAAATTTCATCAGGTTTGAAAAATCTTTTAACTTCTTTCTCTGCATTTTCTGCAGTGTCAGACGCATGAATAACATTACAAGAAACGCTCATTGCATAGTCTCCACGGATAGATCCGCCCTCCGCCTCACGAGCTTTTGTAATTCCAGTAATTTTTCTTACGGCATCTACAACACCAAGTCCCTCCCAACACATCGCAACAACAGGAGTGGATTGCATAAATTTAGAAACTCCAGGGAAAAATGGTTTGTCAGCGATATGCGCATAATGCTCACGTAAAACCGCCTCATCAAGAGTCATCATTTTCATTCCGACAAGCTTAAGTCCTTTGCGTTCAAATCTTTCAGTAATAAGACCAACAAGACCACGTTGAATCGCATCAGGTTTGATCAAAACTAAAGTTTTTTCTGTTACATTTGACATAATATTTTGATTAAAAAACATCCGCATTCTACTAGCTAAAAATGCTCAAAACAAGACAAAAAGTACATCATCAGGATATGCAGACAAAAGCGCAAGATTCAAAAAATTTTGCCATTCTCTCCTTATTTCCTTTCCTCAACGACAACATCAAAATCAAACCTAGTCTTTTTTGGTTGTTCCATATTTCTGTACCCAAGCGGAACAATCAAAGTCGGCAAAACATTTTGAGAAAGCCCCAAAACCTCAGAAACTTTCGCAGACTCAAATCCCTCCATCGGACAAGAATCTATCCCTTTTTCCGCCGCCGCAATCATCAAAGACATTCCTGCAAGATAAATTTGCTTCTGCGCCCAACATTTCAACTCCTCCGAAGATTTTGAAAGCAAAGAATTTGAAAGCATATTCTCAAAATTCGCACTTTCCTCATCACTATAACCCAAATCCTCCTTTGATTTAGCAACATATTTTTTCAACAATCCATTTTCCCCGGCCAAATCCATTTCTGAACACATCACAACCACGCAACTTGCTTCAGTAATTTGCGGCTGATTATAACAAGCAGGCAAAAGTGCATTTTTAAGTCCTTCATTTTTAACAACAATAAATTTCCAAGGCTGAACACCATAAGAACTAGGACTAAGCCTCGTAAGGTCTAGTAATTCATGTAAAACGCCATCCTCTATTTTTTTAGCCGCATCAAAATGTTTGCACGCAAAACGAAATTCCACAACTTCTCTCATCGATTTATCCATAAAATTAGGGTTAGAAACATTCATAAAAAGAACGACTTTAGAATCCCAGAATTCCCAAATCACTGCAACTAGAAATATATTTTATCCTCACTATATAACGATCTATCTCCCAATAAACGCACAAGCATAAACAGCCTCATTAACTACACGGTTAATCGCTTCAGGCTCAGCCGGTTTTTCGATAAAAACCTGAACAGCATCAGGCCCGATGATATCATTCAGTCACATTTTGTCAATTTTTTTGGAGGCGCCACCCAGATTCGAACTGGGGAATAACGGTTTTGCAAACCGCTGCCTTAACCACTTGGCCATGGCGCCGCAGAAGATTTCCTACAAGTTTTCAAACAAACATATATTTCATGGCAGGCCCAGAAGGATTTGAACCCTCACTAACGGTTTTGGAGACCGGTGTGCTACCATTGACACTATGAGCCTACATATTCAAGCATCGCGGGAGAAACTATAGCAAAACAGGCCTATTTCGCCAAACGATTTTATCCCTTCTCTGAAAACTACTTCGCGGATTTCAGAATTTTCTTTTTCGTCCGTCCAAATTCAAATGCCGAGGAGAGCCATTCAAGCTTTGATTCCGGAGAACTATTTTTACATCTCCTCAAACGATCAAGATCCAAATTTTCTTTTTTTATTTTCATAAATCTTTAAGTTTCAATAACTCCTTTAAATCAAGAATATCCTTATCCCTACCGGCATTTTGCTTCATAGCAATCAAATAATCAAGTGAAACAACCGGCAATTTCACCTTCCACGCCTCAACAACAGTCTTATCTTTATAATGTTTCTCAAAAACCAAAGAATCTTCAACAAGAATATCAATGTCCAAATGCGGTTTATCAGCAGAAATAAAAGTATAAGCCTTTAGCCCTTTCGTCTTTATCCAATTTTTAAGTTTCTTCTCATCAGAAAGATCATGAAGCTCTACAGGAAGCCTTGGCACATATCCTCTTTTCTCCATCAATTTATTCATTCTTTTCAAATTCTCAGAATCAAGCGCCAACAAAATATCAACATCGCCGGTAAAACGCGCATATCCATACAAATTCACCGCAACCCCACCAACAATCAAATATTTGATTTTTGCCTTATTAAAAACATCAAAAATTTCAGCATATACATTCATGCCACAATTATATCACACCAAACCAATCGATTCGCAACAAAAAACTACTCAGTCGCAGCCACTTCCACCTTCGCCTCGGAAAGTTTACATTTTTTCGTAAAGACAGTTCCGGCAGGAATCACTCCCGTCAAAACCGCAACACCATTTGTCGCCTTTATATCACCATCCGCAGTCTCTTTTCCAAGACGCGTAACGGTACCTTTTACAACAGAAATTTCTTTGTCATTAACCATCAATTTCACTCCGGCATCAGCAGTTCCACCATTCACAACAATCTCACCACCATCGGTCAAATCCACTTTCACATTCGCAGGATTCGCCCCAACTCCAAGATTAAATGCTTTTTCAAGTTTAATACCGTCTTTAGCCGGATCCAAAACTTTAGCATTTTTAACAGTATCCACAAACTTATCATCAAAAGCTTCATAATTCAGTGGTGTCAAATTAAGTTTAGCGTAGTCAATCGGATCCTTATCTATACCATATCCTGATTTTCTTGCCGCAACTTTGAGCTGATCAAATGTTTTTTTCAATCCTGTAGTAAGCCCAGTTTCAGGCAAGCCATCAAACATATCACTATCTCCAAGTCCAAGCTTTCCCCCAAACCCAAGCATCACAAAGGCCAAAGCCGCAAACGGACTTTTCGCATCCAAAACTTCTTCAAACTTCACTCCAAACATTTTCAACAATTTTCCAATTTTTGAATTCTCCATACATTGAAGTTTTGCCCCTCGAGTCGGAAGTTCATCTTCCTTAGCCTTTTCCTCAGGCTTTCCCTCTCCATCCGCAGGCTGAGTCTTTGCAAATTCTGCATATGCGGCTTCAAACTTACGACCTCCAGCAAGTTCCACAGAAACACCACCGGTAGCATTATATATAAATTTCGCTTCAATATTTTCTTCAGCAAAAGCTTTTCCTGCATCAATTGCCAAAAACGCCGTAAGATGAGCATACTTGACGGCAAAATCAGCTTTCGCTTTTTTCACAAAGCTATTTGCAAGTGCCATAGACACAATCATCTTTACGTCTTTTTCCAATGTTCCCGCCGCCTCCGCCATTATCCCAAGAAACTTCGCAAACCCTGAAAAATTAGCGTTTTTAGCAGTAAATTCATTAAGAATTGCCTCATAAAGTCCATTTGTCGAATTACTTTTAAGCGCATCAAAATTTGGAGTCGAAACATTCACAACTCTCTGAAACTCAATTCCGGAAACCTTTTCAACTTCATCCAAATAATTTTTCAAAGGTGGTGCACCAGCTGTTTCTTTCAATTTTCCGGAAAGTTCATTTTGCAATTCAGAAAAATCCCCTGTTTTTCTGTCCACAACTTCAGGCTGCGCAGGCTCTCCTACATCAGGAGCTTCAACCGAAGGTGGTTGTGAAGAACGTGCAACAAGTTTCGCAGCAGGTGCAGGCGCAGGTGCCGCAGGCGCTCCATTCAAAGCACTTTTAGCCTCATCAACAACCTTCCCAGCCTTATCTAAACCCTTCTTCGAAAACGCCTTAGTCCCCTCAAAAATATTCAAAAATCTCTTCTCCTTAAAACTAAATTTTTCTACAGATTTAAATTTATGCATATTTTTAGTATTTATTTTTATCAAATAATTATACCACAAAAAACACCAAAAGAGCAATCTTGTGTTCGGTTCCATAGTTTCAAGTGCACTCCTGAGTCGAAGCGGGCTTTGTAGAACAAGTT
>Ga0051984_10001348_pt1 | contig 9793 bp, 5 predicted proteins | sample CryGey02umfilter_2_FD_56240 | JGI IMG/M metagenome (GOLD analysis project Ga0051984, IMG submission 56240) | Groundwater microbial communities from aquifer in Utah, USA - Crystal Geyser 4/10/14 0.2 um filter | ecosystem: Environmental > Aquatic > Deep subsurface > Groundwater | place: USA: Utah...
GCTTTGCTCCTTGGATTCGCATGGGGGCCCCTTTTTTTTGGGTTATTATAAAGCATGAGGCACTCTAAGCATTTTGAAGGGTAGGGTCAAGTGGCTGATTTGAAATAGGTGGCCATTTCTTCGTGGATTAGGTTGTTTGTGGCCAGGACTTCGTTGTTGTATAGGTTAAATGGAGTTCCGTTTAGGCTGGTGACTTGGCCGCCGGCTTCTTCGACTATGATTTTGCCTGCTGCCATGTCCCATGGTTTTAGGCCTTTTTCCCAGAATGCGTCGACTTTCCCGGCGGCGGTATAGCAGAGGTCCAGTGCTGCCGCGCCGCACCTGCGGATGCCGTCGCTGATTTTGTGGAAATGGGTGAAGTGTTTAATGTTTTCGTTGAAAATGTTTGGAGCGCTTGGGTTAAAGCCGGTTGCCAGTAGTGATTGGTCCAGGGTTTTTGTTTTGGAAACGCTGATTTTTTTATTATTCATGAATGCTCCCATTCCTTTTGCGGCATAAAACAGCTCATTTAAGGCCGGCGCGAAAACAACTCCGACTTGGCTCTCTCCGTTTATTTCCAGGCCGATTGAAATGCAATAGTATGTGTGGCCATGAGCAAAATTAGTGGTTCCATCAATCGGATCAATTATCCATTTATATGTTTGATCGTTCACTGTGGTTCCAATGTTTTCTTCTCCTAAAATGGAATGCGTGGGGAAGGCTTTAAGAAGCTCTTTAGAGATATATTGTTCAGATTTTTTATCGATTTCCGTTACAATGTCGTGGCTTCCTTTGTACTCGAAAGAAAAGCCTTCTTGCTGTGCTTTAAGGGCCATTTCGCCAACTTCTTGAGCAATTTTTTTACTTACTTCCAGATATAGAGATAGGTTTTTGTCCATGCTGTAAATCTAATTAAGGTTTTGTAAAGAGCGAGGTGGGATCATAGCATTATAGGTTTTCTCTTTTCAATCTCTTTGGGTTGATAGGAGTTCTCTTTTATTCTGCGGATTATCTTTTTGTATTGTAAAAAATCAGGTTGCTCATGAAATCAAGTGAAAGAGTTCAAATAGGAGTCTCTTTTCTTGACGAACCATTGAGCTAGGATTATTGTGTTCTACGTTCTATATGTAGTGGTCAATTTTTAATGGTGACCTATATCTTGTGGGTGTCGGGGGTTTATTTTCGCTCCATCCCCATGGGTGCCGTTTTGTTGGCTCGTATAGAGTAAGAACGATCAAAATTCCATAATGTTACCTATTACATGGCAAATTCTCCAAAACAAAAATCTATAATAAATGGTCTTAAGGTGGATCGTTTGTTTACGCAGGAAGGTAAGGATCCTTTTTCTTATTATAATTATGATAAGAGGATTTCTAAAATTACCAATCCTGACGGTAGTACGGTTTTTGAAATGAAGGATATTGAGGTTCCGGATAGTTGGTCTCAGGTTGCTACGGATATTTTGGCGCAGAAGTATTGCAGAAAAGCCGGTGTCCCGCAGGTTGATGAGGATGGTAATGTTATTAAATATGAAAATGGAGATATTGTTTATGGTGCGGAAAAGTCGGTGAAGCAGGTTGTTGGTCGTTTGACTTCAACATGGCGTCACTGGGGTGAGAAATATGGTTATTTTGACGGTAAGAAAGATGCGGATGCTTTTGAGGATGAACTTAATTATATGCTTACGGGCCAGATGGCCGCGCCAAATAGTCCTCAGTGGTTTAATACCGGACTGTCGCATGCTTATGGCATTAAGGGGGACGCGCAAGGTCATTATTATGTGGATCCTGACACGGAAAAGATTACCAGATCAAAGGATTCTTATAGCAGGCCTCAGCCACATGCTTGCTTTATTCAGTCGGTTAAAGATGATTTGGTGAATGAGGGTGGGATTTTTGATCTTGTTACAAGGGAAGCTCTTTTATTTAAATATGGAAGTGGTACCGGTACTAATTTTTCTAAACTTCGTGGCGAGAATGAACCGCTTTCGGGTGGTGGAAAGTCTTCCGGGCTTATGAGTTTTTTGGCTGTTTTTGATCGTGCGGCGGGGGCTATTAAGTCCGGTGGTACAACGCGGCGAGCGGCTAAGATGGTTTGTTTGGATATGGATCATCCCGAAATAGAAAACTTTATTGATTGGAAGATGATTGAGGAGCAAAAAGTCGCGGCTTTGAATGCCGGGTCGCATATTTGTTATCAGGAGCTTAAGAAGATTGTTGAATGTGCTTATGACAGTGGCCTTGATCCTGAAAAGAATCCGGAGTTGAAGAAGCTTATTCGTGAGGCGGATAGTAAATTTGTTCCGCTTAAATATATTAAGCGTGTTTTAATGCGGGTTGAAGATGGTATGAAGCCGGAGGAGTTTTCTTTTAAAATTTATGATACCGATTTTAGGTCGGATGCTTATAGGACGGTTGGTGGGCAGAATTCAAATAATTCCGTGCGTGTTCCCAATTCTTTTATAAAGGCGATTAAGGAAGATACGAATTGGGATCTGATAAATCGTGGGGATTTGGCTATTTATAAATCTATTCCGGCGCGCGAGCTTTGGGATAAAGTGGCTTATGCCGCGTGGTCATGCGCCGATCCGGGTATCCAATATGATTCTACTATTAATGAGTGGCATACTTGTCCGGAGGATGGCAAAATTAATGCCAGCAATCCGTGCAGTGAATATATGTTTCTTGATGATACGGCCTGTAATTTGGCTTCTTTGAATCTTATTAAATTTTACGATCCGGAGAGTGGGGTTTTTGATATTGATGCTTTTAAACATGCAGCAAGGATTTGGACGATTGTGCTGGAAATTTCTGTTTTGATGGCGCAGTTTCCGTCTAAGAAGATTGCTGAGCTTAGTTATGATTTTCGTACTTTGGGGCTTGGATTTGCTAATATTGGAACTCTTTTAATGCAAATGGGTGTTCCGTATACGTCTGATCGTGGTTATGCGATTACGGGTGCCATTTCTGCTATTTTGTGCGGACAGGCTTATGCTACTTCTGCAGAAATGGCTTCTGTGCTTGGGCCCTTTAAGAAGTTTGAGAAGAATTCCAAGCATATGCTCCGTGTGATTCGTAATCATCGTTTGGCGGCTTATAATGCGGGGTCTTCCGAGTACGATGGTTTGACGGCGATTCCTCAGGGGATTGATGAAAAATTTTGTAGTGAAGATTTGCTTGAGGCTGCCCGTGAATGTTGGGATCGCGCTTTGGAAGCGGGTGAGCGGTTTGGGTATAGGAATGCGCAGGTAACTGTGATTGCACCTACCGGAACGATTGGTCTTTTAATGGATTGTGATACAACGGGAATTGAACCTGATTTTGCTTTGGTTAAATTTAAAAAATTGGTTGGGGGTGGATATTTCAAGATTGTTAATCAGTCATTAACTCCCGCGCTAAAATTTTTGGGTTATGAGGATAAGCAGATTGAAGATATTGTGGCTTATGCTAAGGGGCATGCGACTCTTGAGGGTTGTCCTTTTATTAATTCTGAAAGTTTGAAGGCTAAAGGTTTTTCTTCTCCGGAGATTCTTGCGATTGAAACTCAGCTGGCCGGGGTTTTTGAGTTGAAGTTTGCGTTTAACAAGTTTGTGCTTGGTGATGATTTTTGTAAAAATATTCTTGGAATGAGTGATGAAGATCTTAATGATATTGAGTTTGATATTATTAAGGCGATTGGTTTTTCGGATGATGAGATTTCGGCGGCGAATCAGTATGTTTGCGGGACGATGACAATAGAGGGCGCGCCTTATTTGAAGGAAGAGCATTATCCTATTTTTGATTGCGCGAATAAGTGTGGCAAAAAGGGGCAGCGTTTTATCCCTTATTATGGTCATTTAAGACAGATGGCGGCGGCGCAACCGTTTATTAGCGGATCGATATCCAAAACTATAAATATGCCGGAGGATTGTAGTGTTTCCGATATTCAAAATGCGTATATGGAGAGTTGGGAGTTGATGCTTAAGTGTAATGCGATTTATAGGGATTCTTCCAAGTTGAGTCAGCCGCTTAGTACTTCTTCGTCCGATGATTTGTATGCGACTTTGTTTGATTTTAATTCGGATGAAATTGTGGCGGAGGAAGTTTCGCCGCAGCAGGTTCAGCAGATTATTGAGAAGATTATTCAAAAGCCGCTTCGTTGTAAGTTGCCAAATGAGCGGAGGAGTATTACTCATAAGTTTTCAATTTCCGGTCATGAAGGTTATTTGACTGCCGGACTTTATGAGGATGGTCAGCCCGGGGAGATTTTTATTAAGATGAGTAAGGAAGGGTCGACTTTGTCCGGAATTATGGATGCTTTGGCGCTTTCGATTTCTATGAATTTGCAATATGGTGTGCCGGTTGAGGTTCTTGTTGGTAAGTTTTGCCACACGCGTTTTGAGCCGGCGGGTATGACGGGGAACAGGGATATTCCAATGGTTAAATCTATTATGGATTATATTGGAAGGTGGATGGCGCTGAAGTTTTTGTCTAAGGAAACAGCAAAGAAATATCATAATGCGGATTTGGTGGATAGGGCTTATGAAGAGGGAAATAATTTGATGTTGCCTGCGGTTCCGGTTGAGCATGCTTCAAAAGTTGAAGATATTGTCGCGGCGATTGGTGGTAATGAAAGGGGTCATAGGGTTTCCGTGGTTTTACGCGATGAAGAGATTTTGAGTGATATGGAAAAGGTTGCGGTTGCCGCGCCGTTTGAGATGACACAGGATGAGCTTATGAAATTGCAACAGAATAAGGCTCTTGCTATGAATAATGAGAGTGCTCCTATTTGTACCTGCGGCATGGTTATGATTCAGAATGGGGCGTGCTACAAATGCGTAGCCTGCGGTGCCACATCCGGCTGCAGCTAAGGCAAATCTTGCGTTGTCGCTACGCAATTTCCCTTGTCGCCGTATTTTTAATACGGCTCTGGCGGGAAATTGCTAGGCTCCTAGCAATCTTTACCTTTGCTGCAGCCGGGGTTTTGTGCGTTTCAAGCTCTTTACCTTACGAGCAGCCGGGGTTTTGTGCGTGTTCCGGTTTAATAAAAAAGCCCGCATTTTTAGGCGGGCTTTTTTCGCTATTTAAAGCGATTTATTTTTCGCATTTGTCCATGCAGCCGCAGCATTTTGCTGTTAGCATTACGTAACCTAATGCTAGTCCTGCAAGACCTACCAATACATATACAACTGCTTCAATGGTTGGCCATGCTCCAAGGAGTAGGTTTACTACGTTGAGGTTTGAGCCCATTAGCATGCCAAGTCCGGCGAGGCCCCAGTTGAGGGCTCCAACTACAACAAGTAAGCTAACAACCCAGCAAACCGGTTTGTGTTTTGCCATTGTGAAAATGTTAAAATATAAAAAGGTAGTTTTCCTGATTATATAGAGAAATTGGTGTATTTGCAAAGTGTATTGGTAAGTTTCTTATATTCTTGCTAAGATGGCTTGCCATCTTTATTTTAATTAGATGAATAAATTTAAACTTGTTTCTTCGTTTAAGCCGACGGGCGATCAGCCTAATGCGATTGAAGGGCTAGTGAAAAATATTGAAAAAGGGGTTAAGGATCAGGTTCTTTTGGGTGTTACCGGGTCCGGTAAAACTTTTACTATGGCTAATGTGGTGGAAAGGATTCAAAAACCTACGCTTGTTTTGGCTCATAATAAAACTTTGGCTGCTCAGCTTTGCGCGGAATTCAGGGAGTTTTTTCCGGAAAACGCGATTAGTTATTTTGTTTCTTATTATGATTACTATCAGCCGGAGGCGTATATGCCTTCATCGGATACTTATATTGAAAAGGATGCGTCTATAAATGAAGAGATTAGCAAGTTTCGTCATGCGGCGACTGTTAATCTTCTTAGTCGGAAGGATGTTTTGATTGTGGCTTCGGTTTCTTGTATTTATGGACTTGGAAGTGTGGAAGATTATGCGGCGTTTGCGATGGAGCTGAAGGTGGGGGAGGAGAGGAAGAGGGATAAACTTTTGAGGCATTTGACGGATATTCAGTATTCGCGCTCGCAACTTGATTTTAAGCAGGGGATGTTTCATGTGCTTGGGGATACGGTGGAGATTTTTCCTCCGGATAGGGATACTATTTTTAGAATTGAGTTTTTTGGGGATGAGATTGAGCGTATTTCCGAGGCTGATTCTTTTACGGGTGAGATGATCCGGGACCTTGAATCGGTTAAGATATTTCCGGCAAAGCATGATGTTACAAGTAGGGAAAAGATTGAGAGGGCGGCGGATAATATTAGGAAGGATTTGTTTGATAGGTGCGAAGAGTTTAGGGCTCAGGGGAAGATACTTGAGGCGGAGCGTATTAAGACTCGTACGGAGTATGATTTGGAGATTTTGCTTGAGACGGGTTATTGCACGGGAATTGAAAATTATACCAGGTATTTTAGTGGGCGCGGTGTTGGTGCGCCGCCGGCGACTTTGTTGGATTATTTTCCGGACGATTTTTTAATGATTATTGATGAGTCGCACATGAGTGTTCCACAGGTTGGGGCTATGTTTAATGGTAATTTTTCGCGTAAACAGACTTTGGTTGATTATGGTTTTCGTTTGCCTTCATCTCATGATAATAGACCTCTTAAGTTTGATGAGTTTCAGGCTCTTTTGAAGAATGTTGTGTATGTTTCGGCGACGCCGGCCAAGTATGAAATTGCAAAGGCCGATGGCAAAGTGCTGGAGCAGATTATCCGTCCTACCGGGCTTATTGATCCTGTTGTTGAGGTTAGGCCAAGTAAGCATCAGATTGATGATCTTTTGAATGAGGTGCAGAAGCGTGTGAAGTCTAAGGAGCGTGTGCTTGTGACAACTTTGACTAAGCGTTCTTCCGAGGATTTGACGGAGTATTTAACCGATGCGGGAATTAAGGTTCGTTATTTGCATTCCGGGGTGGATACTATGGAGCGTATAGAAATTCTTCGTGATCTTAGGCTTGGGAAGTTTGATGTTTTGATTGGAATTAATCTTTTGCGTGAGGGATTGGATTTGCCGGAGGTTTCACTTATTTGTATTTTGGATGCGGATAAAGAAGGGTTTTTGCGTTCGGCTCCGGCGCTTATTCAGACTATTGGGCGCGCGGCGCGTAATGTTAATGGGTTTGTAATAATGTATGCTGACAGGATTACTACTGCTATGAAGTTTGCATTAGATGAAACTGATCGTCGTCGGGAGATTCAGGTGGCTTATAATGCTAAGCATGGGATTACGCCTCAAACTATTATTAAAGCTGTGAAAGATATTGGAATAAATAGTAAGAGGAAGGGCGAGATTATGATTGGTGAAAGGCATATTGAAATACGTAAGGTGCCGCAGGAGGAGAGGAAGCGTTTGATTAGTGAACTTGAGGCGCAAATGGATCTTGCGTCGCTTAATATGGAATTTGAAAAAGCCGCCGATCTGCGTGATGAGATTGATGAACTTAGGGAAGAGTTTGGTCTTTAGGTTTACCAACTTCCACCGCCTCCTCCGCCAAAGCCTCCTCCGCTGAATCCGCCGCCAAAACCGCTTCCTCCACTCCAGGAGCCGCTGCTGCTGCTGCTTGAACGTGGCGCGGAAGTGAACGCGGTGTTCATTTGCTGTGACATGCTGTTTAGCCTGTTGATGAAATAGTACGCGGAGAAATTGTTTATCAAGTCGGGGTCGGAGCTTTGGTACCAGTCGGGGGTTTTGTTCAATCCTTCAAAAGCTTTACTCCATTTGTCTGCAATGTTTAGGGCCATGGCGTAAGGGAGGAGTTCCATGAAGATGTTTTCTTTTTCCTGGAATTTTATACGGTCTTTTTCTGCGGTGTTTATGAATTCTTCCAGGCCAAGGACTTTATAGTACATTTCTACTCCTTTGGTGGTTTTTGCGGGCATGTGTTTTGCGAAGGCTATAATTATTATTCCGGAACTTATGGAGGCCAATGGTATAGCGATTAGTCCTATTGTTATGAAAAGGCCAAAAATGAAAAATGGGAAGAATATTAGTGAAAATCCAATTGCAATGTATGTATTGCGAACTCCGTCCGGGCTTTGCGGAAAGTATTTTTCTTTTATCATTTCGTCGTAAATGGCTTTACGTATTTCCGGGATATCTTTGTAGAATTTGTTTTTTAAGTCGTTTAGGTCTTTTTTTTCGTCTGATCCGAAAATGGCTTTTAGTGTCTTTTTTTCGTGGTCTCGCAGGGATGGATCGTTTTCGAATTCTTTTAGTTTTTCGAATTTGTATTCTTCTGCGACGCCTAATAAATTTTTCTTTTTAGTTTCAATTATTTTCATATATCCGCGCACTGCCATGTCTATAATGGTGGAAGATATGTCGCGCATGTCTACTTTTTCGTCGATTATTGTGCCTGCTTCCGCGGGGGTTAGGCCTGTTGGGGCTTTATATATTGGCATTATGGTGGTTTTGTTTGTTTTGGGATCGCGACCGCGCGTGAACCAGAGATAAAGTAGGGTTAGAAATGTGAATAGTGGAATGACGTAGGGCCAGTTGTCGGTTAAAAACCAGATTATTTGCTTCGTTAAAGCTGGTTTTTCTATGATGTCTTTTGGAAATCCGGCGACGATTGTTAGGTTTTCGTAGCTATTTAGAGGGAGTTTTGATGTGTAGGTTATTTCGTTTTCTGAAATGTTGTATTCGCAGCCTTGTGCTACACTGCCGTAAGAGCCGCTGTAGCAGGTCGCGCGTATGTCTGATTCGTTTGTTGTAGATGGAAGGTGGATTTTGGCTGAAGCGCTTTGTATTGGTACGGGCCATTCTGTTCCTGTCGCGTTCCAGTATATTTCGTCATGATCTGGGAATTGGAAAGATATGGCGCGCGTGATTTCGTAGTCGATTATGAAGGTTGTGGGTTTGTTTTGGAGAATGTTCGCGTAGCCGATTTGCAGTTTTAGATTGTCTCCGTCTATGCTTTTTTCGTATGGCCAGGCGTTGCCATTTTGGTCGGTTACGCTGTTAACTTTGTATCGTAATATTAATTTGTTGCCGGCTCCGTCCGGGTATTTAATTGGGATGGTTCGGTATATGCCATGATGAGATTCGTTGGAGTAGTCTGCGACTATTGTTTCTTTTATATTTAGTGTGCCGTTTGCAAAAGCTGTAATGTCTGTATTGAAGGATGAAATATCCCATTTGTAGCCGTAGGAAAAGGCGCGGTGCGGGGTTATAAGCAAAAGGGCCGCCATTATTGCTCCGATGCTTAACAGGAGCTTTTTAAATGGTAGCCGGTTGTTTTTCGATTGTGGCATTAGTTCAACGACTGAATATTAGAATTCCACTTTTACATTTTCTTTTTCTTCCGCACGTTCTATTTCGAAGTATTCACGCTTTGCAAATCCGAACATGCCGGCAAAAACGTTGTTTGGAAAAACTTCGATTTTTGTGTTGAGGTCGCGGACGGTTGCGTTGTAGTAGCGGCGTGAAAGTTGAATGTGTTCTTCTATTTCTTTTAATGTTTGTTGAAGGTCCAGGAAGTTCTGGTTTGCTTTTAGTTCCGGATAGTTTTCCGCTAATGCGAACAGAGATTTAAGTGTTCCGGAAAGCATATTTTCCGCTTGTGCTTTATCTTCCGGATTTGTGGCTTTCATAGCCATATTTCTGGCTTGGGTTACGGCTTCAAAAGTTCCTTTTTCATGTTTGGCGTAACCTTTAACCGTTTCCATCATGTTTGGAATTAGGTCGTAGCGGCGTTTTAGTTGGGTGTCTATGTCTGCCCAGCCTTCGTCCACTTTGTTTTTTAGGGTTACCAGTCCGTTGTAAATACTTATTACAAAAAAGGCCGCGATTACGAGTACGGTGAGTATTATTAGTAATGTTGAATCCATTTTAAATTTATTATGATTTT